>ULSK01026171.1_pt1 | contig 27261 bp, 39 predicted proteins | sample 1956311 | NCBI WGS metagenome assembly ULSK01 (sample SAMEA4835706, study PRJEB28245) | human gut metagenome | biome: gut microbiome; material: fecal sample | place: Denmark | collected 2008 | reverse complement strand
TTGGTAGCCTCTACTGCCCTACCTGCTGCGTTATCGGCTGCTGTAGCTTTTTCATTAGCCAGTTTAGCAGCATCCTCAGCCTTTTTAGCTGCTGCTGTGGCTGTTGTTCCACGAGCTATACATTTCCACCAGGTAGTTTCGGTTAAAGCGTGTCCTTTATTCCCATCCTTGATACAGAGATAGCAACTATCATCCGTAGTAATGAAATCAAATGTATTATATGTGGTAGCTGCTGAATAAGTTCCCTTATCCACGAAAGCAACCTTTCCTAATCTTATGTTTCCTTCTGCCATATCACTTGGGGTTAAAAATTAAAAATCCTTCATTGTCAATATCAAACATATCAGCAGCTATATCATCCTGGTAATACATGATTAGTTCCATTGTATCGGGATCAATCGTAAAAGTAGGATAGAGAATACCACCTTTTGCCAAAATCCCGGTATCTACATATTTCTTTTGCGTTTCATCCCATTTCCACCAGTTGCCATTATCACCCATTTTGGGGGGATTGTCTGCGTGTTCCTTAGCCCGGTCAGCCTGAGTGTTGGCGTTAGTTGTAGCCTTATTAGCATTCTCAGTAGCTTTATTTGCGTTACTGGTTGCAGTATTGGCATTACTGGTAGCTGTGATTGTTTCCTGCTTGATCCTATCCAATCCTATACGTGCTTCATCAGCTTTACCAGCAGCCGTATTAGCTTTATTGGTCGCTTCATTGGCTTTCTGGGTTGCTACTCCAGAAACACGAGTAGCCTCATTTGCGTTTGCCGTAGCTGTGTTGGCATTTTCAGTAGCAGTAACAGCATTACGGGTAGCTGTATTTGCATTATTGGTAGCAGTAATAGCGTTCCTTGTTGCAGTAATAGCTTCCTGAGTTACTTTCAGCATATTTTCATAGGCTGTCTGTATTACACCCAGGCTAACTTTCACGCTCGTTTGTACTCCGTTTATCAACTTTACGCCAATAGTGTACAGCCCTGTTAGACTATCAGAAAGCGTTAATTCACTGATTTTCTTTTTCCTAATTGCCATAACTTTTTAGATCTATATAAAACTCACCATCTTCCGTAACTATCAATTCTCCAGCCTCAGAAGCAAGTAAATATTCATCCTCTCCAACTCTAAAGGCAGTGAATACCAACATTAGGGTAAAAGCGCACCAGACTTGATCGTCAGGGGAAAACAGACTTACTTTTGAGCTTTTGTAGTAACATGGGTATTCCTCGCAAGTGCTTTCAACGAACAAGGATCTTTCAGCCGTTTGCACCTTCACGCCATCGCCTTCGTCTATTTCCACCACCTTTATCAGATCGTGAAGGAAAGCATTGTAATTTCTCCAGAACTCCGTTAGATTCTTAGCGATTAAGCAACAACTCAAAGTAACTTCTTTATGTTGGTACACTACTTGTTTACCATCATAAATAGCCCCATTTTGAGTAGAAAGGTTACGCAACATATTTTTCTTTACTGCTGGAGCTTTAAGTATTTGTGCCTCGCTTCCTTCCAATACACGAATACCGTAAACGGAGAAATCTATCCCGTCTATTTCATACCCCTGCGTAGGTATATTGGTTGTCGATAAAGGAGCCGTATATTTATAATCTTTCAAAGGGAAATCATCTGCGAATTTTAACGAGAAACTTTTAGCACCGATATACAGAGCTACATTTACCTCTGAAACCAATCGGAGCTTATAAGTATAGCCGATTCTTTTAAACTCAAAGGTATGGTAGGCTCCATCGGACAGTAGAGAAATGAAATCTCCAGTCTGATACATACCCACTGCGTTGAACTTTATTTCAAGTTCTTTAGTATCAAGTTTAGGATCCGACAAATCCACTTCGATACCGTCATACTCAGCCCAATCATTAGAAACCTCTGGTTCTTTTAATGCCGGGAAAGCAACAACTTCGTTATGCCCACCCTCAGCGATAAAAACCCCAAACCGAGTAAAAGCGTCCGTACCGTCTATGTATAAGTTATTTTTCATTTCCTCATTATTACACCTTTATCATTCATATTACCTATGCTTTCTTTCATTTCCTTTATATTGGAATTGATAGATTCCAGATTCTTGCAATAGCTTGTATTCTCTCTGATACCAGTTAATATCTCAAGAAATTTGGCACAATGGCTAACTAATGATTTAATACCTTCATTTATAGAATAGGTATGCCCTTGAATTGCAGTTGCCCTTCCGTTCAGCTCGTTTACGCTGTCCTGGCTTGCTGCTATGCCGTTATTGCTGGAAACCTCACGATTCTCTGTTTCCCAAAGGTGAAAGCCTTGTTTGTTTGCTTCTTCTTTCCAATGCTCCATCCATTGTTGAGCGTTATTCATATCCGTACCGATACCTTGATAGAAAGAGGCAACCAAATCCCTTGCTTCCTTAGCTATTTCTTCTTCTGTTTTGCCGGATCCGTAGATTTTCTCCAGATCAGCTTGTAGTCTTTTGAACTTATCAGAGAAGAATAAAGAGTAGGCAATCTGTTTACCCAAATCTTCCAATACAGAAGATCCTTTTTCCCCGAACTTTTCCCACGCATCTACACCGTCATTTTCAATAGCCTCAGTGATACTATCCATTATACTATCACCTAAAGAGCCAAAAGTACCCTCTAAGTAATCTCTTAGTGCTTGTTGGGCTTCCTCAGCTTGTTCTTGCAGATCAATAAGGCTTTGCAGTAGAGCCTTATTCTCATCACTCATCGTTTGAGTGTCTATGATCGCTTGTGCCCTCTCTTTATTCAGTTTATTTTCGCCATCTATAAGATCAGGGTAAACATCCAGAACAGAAGTGTATATATCATGCTGCTTTTTCCAGAACCACGCTCCAGTAGTATAGCTACCCGTTTTCACCGTAACATTACTCAAAGCACCAATCCCACGATTATACTCATCCATCTGCTTCTTGTAACGTCCAGTAATATCACCAAAGAGCTTCTCAAACTTTGTCATTTGAGGTTTATCCCCTTTCAGAGTTTCTTTATATTCCTCAATAGCCTGGCGATATACTTCTATGGATCTGGCGGCTTTTGCAATCTGATCCTCTCCGAAAATTGAAGTAGCTTCCTTCATAAGAAGGTTTTGCTCCATCAACAATAGATTGTACCTACGTTGCATTTCCAGTTTGTTCTGAGCAACTTCTTTCAGTGCTTCCTGGTGTTCTTTCTCTGCTTTAGAAGTCAAACCGAACAAGGTTGTTATTACAGAAATGGCAGCTCCCACAACAGCAAGAATAACAGAAGCACGTTCCACACCTTTGATAGCTTCTGCTCCAGCTACAGATAACGCTTGAATACCTGAGATCATAGCAATAATACCACCAGCAATATTAGCAGCAGACGATAATACTGTTTTAGTAATATCATCCAAACCGTCAAAACTGGAAACAATATTATCTACTGTATCTTGTACCTCATTCATCACCTTTAGGGTATCGCTCCACTTCTTTTTGTTTTTTTCAGCAGACGAAGTGCTTGCGTCCTTCGCCTCAGCAACCTCTACTTTTTTCTCCAGGGTTTTAATTTGCGCACGAAGAGTAGCTTTTTCTTTATCATCCAACTTGCCACCTTCTTTTTTCAGTGTGTCTTGGGCTGTTTGTAAAGCCTCCTTTAGCTGTTTTAACCCCATAGAGGATATTTGTTCTACCCATACATTAAAAGTCGCTTCACGAGAAGCTATCTCTTGATCTAAAGCGTCCAAAGCATCTTGTTTATCACTTTCAGCCTGAGCGATATTTTCTTCGGAGAAAGTAACTTGCTTTCCGGCTTTCTTATCTTTCTCATTAACAGCTCGCATTTCGTCAATATCTTGCTGAAATTTTTCCTCTATCTCCTTACGCTTTTCCGCATAGGTCTGATACTGCTTTAGCATTTCTTCTATTGCAGTCTGGTTGCCAGCAGACAGTTTCTTTCCAGCAGCATTTTCAAGAGCCTTAAATTGTTGCTCATCCTGCTCTGATAATTGGGTGGTAGTTGGCTTAAATGTACCTTTTTTGCCCTGAGATTCCCATATAGTTTTTTCCCACTCTTGAATTTTTGTGAGCTTATCCTCCTTCTGACGTTTGATCTGCTCCATTTCCTGCTCATAGTTGAGCTGGTTTTGTTCCAATGTTTTAGAAAGTCCTTCCTTATGGGTGTTGATCTCAGCTTGCCTTACAGCAAATTCCATATCCTTTTCAATACGAATCTGCTCTTGTGCATTACGTTTTATCTCATCGGAATAATCCTTTTGAGAAGAGGACGTTTTTCTATCTGGTAACTTTTTACTCAGTGAATCTATACGTCTTTGATAGTCGTTGTATTCAGCACTACCCTTAACGGTTTCTTTCTGCTCCTGTTTCAGTTTAGAAATACGGTTCTCTACTTGGCTAATAATTTGTAGCTCGTTTTCACGTTCAAGAACAGTAGCTTTCAATTTAGCTATATAGCTTTCCTGCCCTTTTACAACAGCATCGGTTACTACTTTGCCATCAGACATTAAGCCGTTGTTCTCTTTGAGAGCCTTTTTGAAAGCCTCCAGTTTTTCTTGACCTTTAGTAATGGCTGCTTCTATCTCAGAAATGGATTTTCCTTTGGTATAAAATACCTCTTCCTGATTACCTGTTTTCTGATTTTGGTTAGGATTCTCCCCAAAGCGTTTTTGAGCCTCTTTTATGATATTATTATAAATACCACGAGCTTTGAATACTTTGGTTATTTCATCTTGCAAGCTATTAGCCATGTATGTTTGCGCACCTATACCAGTCATGGGATCGCCAGGCAAGTATTTGGTTTCGTCAAACTGCTTTATAATATCCTGGATTTCTTGGGTAATTTCTCCCTTACCTTCCAACACTGGCTTAATCTTCCAATAATAAGTTTCTGCAAGGTCGATACCGTCTTTATCCTTCTTCCCCTTGAACTTATCTTTTAGTAGCTCTTCTACAGTTTCTTTGGCTTCTACCTCCTTATCAATATAGTCATTAGAAGCCTCATTAACCGCTTTATCCATAGCTCTTGCACGAGCTGATTTTTCGGCTTCTTGCGTAATGATACGATAAGCCTTAGCCAGATCATCCAAAGCATTCTTTTCATCCCCCAGCCCCTTCAAATACTCACCGTATTTGCTCATTATGGCTTCCTTTGCGGAACGGTATTCATCCGTACCTTCTTTGGCTGCTTTCAAACGTGCAAACATCGCATCAATTTGCAATCTTTCAGCTCCAATAACCTTTTCACTCTCAGATATGGAGTTATTTAGTTTTTCTTGCGCCTTTTCTGCGTCAGTCTGATAAGTGATAAGTTTATAAATACCATAACCGAGAGCTGCTATAGCTGCTGCCAAAGTATAAGGATTTGCCAGCATAACGGCTTTCAACCTGGTAGCTACAGCCATAAGTTTGAGCTTTGCAGTTGCCAACAAGTTTGTTGTAGTTACATTGGCTGCTTGTGCTGCGGTGTTGGCTGCTGTCTGAGTGGTATTCAATGTTTTAGCAGCCGTTTCTACCGCTACTTTCTTGGTGCTAAAATCACGTGTGGCTGCTTGGTATTGTAAGGCTGCTGTTTCTCTGGCTGTTTCGGCTGCGACTAATTTTCTTTCTGCTGCTTCTACTTGTTTTGCTGATCCAGTAGCACCGATAGACATAAGTTCTGCCAATCTTTGCTTTTCCAATTCCTTAGCAGCAAGGTATTCGGCTTTCTTGGCTGCTACGGCTTGGCTGGCTGCTGAAACCTCTGTACGAGCTTTGGCTAACGCTACGGTTTGAGCCTCTATATTTGCTGCCATTTCAGCTTTTACGGCAGTTGCATACTCTAACGTGCCTTTGGTTAGATTCTTCTTTGAAATGGCAGCTTGCTGCTCTACAGTAAGCAATTTGCTTAGTTCCTCAGCTTCTCCAGTAGCTTTAATGGTAGTAACGGCATTTTTTGTAGCAGCAACCGAAATTACAGCAGCTTTGTATAAGCCATAAGTAACAATCAATTCCTGTATGGTTGCACCAATAGCCTCGTAATTCTCTATAGCAGAAACACCAGTTTCCAATATAGAATTTATAGTGCTTTCATTAGCTTGACCGATTTCATTAAGCATTACAGAAATAGCATCCTCCATATTGGAAATTTTACCTGTAATAGTCTTACTTTGCTCTTCCATCAGATTGTAGAACATACCGCCAGAATTTGTAAGGTTTTCTATAACCTTCTGAACTTCTGGGAATCCTACTTTTCCTTCGGCAACCAAAGCCTTAACTTCATTTTCAGCTACACCCAACTCTTTAGCCAGTTCACGAATCATCGGAATACCTCTACCCGTAAATTGGTTAAGATCCTCAGCATATAATCTGCCTTGTGTCATAGTTGTACCGTATAACCAGGCTATATCTTGTAATGGAATAGATAAGCCAGCAGCGATATTTCCTAACCGTACCAAAGTGTCATTCACTTTGTCAGCAGCTATACCATAAGCAAGTAATTGTTTTGCGCTACTTGATACACCAACGAGATCAAACGGAGTTTTAGCAGCAGTATTAATAAGCTGTGTCATTAAAGCATCAGCTTTAGCCTTACTGCCCAACATGGTATTGAAGGCTACTTCTAACTGTTGGTATTCACCTCTTACTTGAGCTATCTTCTGAGCATATCCCAACGCTTGTTGAGCCGTGAAAAATCCAGTTGCAGCGACTGTTATTTTACGGAAAATATTGTCTATCCTGCTACCTTCCTTTTCGGCTGTGTTGCCTATGCTTCGGAAAAGAGAATTAGATTTCGCCACATCGCTTTCAAATTTGGCGTTATCCAATCCTAAAGCCCACCATGTTGTACCTTCGTTGTTATTCATCTTCGTTTACGTCAAATATTGCGTTATTTACTGCATCCTGATTATTAGGATCATCACCATTTAGAATAATGCCAGTATCTTTTTTCCCATCCTTATTTGCTGAGAAAGAAGGAAGAACCGCATTATACAGACGAACATTCGCAAAACTCATTTTGTATAGGATATAATCAAAAGTCAGATTATAAGCCTTTGCCATTCCTGCTACTACCGCCCAGATGCTATCGTTTCCTTCGGATCCGCTTCTCCTGCTTTTGTCGGTTTGAGAAGGTTTATCTCTATCAGGGAAGCGGTAAGCCCGAAAAAATCTCCTATCTCCATCCTGTTTATGATTTTTAGAGTAAGAGCGTTCACTTTACTTGGTGAAAGTTGTTTCAAGATCTTATCGGATAAAACAGATCTGTTGTCAATCGTAACCTTTTTGCGTGTGCGTACCAAACCGAATAAAGACTTTTGAACTACGGTTGCTTCTGTTATTATATTCTCAGCTCCTAAAATGAGAGTAGCTACAATATCGCCTAAAACCTTACAATCTTTCGCAATACGGAGCGATTCAAATGTAACCAGGCTTTTATCTAACTCTACTTTAGGAAGCTGAGAAATAAGTTCAGAAGCAAGGATAAGAGTAGCAATAGAAGGAGGTGCAACCTCGTATGTTTCTTGTCCTATCTGTATAGAATACGGCTTTTGTAAGATCGTATCAGACACAAGCCCTTCTATGTTTTCTTTTTCCTTGTTCATAGTTCAATCAACCTACAGCTAATGAATCTGCTTTTTTGTACTTCTCAATCATTTTACCCGTCTTGGGCTTTAATGAGCTAAAGATGTATTTTAACATCTTCCCTTTTGCGGACGACCATTCTTCCTCAACTTCAACGGAGCATTTACGCATGATGAAGCCTTCCAGTGTATCATCTTCTGGAGTAAGGCGTACTGCATATTCATCTTTTACAACTCCGTCCTCTTCCGGAATAGGATCCTCTGTGCCAGAAGGAATAAACACACTCATAGCAAGCTGCTTATAAGACTTTTGCATTTTTCGAGCTACCAGTTCATGTCCTTCTCCGTACAATTCTTGCGCACTTCCTTTTACGGTTGTAAGAAGAACTGTATTTTCTTCGGCTGTGGGCATTGTTTTGAAACTGGAAGGAGCTGCATCTTCAACACCAGTTAGCCCAAATTCGACCAGGGGTTTACCCCATGTAATACCACTGTTTGCCATAACTTAAAATGTTTTTAGTTCAAAATTGATCTTTACGTTTACAAAGTGCATAGCTACCTTTTCTGCTTTGTAGCTTTTAATTGTTGCACCTAAAGAAAATCTGTAATCAGTAGGTTTTAAGGATCTAACAACATCATCGGCTTTACGTGCCAGATAACGGCATCTGCCAACATCTTTAACCAATACCTTACTGCCATTGTCTTTGTCTGGAACATAAATATTTACCGTTACAGAGCCAGTTTGAAACTGCCCATCCAAACCTGTAAGAAACGATACAATTATATCCTCTTCCATAGGGTTTAGATCTCGTGTTCCTTCACGATAAACGTTACCTTTTATTTCCTTTGCAAGTTGGCTGTTTGTGATAATATTGAAAACGTCCAGCTCTATTTCATCACCTGTCTTATTCATTTCATTTCAAAGCCTAATTGTTTCATAATCTGAGGTACAAGTTTGTTAGCCAGCAGTTCGGAAGAAGTAAGTACATTATAATTACGGGCTTCTACATAAGCAGCATAACTCATTCCAGTAGATACAATCAAGACAATACCGTTTTGATAGTTCTTTTTCAAGCTATCCAAATGCTTCTTTCCGTTTTGCCCACCTTTTGTGTTGGCAAAAGCACTTTCTTCCATAACTTCACCATTAAAAAGTACGGCATAACCGATAGAGTTTCTAAGGTTTCCCGTCCTGTCTGTATAGTTACCGTTTAAACGGGCTTCTTTCAGACACGCTTCACCGACATAGATAAAAGCCTTAACAGCTCTACCAATAACGGCTTTCTTGGCATCATCAAGAAAGTTGCTAAAAGCACTATCCGGCGTTTTCTTCGTGAATCCCATTAAACCGTAATCTTTACTCTTCCTGAGCGATCAACAAACTCAATATCCTGTACTTCAAACTCACCCAAAAACTGTGTTCTATCATTGGTAAGTTTTACCGTATCAGCTTGAAAATCCCTACTTTCAATTAGGATCTCATAGCTTCTATCAGTAAACTTACCTTGTTGATAGATTGTGTTACTATGCTTTACCGTTTTGTACAGACACCGTATAGGCTCACTCCACGATACGGTAGAGATAATCGGCTCACCGTTGCCATCCAAACCGCCACCAGATAAAACCTTATACTGTATTGTTCCGTTGTATTGCATAACTTACCATTGGTTAGAACCGTCTGATACAGAAGATTCTTCGACAAAATCAGAGCTATCTATATTGTACTCCCTACAAATAGCGGAGATACTTTTATTAATACGATCCGCATCCCACCCGTCAGAAATTCCACTTTCCGAATGGCTGTTTTCAGTCATTCCCTTAACGACACTGATAGCAGCCTTCACCAGTTCAACATCTTTGGGGATGAAGTTTTTAGAAGGATCTATACCATTATCCAAAAGGGTAAATTCAAGTACATTCTGATCCGGGTAGAAGCCGGAACATATTTTAGTGCATAAAGCACGGATAGCGTCTAAATTCGTCATAGGTTACTCTTTACATAAGATTTCAGAAAGAGCATTGTTTTGCTCTTCTGTAAGTTCACTGAGTTTGTTGGTGATTGCTTGAACGCGAGCATTTTTATTGATTGAAACGCCAATCTCAGCCAAAGCATTTTTTACAGCACCGATTTCAAACTCTTTATCAAAAAGGCTAATTTTTTCGGGTTTCTTTTCTTCTTTGTTAGCCTCATTGATAGCAGAAATACTGCAAATTCCTCGTGAAACAAGATCATTTACACGATCCAAATCGCTTGTGGATAGAGTTTCACCGACTTGGTAAATTTTCTCCTTGTTGTCCTTGTCTTGGAACTTCTTTAATACTTTTAATGTTACCATATTGCATCGTTTTTAGCCGACCAAAGAAGCTGCTGCTGCCTTCTGATCAAATTGTTCTTTCGTATAAAAAGTTACTCCCTCTACTGCTTCTCCTGGCTCTTCAAAGCCTCTAACTTGCAAGCAGACAATACCGTTAATTTCAGTGATAACCGGGATCAAGCGGGCAGATCCTTGTGTATATTCACCAGCCTTTTGTCCTGTAGATTCACCAGTACGCCATTTGGCTATACGAATACCGTTACCAGCGTTCATGTAATCTACATTGTCCTCTTCAAACAGCTCGTTATCTTCAATAGAAGGTTGGATAAAGCCGATCTTTCCAGCAGGTTTAAATACAATCATATTGTGATTCCAGGGATCTAACGGCTCACGTTCTCCGTCCTTTTCAATACCCACAAGGCGGGTGATTTCACGAACTTTAGGCAGACCGTTATCAGCAAACAAGGTGTTCAAGTCCGGGATAGTAACAACTTTGCCGGATTTATCCTTACCGTAGGCTGCTTCTCGAATTGTAATATCTCTTCGGATAAATGCAAGCAGTTCAGGAGCCATCAGCAATTCTTCAAATACGACACCTTTGTTTTTGAACAAGGTAACGATCATGGTAAGAGTTAGAATAATATCCAACTTGCCAGCTTTTGAGTTAGCGTCATTCCACAATAAAGCTGAAACGAGCTTGTTAGCTTCATCCATCAGGTAATCAATTTCAAACTCACGTCCACCAGGGTTGTTGATAGAAGGAATGAAACGACAAACACCGAAGTTTGATATAGCTTTCAGGATCATAAAATCAGCAGTATCTTTGCAGCCCAGATAAGCGTTTTCCACATCGTTACGCAAAGTCTTTTCAATCTGCTTTACTTTTTGACCGTCTTTCAAGAACGGAGATTTATAAACTTCCAGTAGCTTACGGTAAGTGGAAGCCTTCATAAAGAACTTATGTCCGACACGTGGAATTTCTTCATTCCAAATATCGAAACCGTCAGAACGTCTTAACGGAGTGGGGGATTCATCACCGATCAGGGTTGCCATCACACGCAAATGATATTTTCCCATAATACCCTCAGCTCTCAAAGAGAGTTGCGGAGCCTCCCAATCAAACCACTCATCCGAATAAGTTTTCTGGAACAATGCTACTTCACGTTCAGAAGCCTTATCCAGTGTCTTTTTCCACGTTGCGAGAAAATCAATAGGTTTGCTATCTTTAAACAAACCTGTAAAAGTTGAATAAATAGATTTCATTTAGCACCTCCTTTTAATAAGTTTGCGACAATCGAATGTGAGAGTTCGCTTTTAAATAGCGTTTCGTGCTATCCTTCATGCTGTCTGGAATAGGCAAAACACGTCTTTCCATTACAGCATATTGCATAGTGTCCTCTGTAACATCTATGGCTGTTTCAAACTCTTTTACAGTAACTTCTTCGATTGTTAAAGAGTTAGGTTCACCAATAACAGCAGCATTAGTAGAGCTTTCAACAACCTCTACAAGCACATCATCTACTGCCAAACCTGAGATCTCAGCAGAAAGTGTAATTACATACGGAGCGTTTGACACACCAGGCTTTTCAATAGACACAATAGAAGGAGCATCTTCAAAAGTTCCACTAACGGATTTAGCTTGTAACAGCTTATCTCCAACAGAAAAGCAGGGTGAACAATAGCCATTTGAATACAAAGTGATAACTTTCTTATCCTTTGTGCTGATAGCTTTAACCTTCGCTGTTTTTACAATCTGTACCTTTCTTGTAACTTCATCGAAAATAGCGAGTGTTCCGGCAGGGATAATATCACCTACAGAAAAACGCTGTTTCTCTCGATCCAGATTAAAACCGCCTGGTACAATTTGCGGACTGCCTGTGAAAATCGGTTTTTCACCGACAAATGAAATTCTTGTTCGTTTCATTGTAAAATGATTTATTTAACGATAATTGATTCCAGCAACTCATCAGAAGCCTCTTCAACATTCTTTGCGTTTGCTGTTTTTACACTCTCTGGATCTTCCGAAATAAGGTTTTGAGTTATTAAGTCTTGTTTCAGACCAGCGCAATAAGCATCTGGATCCTCTTCATCAGGAATAACCAAACCTTTTCTTCTCCATTCGGGAATACCATGCTTGTTAAGAGCTGCTTGAACGGCTGTTTCACGATCTTTCTTAGCTTGCTCTTGTTTCATTTTATCCATTTCCGCTTGAAGTTCGGAGATCCGTTTGTTTGGATCGTTATCAGGTTCCTTTGGCTCCTTCGGTTCTTTAGGTTCTTTGGGTTCCTTCGGTTCTTTTGGCTCCTTTGGTTCCTTCGCTTTGTTAGCCCACCTGGTAGCTTCTCCTTGACTTTCTTTTGCCACATCTGCTATTTGGTTTGCTACTTTTTCGATTTCCGCTTCATCAGTAGAATCATCCTCAATGCTGCCACCCATTTTTTCGGTTATCGCAGTAAGGTACTTCTCTGATAAACCAGTGTCCTTACATAAGTCTTTGACTTTCTTAAAGAGTGTCTTATTCATATCAATATTACTTTAGTTATACTGCAAATGTAGGTAATATTTTCAATAACGGTGTATATATACACCAATGTTTTTTATACTTGTTTTCTTCAAAATCAGAGCTATAATCCTAAAATATCTATTTTAATAAGTAGAATAAATCAAAAAGCATACATTTCTACAATGTTAAAAAATGCTTTTTCTGAAATTATTTTGCAGTGTTTTTGAAAAGCTATATATCTGATAATGATAATATTTCTATGTTTTACTTGGTAAATGTTGGTAATATCGCTTGAAAATATTACCTATTTCATTTGGTAATATTACCAATGTTACATATATTTGCAACGTAATAAAAACAGTTACACGAAAAGAATATAAAACTAAATACATTCAGATATGACACAGAAAGAATTTGAAGAAAGAACGGGTTTAAAGCTATCGGCAGATGGTTATACGGAAGTAGAAGAGTGCTACATGAATACAGACCTTGACAAAGACGCTTTTTGTAAGTTGTGGATGGAGAACCCAACAGCCCTAAAAGAGATAGAGCGAAAGACGGTATTAGTACGTGAACTTTACGAAGAAAGAAAGTGCCTTACAAACCTTCTGATAGATCAAGCTGAAAAGTGGAGCGCATCAGATTTGAGAGAAAAGGCAATCGCCATGATCGGGGAAAAAGAGTATCTAAGAAGAAAGATCGCCAAAGGGTACAACCTTTGGGATGCTGATAAAAAATTACTTGATGAAATTCTAAAAAAATAAACTATGAAACGATACTTCATAAACGGAAAAGAAATTAGCGAACAAGAAGCAAAAGCTATTGAAGCAAGAAACAAAGAATACATAAACAGTAACGACATTTCGCTTTGGGCTAAATGTGAGTTTATAACAGTTATCAATAATAACCAGTGAGGAAAAAGCCTTGCACAATCCTAAATATGATTATGAATACATATTACAAATTTTGTCCGAATGTGTTTCTCGCTAAATGTGATGCGAAACATGAAAAAGGGGAGGTAATTAACGTAACGACTAAATACGGTAAAGAGAATGAAAGCATAGTGTTTAACTTGATGTTTGAGCGTGATGGATTCTATTATTACTCTATTGTTCGTGCTGATGGCTTTAATGTTCAAGAATGGGCAAAACAAAGAGCTGAGCGTAGGAGGGCATGGGCTGAATCGGCAGAACGTAAAAGCAAAGAATACTTTGACAAATCTAATAAGGATAGAGATTTTCTTTCACTTGCTGAACCTATTAAGGTGGGACACCACAGCGAAAAACGGCACAGGAAAGCAATAGAGGACGCTTGGAACAATACAGGCAAAGCTGTTGCATTCAGCGACAAAGCTACAGAACACGAAAGCAAAGCTGAGTATTGGGATAAACGTGCAAACACAATTAATTTATCTATGCCTGAAAGTGTGGACTTCTACGAACATAAGTTAGAAGTAGCTAAAGAATACCACGAGGGTGTTAAGTCTGGCAAATATCCACGTGAACACGCTTATACTCTCACTTATGCTAAGAAAGCCGTAAATGAAGCCCAGAAGAATTTCGATTTAGCTAAAAAATTATGGCTTTGATTTCACTAAAGTACAACGTAGCAATATAATAAAAATGGGAACAAATATAATAAATATCAGAGTGTTACAGCACGATAAAAACGATCAGATCCGAATAGGTGAATTATTTCCTATTGTAGATTTGGATAAGGCAGAAAAAGACATAATAGCCCAGTATGAAGCCAGAACCGCTTGGTGCGGTGGCTTCAAAAAGGCTTTTGAAAGATACTATAAACGTATTGCTATAGTTAATGCGGACACGCTGGAAGTGATACGCCCAATTTACCCCAATAAATAATTATAGCCCTATGAATGAATACACATATATAATTTTCGATCACAAGGGAAAACGCTTGGGCAAAATTGAATTTGGGAAACGAATTAGTGTACCATCAGCCAGCGAGATTGAAGAAGCCATAAAAGACGGTTTCACCAACGGAGCGACTTATAAATTAATCGTGCCTATAAACGTATGTATAAGCCAATAGCAAAAAAATGAACGATATACTATTAAATAAAATAAAAAAAGCAAACAGTAAATATGCTGAATATCTATCAGCTTGCGATAAGGTAGCTAAAGAAGCTCAGAAGCATATAAATTGGAATGATAATGTTTCGTGCGAATTTTATCCTGGTGACGGTATATGTATAGGAATTGACGAAATGGTTTGTTTTGCCTACACATTCTTTGAACTTGCAGAAGAAGCCAAAGACGGTATGATTGATAAAGAAACGTATTTTAGAAATTGTATTTAATTAAAAATTGAACGAATATGAATACATTTTACATGGTATTTATGGAAGGGTGTGCTACCCCAGCTTGCAAACATGAGAGCTTGAATAGTGCGGAAAAAGAAGCGAAAAGGCTTGCAACTCTTTTAAAAAAGAAAGCATACGTTTTGTGTACTATAAAATCAGTTGAAGACACTCAATACAAAATTGAGGATTGCAGACCTGATGGAAGTGATTTACCATTTTAATTTATATGGAAATGCAAAAACATAAATTCCCCTATAATTGGAGGCTTTCAGAAGCCAAATTCACGAAAGATAAAGGCAAAGTGTTTTCTTGCTTTGCGTGTGGTGGTGGCTCTACAATGGGGTATAAGTTAGCCGGATTTGATGTAATTGGCTGCAATGAGATAGACGCAAAGGTTAATCGGTGCTATGTGGCTAACCACTCACCCCGATATAATTTTTTGGAAGATATACGAACATTGAGAGAGAGAGAGAGAGCTACCGCCCGATCTTTACAATTTGGATATTTTGGACGGTTCTCCCCCATGCTCCACCTTCTCCATTGCCGGGAATCGTGAAAAGGATTGGGGTAAAGAAAAGAAATTCAGAGAGGGGCAATCTGCACAAGTTCTTGATACGCTTTTCTTTGATTTCATAGCTTTAGCAAAGGTATTGCAACCAAAAGTTGTAGTAGCCGAAAATGTGAAAGGTTTACTTATGGGAAGTGCAATAGACTATGTTAGGCGCATATATAAAGATTTTGATAACGCTGGCTATTATTGTCAGCATTTCCTTCTTGATGCGTCAAAAATGGGTGTTCCACAAATACGAAACCGAGTATTCTTTGTATGTATTAGGCATGATTTGGGCGTGCATTTTTTAAAGATATCAGACCTATTCAATGTTGAGCCATATATTAACATGGACTTTAACGAGCCGAAAATTTACTATGGAGGATTTGCGGATTACATGGGTAAACCATACGGAAAACGCATGAAAGAAATGTTTGATAACAGAAAAGAAGGTGATATAGATATGTCAGCAGCTTATCTTAAACTGACTGGTAAAAGAGGTTTTTTCAATCAAAGTTACCTATATGAAGATAAGGTTTGCAATACTTTGACAGCCCATGTAGATAGCACCATACCTTTTAAAAGCCCCGTCTATCTATCCACTTCTGAGGTATGTAATATATCCACGTTTCCACAAGACTACAATTTTTGTGGTTTATCGCCACACTACATTTGTGGTATGAGTGTTCCACCCGTAATGATGGCTCAGATAGCCACACGTATTTATGAACAATGGTTGTCGAAATTATGAAAGGAATAACTAAAGCAGCAAAGCAAGCCAACGGACGAAGCCAGGCTTGCGCTACGTGTCCTCTAAATCGAAGTAGAGGTGTTTGTTTGCCCGAAATACAAAGGGTTTGCTCAGATTCGTTTGTAGAAGGATTTAAGAAAGGTGTAAAATGGCTGCAAAAGCAGCAGGAAAACAACTGTTGAAATGACACAAGAAAGCATAGACTACTTTATACAGATGGCAAAGGATTATGCCAAAGCTGAAAAGGAATTAGATGTTCAACGTTGGGTATTTGTGAATTTCGAGCGCAAAGATGAAAGTAATAACTATGATTATGTACATCTATTCAGTTACGATTTACCACGTGAAGTTTACGAACATAGAAAGTGGGTAATAGAATGGAGAAAGGCAAAACTTGTTTGCCAATATCCTAAAGGATGTGTACGATACACGTTGCATTTCTATGATAAGCGTTTTGGTAACAACATACAACTGAATAAGGATTTGAATCGGCTTATATCGGCAAAGGCTCAGGTTACAAAGGCTCAACGCAAAATTGATAAATATGTAGCCTACAATAAGACTAATAATCTATTTTTCGATGAGAATACCGATACGGATTTATTGAAAGCTCGTGAGAAACTTGAAACTAAAATAGCCAACATAAAGGAGGCAGAAGAAAGAATGAAATTAAAAATCAAACAAATACAGGAGGGAAACAATGAGAAAAATTAAATTTAGAGGTCGCATTACCGATACTAAAGAATGGGTATGCGGTTCACTTATCATTTACCCTGATGGTGAATACAACATTCTTACTTCTCGTAACAATCATTCATCGAAAATGGATGACTGGCGCATAGATGCAGACACTGTAGGGCAGTTCACAGGCTTACACGACAAGAACGGCAAGGAAATCTATGAAGGGGATATATTATTTGATTACGATTTTGATGAAATGGTTGAAGTTGAATACGAAGAACAATTAGGAGCGTTTATTCTCGACAAAATCCCTACCATTGGGGCTGTAGGATATATCGGTTCAAAAGACACAGAATTATATTGCGAGATTATAGGGAACATCCATGACAACCCCGAACTAATGAAAGGAGGCACAAAATGAGAATCAAATTGAATTGGGCATACGCCAAAGGTGTGTTAGATACAGATACATTAAAAATGCTCTGTATCCCGGCAAGAGGTAAACGTATATTCGGAGCGGATGAAATGGATGCGGAACTATGTATCAAAGATGGATGGAATTTATCAATAGCAAATATCCATTTAGGTGATGTGGAAAGTTCAAATATTCTTTGTGAAGAAATTGCAAGACGATGGAACGAGCATGAAGAATGGCACGAATGTAAAGAAAATACGGAAGATGTGCCGGAACGGAATACCCCATGCTTGCTAAGGATTGAGTACAAGGAAATAGCCACTGGCATTGTAGAAGTCAGTTATCTTACATCTGTCTGGGGTGAATACGGATGGATAGAAAATTATCTTGACAATTTCAGTGAATCCGAATTTGAAGTTACTATAACCCACTGGAAACCAATAAACAAACCGAAAGGAGTTAAAGAATGAGATATGCACTAAGGAAACAGGATAAAATAGCTTCTGTATATAGTGAGGCTTATTTGAAAGAACATATCATAAGCAGCCTTGATTCTTATTTTGGCAAATGCGATGATGAGCGCATAATAGATGATATTTCACAAAAGGAATATGTAAGCCGTACTGGAGAAGATTATCCACTTTTAAGGATTAACGATCTTTTGGATGATAACGCTATGTTGGAGTTTGCCGTTATAGGTCAGCAATACGATGTATTAAAGCTGTCTTTTTTAGGACGTATGAAAGGATAATTTATGAGTAAGTGCCATTACATATACGATAAGCAAGCTGGCAAAGTCTTAATACCTTGTTGTTGGGCTGTTGTTTTGAGCAATGATATACGGGATTGTACTTGTAGGAATGAGGATCTTACGTTTGCTCAATTTGAACGTGAACGATATAACAAAGAACTTGAAAAGCGTAATTCTATCATAAAAGAGCTACAGAGCGAAAACAAGTATCTACATAAAGAACTAAAACGGCACGTTACTTTACTAAGTAAAAAGAAGTAGCATTTTATTTGTTATACTTAATAAAATAAATTATTTTTGTATTATGAGAACAGACAAAGAGATTATAGAAACAATCGCTAAACTCGAAAGCAAGTTAGCAAATCCGAGAATGGCTATTCCTGAAAATGCCTCTATAATGGAAGGCTATCAAAAAGCGATAGAGATCCTAAAGAATAAAACTGGCAACATAAGCAACGCCAAATTAGAGGCATTAAGCAGTGTGCAAAGTCGTGCTATTGCTGCTTTGACGATTGATTTTATTAATGGCGAGTGTCCTCAGTATGTTTTGTTAGATGTGCCAATAAAATAAATAATTATGAAGTTACCGAAAGTTATTCATGTAGAATTGAGAGAGCCGTACAATGGGAAAAGACACTTCTATTTCGGCTCTATTGCTGCGATCTTTGACGAACTTTCAGAGGAACAAATAGGTATCAAGAAAGAAAGTCTTTGGAACGTAGATCTAAGTCGGGTTGAGTATCAAAACAAGTATTGTACAATCCGTATGGGGTTTATTAAGCGAAAAAAAACTTTTAGAGGTAATTTTAAAAAAGGAGGTAGTTTATGAAAAAAGAGAGGATAAGACACGAGTTCTGTATTCAATGTGGAGATCAATATGTGAGTGAATGGAGTGAGCCACAATTTACAAGCTATTACCTCAGTACATTTGATGATGTACACCTTTTCCGCTATAGAGAACTTGCAGAAAAAGAAGCTGTAAAATTCCCTGGATCCGAGATAAAAAAAATAAAGCAAACCATAATAACAGAATTGGAGGAATAACAATGTTAGGTGCAATAATAGGCGACATTGTAGGCTCACGATTTGAGTTTAACAATACAGATAATTATAACTTTGAGTTGTTTACGGAAGAAAGCACTTTTACAGATGATACGATTTGTACTATTGCTATTGCGGATGCAATATTGAATAAGAAAAGCTACAAAGATAGCTTGTTGGAATGGTGTAGAAAGTACCCGAATCCCAAAGGGGCTTATGGGGGTAGCTTTGCTCGTTGGATTGTAGCAGATGATCCACAACCATATAATAGCTTCGGTAACGGTTCAGCAATGAGGGTTAGCCCTACCGCTTGGCTGTTTAATGATTTAGATACTGTTTTATTGGAGGCTCGAAAAACGGCTGAAATTACGCACAATCATACAGAAGGTATTAAAGGCGCACAAGCAATAGCAGAGTTGATATATAAAATCCGTAAAGGAGCTATAGAAGTACCCAAACATGGATATGTAACTAAGGTATATCTTGAAGAAGGATATTATGATATTCCCTTGTTAAGCGAAATTAGAAAACATAATAATTTTAATGAAACGTGCCAAATTACAGTACCACAGTCTATTTGTTGCTTCTATGAAGGCAACAATTTTGAAGAGTGCATACGCTTAGCCATTTCTATAGGAGGTGACAGCGATACGATAGGAGCTATTACTGGAAGTTTGGCAGAAGCACGTTTCGGAATACCGCCAATAATGGTACATGAAGCCTTAAAAAGATTACCTGATGAAATGATAAGGATAGTCAAACAATTTTATAATATTATACAATGGGGGTAACTAAAGATTGGAACAAAGCCGGATTCTTTTCTGGCATAACGGAAGATTATTCAAATTACCATTGGTACAAAGGAGAAAAAGAGAATCCTTATAAAGGTGATACTTTTCACCCTTTGGCAGCTTCTTTTTGGGAGTATGAGAAGGAGTTTCATTATTCCTACTTGGATGCTTGCGACACAAAAAAGCCTTTAGATGAAGTGTACAAGGAATGGAAAGAGCAACTATTATCAGAGCATTTACCAGGTAAAAGCCCAAACCCAGAAGGAGATACAACCAACTGGAAGAAATCATTTGAAACAGGTAAGAGGGAGGTATAAAACCTTCCTCTTTTTTGTGTCGTGCATAGATTAATAACATAAACGGATTAATTTTCTCATAAATAGCACTATATTTGCAGTTAGAAATAAAATATGAACTAATATAGCATTGGCTATTGTTGTGAGGATCAAGAAACGACCAATTTCATAAACAAACCTCAAGTAACAATAAGCTAATGCCCATGCCGTGTAGCGTGGGCATTACTTTTGTATAGGTTTGTGAGCTTTGGTCGGCTTCTTGATCGTACAGAGTAAGCCCACGTTTTTTTGTGGGTTTATGAATAGCCTTTTAATGGAATATAAACCAATAAAATTGTACGATATGAGAAAGTTATTTTTATTTTTAATGTATCTTATAGTTTGTAACTCTATCCATGCTCAAAAAATTGTCAAAGACGAAACAGATGAGTTTACAGGAAATCGGATTACTGAAACAAATTACATTAGCTTTAGTGATGGTTTTACTTGTGCTTTACATAAAGTTAATAATACAATACTTCTAAAGACTACTTATAATTGTGGCGATAAAGTTTATAGCATGGAAAAAGGAGCCGATTTAATGCTCAAATTAGAAAACGATAGTATCATTACATTAAACAATGAAGAGGATGCTGTTGCTGAATATTGGAGCCTAAATCTTGGAAAAACCTTTATTGAGCATTTTAATCTTAAAACAAGATATATTATTCCAGATGAAGTATATACATTGTTGAAAACGCATAAAATTCGGACGGTTAGATTTTACACTACAGATGGATATATAACTGAAAATGTATCAGAAAAACGAGCAAAAAAAATATTGAAGCTATTTAGTTTATTGAAGTAAAATTGTATATTTTCATCTGTTGAGAGCTGATGATAGCTGCTTTAGGGCAGTTCAGAGCCATTTCCAGCGTTGGTAATGGCTCTTTCTTATATCTCTTCCAGCTCAACTACCCAGCCTTTTCCAAAGCCGTATTTTCGTGTTTCTTCCTGATAAACATTCAGCACCTTAAAACGGGATCCGGCACGAAACACAATTTCATCTTCACTTGTATAATGAGAAATGGCTTTTACATCTACACCCTTCTTACTTTTGATAACCAGCATTAGGTTATCTCCAAAGATAGCAGTTCTATCAATATTGGTAGTAGAGGACATGAAGGCTTTGTTTACATAGGGTTGCCCGGATGATAGACACGCTTTCATTTCTTGAATATACTTATCCAGCTTCATAGCGTCAAAGCTGATACCAGAGAATACAGTACCATTATAGCGAGGCATTTTTTCTAAGGCAGCATTACAAGCCGGATAATATTTTTGGCATAATCCCCCATAATCTTGTATTTTGCCAAAGTACGGATCTACAATACCATAACCGTAATTATTACACCACTTGGAGCCGTATGTATAGCGGTTTATCAAAGCAAGTTCATCTACGGATATACCCGTTTTTTTGCTATAACGCTCCATTGCTCCAGCTTCACTACTATAGTTCTGCCAACGTCCACCGATGGCGTTATTAGCACTATGATTAACTGGCGCATTTATATACTCTTCCAGTGCTTTTTTTGCCAGTTCCTCAGTTTCTCCATTCAGTTTAACCAACTTGCCTTGTTTTGATACATACTTTAAAGCCAACTCCTTTTTATAATCAGCAAGCCGGACATAACAAGCACTTACTTCACTATTCCACTGACTGCCGTATAGATCCATAGCCTTATCATATTCAGATTGGAGCCTTGCTATTTCCAGCTTTTCTTTTTCTGTTGCGTAAAGATCCAAAGTAGATCCGTCCGCACCTTGTTTAACCAGCTTTGCGAGCCGAGCCTTTTCTATCTCTTGTATTTTGGCAGTCGCTTTTGCTGTCAAGACTTGTATCTCATTTGCAGTTGCTTCATTGGCTATAGCCTCATTCAGTTCTGCCAGAATCGAATTTAACGGTTTACTCTTGCTTTTATAGTTCAAAATAGGTTTGGCAGCATTTACGGCTTGCTGGCATTGAAATTTTGCCTCAACTATAGCCAGCTCTTTTTTAAGCATTTTCACCATTTCGGGAGAAGTCGGGAATTTATTCTTTTCCTCAACCCAATTAGCCTCAAACTTTAGCTTCTTGATTTGGTACTCCAAATCACCAGTAGAGATTTTGGCTTTGAAAGAATCGAAAGCCTCATATAGCTTTTGTACGTTTTCTTCCCCATATTGAGCAACCAGCCCTTTGTAGTGTTTTTGCTCAGGTGTGAGAGGATGCAAGATTTCTTCTATAGCCGTATAGTTATCCTTGATAAAATAGGGTAGAGTGCCTTTTGTTTTGGCTTCATTCATGCGATCTTCGTTATCCTTTACCCATTGTACAAATTCATCTGGAAACTCCATTATTTGCCCTTTCTTGCTTATTTCTTCATCCTCTCCAGCCAAGATCTTGTTAAGCATATCCTCTATATCATCTTCACCAGCTAAAATAGGAATCATGTAGCACCGACAATTCGGATGCCAACCAGTCCATTTAAACGTTTTGGGATATTTGCCAGCAAGCTCATCGCAAATATCATGGCATGGGTGGTTGTTTGACAGCTTGATTTCATAGCCAATTATAAAATCTAATTGCCCCCATCGTTCAAAATCAGCAGTTCTGTAGGCTATATTGGTTTCTGTACGTGCCAAACGTTGGGCATTACGGTATGAAGATCTATATACACCACGTCCAGGATGATATTTCTTTGGGTTATCATCTACCCATTTATAACTTTCGGTTTCTTTGTCATATACCCTACGTTTCCATACACGACCATACACAGTATTTCCGTTTTCATCCTCACCGACCTTTATTCTGAATCTTCTGTAAAAGCGATCAGGATCTTGTAGGTAGGTCTGTATTTTGGAAGCTAACTTGTTGGCTCCTGTACCCTCTCCTATAGCCAAATCCAAGCAGTTTTCAAGCTCTTCTTTAAATTGTCCTGTGTACCTCCATACCTTTTGCGATAGGCTTAGCCCTTCTTCTCCAGTTTTCCGAGCAAAGAAAGCGTCCATAGCCTCCATATTGCGCTTAAAGAATCGGGCAAAGTGGTTATCATTGATAGAGTTTTCACCGAACACACTTTTTACCAGCTCATCGTTATGTTGGTTGGAAAGCAACCATTCATTTTGCACGTCATTCCTTATCTCTTGATACAAACGGCTGTACATTTCTCTAAATATGGCTGTAGCCTCATCACTATAGCCATATTCGGAGAAAGAGAACGGTTTACCTTCTTCCAACTCCGTACCTTTTACCAGGTTAATAATCTGGAGTAAGTAGTTTTGATAAATCGCACGTACATTAGCTGCGTACCCTTCTGTACGTTTAAACAGCTCTTTTTGTAGCTGCGTGGAATTGACGTATTTAGTTTTTGCCATTGCGCTTTAACTCAAAGTGTTCACAGTGATCTTTGTTTAAGAATTTAGAGTATTTGAAGAAAGGACACCGACAAAGGAAGAACTCACCTTTATAATCCTTCTCATGCCAGTCGTAAGAGTGCTTGCAATCCCTACAATGGTACTTTGTTTCTGATAGTTTTACTTTCTTTGCCATTATTCACCTCCACCGAACACATCTATTCTGTTTAACTCCTGCTGTTTAGCTATGGCTTCTAAATCTTCCTGCTTCAAACGCTCAATTTCCGTTTTTGCATCTTTGATAAGGTAGCTCATTTCCACATAAGTTTGTCGGCTCATCGCTCCATCGTTATACTGCTTTGATATATCAGCAAGAATATCGCTCACATCTTCACCGAATGGCTCTTGAAACTCATGCCCTAACTGTAATGCTTCATATTCGGCTTTGTGCTGGTAGTCCAAAACATTACCCAGAATAGCACGTAGCAAATTACCCGTTCTATTCATGTAATTATCGTGGGTTTCCTTTCGTTTCTCAGCTTTAATCACTGCAAGAAGCATTACTTTTCTGATAGCTTTAGCAGACAGATTGCCCAAACTCTTCATATTGTCAAAATCTATGTTAGGAGTGAAAGATTTTGAAAGAATATGCTTATCCAGCCGTTCGTATTCATTTGCCTTGCTTTGTGAAGCCTGATCCCATGTAAGGTATTCAATCTTACCACCATTCTTTAGAATGAATAGTTTTGCCTCTTCTTCTGCTTTAGGCAAGCTGTTAAGCACTTCTGCGGTTGCTACCATTGCTGGGTTAGCAAATCTATCATTTACATCTGCATCTGTAGATTCCATGCTTTCTACACGGTGTATCATGGGCTGTGTTCCTTCATGCTCTAACTCTTGTTCAAAGAGGATAACGGGAATTTTCCCTATCACATTAGGGATTGCCTTCACTTCCCAACCTACACTAACACGCTTACAGTAGTAAACCGTATCATCTTTGTAAATATCCACATGGTAAATGCTCCGATTGCCGGATTCATTCAGATAATACCCCCAAGCAAAAGCAGTCATACGCTTATACTGATCTTTGATAAGGTAAATATCATCACCGTTTTGTTTAGATAACACATTCAATAATACATCTGGTTTTCCTTCTTTATTTCGGAACACATGAAATAGCATAGCGGAAGTACCCTCAGCACCAGCAACACGTTTAGCCTCTCTTACATTGGCGTTGAAGCGTAAACGCTCCAGCAGTTTTATATATTGCTCAAAAGCATAATCAGTACCCTTGCTTCTTTGCGTCCATTTTACTGGTCTGCCATATAAGAAAACAAGCGCAATTTCATTGATAAAAGACTGATAGGGGATAGGAATTTTCCAACGCTTTTGCCATCTAAGGAAATTCCCTTTCTTATCATAAACGGCTTTATCTTGCCTTTTCATAACCTCATGGTTTTCTACCTTGTACTCCAGCAAGGCTTTTTCAGCAAAGCCGGAACGATCTTGCATATAGTTCAAGGCTCTTGAAATATCCTTAGCCTCCAACAAAGACGTAAAATTTTGCTGATAGCCTACAGCAGCTTTTACTTCATTCTTGATAACATTAAAAAATCCCATAATTCAAATTTTTAAATAACTCCTAATCTTGCTTCTATATCATCTGGTATATCATACTCGTTATAGTCAAACCAACAGCGCATTAAAAACACATCTCGCCAGTCTGGAGAACATCTAATTTCCTGCTTGATTTCCTCTTTCGGTTTTAGCTTTAATTTGCCTTCTCCGTCCACATCCCATGTTTGCAACTGCTCCAGTTCAAGGATAATTTGCTCTTTGTCTGCCGAGCTTAACAGTTCCTCATTGATCCCAATCTCTGAGGCGTTTATGTGTTCTGCCAGCTTGTAACCGCATTGTGTTTGCAAGTTCTGGTAGTTCTCATCCTTTAAAGCACGACTGTTATTTACAAAGCCTTGTATGTCGCAATTATCCACCACGCCACCGCCTACACCGTCCTCATCAGCGATACACCGCCATTTAGGTATTCTGTATTTTTTCTGGAAGTGTTGAATACATTTCTGTATGTCCGTAGTTTTACTTAGTGGAAAGCATTTTAAGTCTATGATCGTATAACCATCCCAAACGCAAATCCGGGCGTAATCGGATCCAAATCGGGCTATATCTGCTGTTATATAGTTTTTCCCATTGGTTATTGATAGCAGATTATTAAAAATGGCTGTGATCGCATCGTGAGAACAAAGCGCATTGGGGTTGTCGTCATACTCCCAATTACCTTTTAGCAAACGCTCTCTTTTAACCTTATCTTTGGTTGTTCTCAAACCTTCTATGTAGTCTGGATCTATGAAGGGGTTTTCTTGTACCAAACAACCCAGATAGTACATATACTCAGGTAATATACCTTTCTTGAATGGAGTGTAAAAGGTATCATACATCCAGTTCTTTTTAGGGTTACACGTGATAAACAACTTTCGTTTTAACCCTAACTCATTATTCAAGTGGCGACCTACACGAGTTTTAAGAGTGTCATAAGCACCGAAGTTTACTTCTCCACCTTCTTCTATCCAACCGCCAGTATATTCTATAGATCCGTATCTTTCATAAAAAGGATCTCCAGGCTTATACATCAAATCCAGCAAATCTATACGGGATCCGTTGTAAAACTCTATATAGTTATACTGCCCATTGTATTTATACAAAGTATCTTCTACTCCGTATTGGTTACAAACCTTATAGAAAGTTATTAAGGTAGATTGGGTAATACGCTTTAACTCAGCTCGACCAATAAACCATTTGGAACCTGGATAACAAAGGCACATAAAAAGAAGCCAGGCAGCACCAGTCCACGACTTAGCACCACCAGCAGCACCACCATACAAAAACTCTGCGTGCTCATTGTCTGTAAGGATCTGCAAAGCCTTTTCCTGCTTTTCGTGCATCTTTCCATCCTTAACAGTAATGAAGTCAAAACAGCCACGTTTAAACAGCTCTATTTTGACTGCAAGAGCCATTGGTATTTGTATGTTTTTATTTTTTGCCATTCATCTTTTCCAATAGTCCATGATAAACCAAAAGATCTTCGGTTGAAAGTTTGGATAGATCCGGCTCCAGTCCACCAGACACATTAGCGTTTATATCCCCTTCTATCGGTTGGGCTGCTTTGCCAAAAATTCTATCGAATATCATTTCAACCGTTGAAGTCCGACCAAAGCGAATATCTGTGAAGATTGCACTGATAATATTGCACACCCAAATAGGAGTAGTGCTATCTTCTCTGTTTGCGTCAGCCATGATTTTATTTAGCTCTCCTTTGGAGCGTTCAAGAAGAAACCGAATTGTTTTATAATAGTCCTCTTTGCTCAGCTCATAATCTACTTTTTTACCTGTAAGCTCTTTGAGCTGTTTATACATTGAGGGCTTCCGACCATTTTTCTTTGGCTGGTTTTCGCTTGTGAATCTATTCCCTATGTTATTGCCTTTCTCAAAGAGTGCCATTCCGTTGTTTATTCGTTGTTTTTTTGGTGTACATATACACCAATTAAGGAAAGAAAAAATCAGATAGGAACTCCCACCTGATTAATTCTTTACCTGGTTAATTTATCATTGTTCCTTTTGTTCCTGCTCTTGGTACTTTGCCCAAAACCAGGCTATCATATCACCGTTGTAGTTGTCTATGTAATCATCTACAGCGTCCAGCTCATCCGATAATGCTTCGGCTTTGTCTATTACGTCATTGAAGGCTTCTTGTTCTTCTTCCGTAGCCATAAACGGATCGTACTTTTCATTTAGCTGCTTTTGAATAAGCTGCTTTTGCAAATCGGTTAATTCTATTTTATCCATAGCTCAATATTTTATTGGGTTTTCCGCAAATATACGTTATAATTTATACTTCTTGATTATATCTTTAGCTGC
>ULSK01036454.1_pt1 | contig 28316 bp, 43 predicted proteins | sample 1956311 | NCBI WGS metagenome assembly ULSK01 (sample SAMEA4835706, study PRJEB28245) | human gut metagenome | biome: gut microbiome; material: fecal sample | place: Denmark | collected 2008 | reverse complement strand
GGCGGCGGGCTACACAGCCGAGCAGACGGCGGAGTCCTACGAGTATCTCTACGGCGTGCTCGGCGACACGCAGACCGCGGCGACGACGGTCGCAAACCTGCAGGCCATCGGTCTTGCGCAGGACGACCTGCGCGATATGATCGACTCGGTCATTGGCGCGTGGGCGACCTACGGCGACTCCATCCCCATCGACGGCCTCGCCGAGTCGGTCAACGAGACGATCCAGGCGGGGCAGGTCACGGGCACCTTTGCCGACGTGCTCAACTGGGCGGGCGTGAGCGAGGACGAGTTCAACGCGAAGCTCGCCGCGGCGAACGATTCCGCCGAGCGCGCGCAGATCGTGCTCAACCAACTCGCCAATCAAGGCTTGCCGGAAACCGCCAAGGCATGGCGCGACGCCAACGAGGACATCGTGGCCTACAACGAGTCCCAGTTGAAGCTCGATAAGGCGATGGGTGAGCTCGGCGAAACGCTCGCGCCGGTCGCAGCGGGCTTGAAGGACGTCTTTGCCGAGGGCGTCTACGCGGCGGCGGACGCGGTCGCGTGGCTGATCGAGAAGATCCAGACGGCCATCGACTGGCTCAAGGATCTCAACGACCGCATTTCCAACAGCAAGGAATGGAAGGAGTTCACGGCGGCGGAAAGCACGCCTGCGAGCGACTACCAGGCGCTGCTCGACAGCTACAAGATCGACGGCAGCCATGCCGAGGGCCTTTACCGCGTGCCCTACGACGGTTACGTCGCCGAGCTGCACCGCGGCGAGCGCGTGCTCACGAGCGGCGAGGCGGACGCCTACAACGCCCTCGAGCGCTACGGCGGAACCGGCCGCACCATGACCGCGCAGGACTTCCGCGCCTCGCTCGCGCAGGCGGTCAATGCGATGGCGGCGATGAATCGCGACATGAAGCTCACCGTCGTGAGCACCATGAATGTCAACGGAAAGGAGTTCTACCGCGAGACGATCGAGGACCTGCGCACCGTGAACCGCTCGACGCCGGAGGTAGGTGAGACTGCATGAAGAAAGTACGGACGACACAGCTTATCCTGGACGGCGTGGCGCTGCCCTACGTCTCCGGCGACCGCTACAGCGCGCATCCGGCGACGCTCAGCCGGCAGGTCGAGATGATCTCCGGCCGCGTCGTGAGCGAAGAGCGCGGCAAGGTCTGGCGCATCACCTACAGCGCCGACTACATCGACGACACGACCTGCCGCGCGGCGCTCGCGGTCCTCCGCGCCGGCACGCCGTTCACGGCAGCCTTCCTGCCCGACAACGGAGACGAGCTCGTCAGCGCGGAGGTGCTCGTCGAGAGTCTGACCGACCCGACCTTCGCATTTACCTCCCACGGCGTGCCGCGCTGGCACAACGTGGCGTTCACGCTGCGGGAGGTGAGGCCGCATGATTGAGTCTTCGGCGGCGTATCTCGCCGCCATCACCGGCGACACGCGGCGCGTGCTGCTCAAGGCCGTGATCCACATCATCGACCCGGACATGCAGCTCACCGGCGGCAGCGCGGACAGCCTCGCGCCCTGGGCGAAGACCGCGGAGCTCTACGACTACCGCTTCACGACGGCCCGCTACGCGACGCTGGAGCAGGACCGCTGGCTGCTGGACGGCTCCTTCGACATCTTCCCAGACGACTATCAGGTGAGCGAGCACATGGGCGTCGCGGACGCGCAGCTCTCCGGCGCGGACGGCAGCTTTGCTTCCCCCGCCTGGGCGGCGATCACGTTTTCCGACGTCAGCGTGCTGCAGGCATTCTCGGTCTATTTCCCGTCCGACCCGCTGGAGGGTGTGGCCGAGGACTTCACGGTGGAGGTCCTGAGCGCCGGGCAGACCTTTTTTACCAAGACCGTCACCGGCAACACGGCGAGCGCGGTTGCCTTTAAGGGATTTACCGTGCAGACGCCCGACACCATCCGCGTGACCGTGACCAAATGGAGCCTTCCCTCGCGCCGGATGCGCGTGGTGGAGATCCTGCCGGGCGTGTACGAGGAGTGGACGGAGGACATCGTCGCGGCCTTTGACTGCAAACAGCAGGGCGACGTGAGCTGCCTGTCGCTGCCCTACGGCACCTGCACGCTCAAGATGGACAACCTCTCGCGGCGCTTCGAGCCGCGGAGCAAGTCTGGTCTATTCCAAAGCATCGAGGAGCGGCAGGGCGTGGAGATTTACATCGGCGTGCGGCTTGCGGACGGGACGGTGGAGTATAAGCGCGTGGGCGTATTCTTTCAATACTCCGACGGCTGGAAGACCGGCGACAACGGCCTGACGATGCAATGGGACCTTGTGGACATCATCGGGCTGCTGGCCGACCGCGCGTACCTCGCGCCGACGGTGCTGCCCATCACGCTCTCCGGCTGGATCGCCTCGCTCGTCGCGCAGCTCGGCACCAACTTTGCGGACCGCTACACGGTGGACGCGGACTATGCCGACCTCGCGGTCACGGCCTCGAGCCGCGCCGCGGTGAGCGGAAAGAAGTGCGGCGACATCCTGCGCTGGGCCTGCATGGCGACCGGCACATGGCCGCGCGCGGACGCGGAGACCGGCAAGCTCGCGGTGGAGCCGCTGTGGAATCAGGGCAGTAAGATCACGCTGGAAAACCTCGTCAATTACCCGACGATGAAGGCCAACCAGTCCCTTGCGTCGCTCATTTTCCACCTCTCGGATGGGACGGAGTACGTCGTCTCCGGCAACTCCACGAGCAGCGAGAAGACCGTGACCATCGAGAACCCGTTTTTGCACACGCAGGCGCAGGCGCTCACGGCGGCGCGGCTGATCCTCTCGTGCTACGGCGGCAATCAGCTGGAGCTGACCGGGCGCGGCGACCCCGCAAGTGAGATCGGCGACGTGGACACCGTGTGGCTCGACGAGAGCAGCGCGACCACGGCGCGGCGCATCTACCAGACCTTCCAGTTCGCGGACGGCGTGCTGCAGGGCTGCCAGTCAAAGCTATTGCAGGCGGACGGCTCGTATCTCTACACCGAGCGCGCGGTCTTTACCGAGAGCGGATCGTGGACGGCCCCGGCGGGCAAGACGCAGCTCTTTGTCATCTGCGTCGGTCACGGCGGGGACGGCACGGATGGCGAGGACGGCAATTTTGCCCGCGCGGGCAAGAACGGCGTGGACGGCCTCGGCGGCCTTGTGTGGGCGGACACCATTCAGATCAACGAGCAGCAGACCTTTGCCATCACCATCGGAGAGGATGCCGTATTCGGCCCTTATTCTTCCGCCAACGGAAAGCGCTACCCGAACGGCTATTCGGATATCCGCAGCGGCGACAGCTTTGCCCGCGCAGGCGTGGCCGTGCCCAAATCGGGCACGGGCGACGGCGGCAAGGGCGGCAGGGGCGGCTCGCAGGGCAGAGCACACAATGAGCCGCTGTACGACGGCGACGGTAACTTGATCGGCTCGGTGGCCGTCACCGATGTGGAACCGGGCAAGGGCACTCCGGGCGTGAACGGCGTGGCCGGCTGCGTGGTGGTGTATTGGGACAAGGAGGAGAGCGCATGAGCGAGACTTATCCGATATTGATTCCAAAGATCCTTGCCGCGGCGTTTGCTCCAAATCCCGCCGACATCAACACCAAAACCCGGCTTACCGTCACCGTGACGGAGGAGACCGTCTACCTCGAGCCGACAAAATACTACAGCGGCGAGATATTCGCCGGGGAGGTCTAAACTATGGCGATCCAAACAGTCCAAGCGATCATCAACGGCCAGAGCTACACCCTTGCGCTCAACAGCGCGACGGGAAAGTACGAGGCCACCATCACCGCGCCGGGCAAAACATCCTACAACCAGTCCGGCGGCTACTACAACGTGCAAATCAATGCGACCAACGACGCGGGCACTGTCGGGTCGGCAGACGCCTCGACGCTTAACGGATTAAAGCTCTACGTCAAGGAGAAGGTCGCGCCGGTCATCACCATCCTCTCGCCATCCTCCGGGGCGTATGTCAGCAACAGCAAGCAGCCGGTTGTCTTTACCGTCACAGACGAGACGGACGGCTCCGGCGTCGACCTCTCGACGCTCGTGGTCAAACAGGACGGCACGGCGGTCGCGGCCTCGGCCCTCGCGAGCACGGCCATCACCAACGGCTATCAGGTGACCTACACGCCCACCTCGGCCCTCGACGACGGCAACCACACCGTCACCATCGACTGCAAGGACCACGACGGCAACGCCGCGGCGCAGAAGTCCACCACCTACACGGTCGACACCGTGCCCCCGACGCTCAACGTCACCGCGCCCACGGATAATCTTATCACCAACACAGCGGCTCTCACGGTGGCCGGTATCACCAACGACGCGACCTCCTCTCCCGTGGAGATCAAGATCACGCTCAACGGCGCGGATCAGGGCGGCGTCACGGTCGGCGCGGGCGGCGCGTTCAGCAAGGCCGTCACGCTGGCGGAGGGCGCGAATACCATTGTCATTACGGCGACCGACGCGGCGGGCAAGGTCTCTACGGTCACGCGCAATGTGACGCTTGACACCTCGGTGCCGGTCATCAAGTCGGCGACCATCACGCCTAACCCGGTCGACGCGGGCGCGACAATGGTCATCGCGGTGGAGATCGAATGAGCGCGCAGGCCCTGAGCGTCTCGCTGCCGAGCGAGATCATCTATGTGAGCGGCACGGTCAACGGCACGGCCTACACCTGGACGCTCATCAAGGGCGCGTGGACGGCTACGGTCGAGCGAGCGGCGGACGACACCTACGCCGTCGCCCTCACCGCCGTCACCGCGGCGGGCGTCAGCACCAACTACACGCTCACGTTCTACTACGGCCTTTTGAGCCTCATCACCGACCGCACGCGCGCGGACGTGGAGAATGAGACCGACAAGGGCTTTTACAACGCTTCCGACCTCAACCGCGTGGGCGCGGCGGTGGAGTACATCGCGGGCCGCTTCACGGCGCTCGGCTATGCCTGCCCCGTGACGGTCAAAAAGGACTGGCTGACGAGCGACGCGCCGACCGCCTCGCAGATGGAGGCGTACCGGCAGAACATCGTCACGCTGCGCGGACAGATCGCGGTCATGGCGTCCACACCGGAGGCCCCGGCGAGCATGGCGGGGCTGAACTACGTCAAGGCCAACAACATTGAGCAGATTTTGCTCGACCTCGACGCGCTTATCGACAAACTTATCAAATCGTGGTACTTTTCCGGCGAGCTGTACGCTGGAGAGGTCTGAAAGGAGACCATATGCAGGACAGAGTATCTTTGTATCCCGGGCGCGTCAAGCTCGAGCCAGTGGCCGGACAAGCCAACCTCTACGACCTCACGCGCGCCGACCAGCCCACGCAGGAGGGCACGCCGCTGAACAAGGCGAGTTTGCTCAAGGACACCACCGCGGCGCTGTACGGCCTCGGCGCTGACGCTGTGCCAGACGACGCACTTCACCTTTTGTCCCGGTTCCAAAGAGGGCTGGGGAACGAGTATATATGGGCAAAAGAACAGTGGAATTGGGAAGTAGTCAAATCTAATTCCACTTACAGTTTGATATTAGTACAAAGCGGCAACACAAGCAGAACATATGTTAGGTATTCAGATGATATCATTTTAGATAGCGACGGGAATATATCTCTCGCCGAACCCATTACTCAGATATATCCGACATACAATTCCGCAGGTTCTTTGCAGCTTGACAACAAATATGTCCAGTTGAGTAGTTTTTCATACGCCGACGCCGAAGTACAACCCGTTAGGTTTTCAGATGGTGTTACGTTCGTCAGCGGGAATACATATAGATTAACCTATAGAATAGTAGATGCTTTGTACCGAAGAACTTTATTTGGCTATGTTAATAGTCCATCTCCTGACGCTTATCCGCCTGCCGTGAGTGATGGATATACTTACAATCCATTAGGTCAGCTCGGCGACAAGGTGCGCATCGCCACGGGCTCGTACACCGGCACAGGGACGTATGGGTCGAGCAACCCCAACAGCCTGACGTTCTCGTTCCCTCCTGAGTTTTTGGTGGTTTCTCCGAACCAAGAACTCTATCGACTGTTCCTCGTGCGCGGCATGACGAAAAGTAGCACTAGTCCCACCGGTGGTTCTGATGGCAATGTCGCCGTCGCGTGGGACGGCAGCACCGTTTCGTGGTATGGCGACAGCACCGGGGAGGCTTATCTTCAGCTCAACAGACGTGGAACACCGTATTTTTACTTTGCCATTGGCTAAAGGAGGAACGTTATGAACATCATCCAAATCAACGCCAACGAAAACGGCGGACGACCGCCGATGCAGAGCTTGCATGGGGCGCCGCCCGCGGGCTATGCGCTCGTGCCCGATACGCTGGACACCTCCGTGTTTTACAATTTCATGGGCTTTGTCACTCTGGAGCTGGACGGCAGCACCGTGACCGCCATGACCGGCAATCAGGAGGCGCTGGACGCCTATAAGGCGAGCCTGCCCGAGCCGGTCGAGCCGGAGCCGACGCAGCTTGACCGCGTGGAAGCGCAGGCGACCTACACGGCCATGATGACCGACACGCTGATGGAGGGCTGAAATGAAAGAGAAAATCGCAAGATGGTACGCGCAAGGGCTGTGGACCGCCGGCATGGTGCGCAACGCCGTGAAAAAGGGCATCCTCAGCGCGCAGGACTATGAGGAGATCACCGGTGAAAACTACGCCGATGACAAATAAATTTTGAACAAAGAAAAGGAGAACAAAACTATGACTACTACTCGTATCGCATCCGACGGCAAGCCCATCGAGGTCACGGACATCCCCGCGGGCCTGAGCGAAAACTCGGGTGTCAAGAACAGCATCGTGCAGCCCGTCATGGCGCGTGACATTTCCCGCGCCGGCACGGAGATCTATGTCGCCCCGTGCTACAAGCTCACCTATGACGCGGACGGCTACTGCGTCAAGACGGAGAAGTGCCGCATCCCGGAGGACATCGCAGCGAAGCTCGCGGAGCTGAACAAGTGAGCAGAGCGGGGGATAGCCCCCGCTCTATCCTAAGGAAAGAGAGACAACGCCTATGGAAGATTTGGCTGTGAATCTGCAGGAGGTCAAGGACCGCTCGCTCCGAAACGAGGGGCGCATCAAGCAGTTAGAGGTAGATCAGCGGGCGCTGAATGAATTGGCGCTGTCGGTCAAAGAGCTGGCGACCGACCAGACGAACATGAAGGAGGACATCGGCGAGATCAAGGCCAATGTGCGGAGCCTGACCGCCGTGCCGTCCAAGCGCTGGGAGAAGGTCGTGGAGCTGATGATCGCGACCGTCGTGGGCGCGTTCATGGCGTGGCTTTTGACAGGGGGCGCGGTATGAGGGACATCAAAGGCTCCACCTCGGAGGAAATCCGCATGATAAAGGCCATCCAGCGCTCCGTCGGGGCGCTGGACAACGGCTGGATCGGCAACCAGACCCTGAGCGACATTGCGGCCAAGCTCGGCGCGGACTGCTGGCCCCTCAATGTCGAGCTGTACGGCCAGCCCTGCATCCTCGCGCGGGACATCGAGCCCGTCAACATGAGCGGGCCGCTGCCGAAGAATGCGATCTCGGGGAGCTTTTCGTGGCAGGGGCAGCCCTGCTCCATCCTCGTGCGCGGCGGCAAGGTCGTGCGCGGCATGAGCTGTCACTATCCCCGCCCCGAGAGCGTGCTCTACAAGACTACGGACGGCGCGGTGCGCATTGCCCGCGTGTCCTCGGCGGCGGCGCTGTCCGGCGTCGTGTGGGCGGTCGGCGGCATGGGCCTGCTCGGCAATTATAACCCTGCAGCAGAAGGCTTCACCGGGGCGTACAGTGACGTGCTGCGCAAGACCAACCACACCGTCCTCGGCTGCAAGGGCGGGATGCTCTACGGCGTCTACTGCAAGGCTATGACCGCGCAGCAGGTCAACGCCTTCGTGCGGGACAAGCTCAAGCTGGATTACGCCGTCATGCTCGACGGCGGGCACGTCGCCGCCATCAACGGCGCGTGCAACAAGATCAACACACAGACGCGGCAGTTCTATGCCGTGCGGTTTTTGTAAAGGAGGCAAAAATGCAAAATCGAATTGCCAATCTGCTCACGGTCAAGAGCATCGTGACCATCGTGCTCACGGCGGTTTTCTCGGCGCTTGCCCTGCGCGGTACCATCAGTGGGACGGAGTTTCTGACGATCTTCACGACCATTATCGCCTTCTACTTCGGCACGCAGACCGAAAAGAAGAAAAATGAAGAGGTTTCTTGAGACCCTAACCGCGTGGGAGGGCGCTGTGCGCGGCGATGCGGTGCATAAGCAGATCGTAGACGCCTACAACAGCTTTCTACCCCATCCGCGCGGCTACAGGCTCACCTATTCGGACGACTACTGCGCGGCGATGGTGTCCGCAGCGGCGATCCTCTGCGGCCTGACGGAGGTGCTCCCCATCGAGTGCAGCTGCGGCGAGCAAATGCGCTGGTATCAAGCGCGCGGCCAATGGGTCGAGGACGACGCGCATGTCCCCAAAATCGGCGAGCAAGTTTTCTACCATTGGAACGATCGCAAGGACTACGCCCTCGCGGACTGCACCGGCGCTCCGAACCACACGGGCATCGTGACCGCCTGCGACGGGCAGAGCTTCACGGTGTTCGAGGGGAACAAGGGTAAAGCTCACGAGTGCGCTTATCGCGTCATTCCCGTCAACGGGCGCTATATCCGGGGCTTCGGCATACCGAAATACCCCTCGGACAAGACCGTGCTTGTGCGTGGGGATAAGGGCGAGGCGGTCGGGAAGCTGCAAGAGCTTCTCAACGCCTGCGGCTATGAGCTGGATGTGGACAACTCGTTCGGCCCCGCGACGCAGAAGGCGTGGGGAGAGTACATCGCCGCGTACATCCTCAAGGCCCTAAAATGATTTGTGCCCAAATCGGGCACGGAAAGGAAAACCGGTGGGAAGTCTGCAACACTTCCCCTCGCGTGGGCGCCTGCAAGCCGTGGTGCCTCTATGGACACACAGCACAGAGAGATCCGCGCTCAGCTTTCCGCAATGGCTCCGCGCAGGGCCATTGCCTACATCCGATCCTTTGACCTGCCGCCCGACGAGGCCGCGAGCCTCAACGAGTGCGACGTGCGCGGGCGGTCCTGCGTGCAGGCGGCGGAGCTGCTCCACCTCAGCGTGGACGGCCTTGCCAAGCTGCGCCGCCGCGCGTACCGAAAAATAGCAGACGGATAAAACGAGAGCACCGACTAATCGTCGGCGCTCTTTTTTTATGGGCAGGGCAGAACGCGGGCAGTTTGCGGGCAGTTCTCAAGCCGAAAACCGCGGTACGATAAAGGCAGAACAAAAGGAGGTGCAGCGCATGAATTATCCCGCAGGCAATCCTTACCAGCCCTATTACCCCTATCCCGCGCCCACAGCGCCCGCCCTGCGCGCTTCCGCGGCCCCGAGGTATGAAATTATCCATGTGACCGGCAAACGCGGCGCAGAGGCCCTGCAAATGGCTCCCAACAGCTCCGTGCTCGCCCTCGACGACACCGCGCCCCTCGTCTGGCTCTGCCGGACCGACGGAGCCGGCTACCTCACCGTCACGCCCTTTGACATTGCCCAGCACGCCGAGCCCCCCGCGGTGAACGTGGACGACCTCAGCGCGAGACTGACCAGATTGGAGGAGATGTTAAGTGCCCACCAACCCGATGCTGAGCCTGCTAAACCCGCAGGCAAGCGCCGCACCGACAGCAGCAGCGCCGAGCAGTCCTGACGTCAGCGGGGCCGTTGGTCTCTACAAAGCCTATCAGGCCGCGCGCAATCCCATCGCCGCACTGGAGCAGATGGCACAGTCCAATCCAATACTCGCGCAGCTCCGGCAGGCGCAGCAGGGCGGCACCGATATGCGCGGCGCGTTCTACGCGCTCTGCCAGCAGCAGGGCGTCGACCCGCAGACGATCCTCGCGCAGTTCCAGTGATCCAGACGGGGTGCACACCGTTCGGAAATATATTTTTCGGAGGTAATCAACAATGACGGAAGGTCTTTCCCCTGCCGACATCGCCGCTGTTCAGGGCGGTGGCTTCGGAGGCTTCGGCAATGAGGGCCTGTGGCTCTTTGCCATCCTCGCCCTGATGGGCGGCGGCTTTGGCAACTGGGGCAACCGCGGTACCGGCGACCGCAACGCCACGGTCGGCGACGTTCAGCGCGCCACCGACTTTGCGGCGCTCGAGCGCCAGAACAACGAGACCGTCGCTGCCGTGCGTCAGGCTGCCTATGACAACCAGGCCGCGGTCAAGGACGGCAATTACAACATCCTCGGCGAGCTGCGCGATCTGCAGGCTGCCACGGCCGAGGGCTTTGCGCATCAGCAGGAGTGCTGCTGCAACATCCTCCGCGGCATCGACAGCGTCAACTACAATGGCGCGCTCAACACCGCGAGCATCAACGCCAACACCACCGCGCAGACGCAGAAGATCCTCGACGCCATCGCGGGCAACCGCATGGCGGACATGCAGAACCAGATCAACCAGCTCCAGCTGCAGGCAGCGCTGTGCGGCATCCCCCGCACCACGCCCTACGGCTACGGCATCGTGCCGCAGTTCGCGGTCGCCGGCTGCGGCGCCTACAACAACGGCAACATCTAAACCATTTTCTCCGCAAGGGGAATATGGTAACGCCATATTTGGCGAGGCAAGGCGGGGCGGCAACAGCTGCTCCGCCTTTCAAAATTTTATGAAAGGACCGAATCAATATGAGTAAGTCTGCGATCTATACCACCAACGTCAGCGCACCGACCGTCGCGGTCGGCGGCATCGTGCCGTTTGGGACCACCACGCGCCGCTACGGCTGCAACATCCGTCAGGATGGCAACGCTATCACGCTCTGCGGGCAGGGCTACTACCTCGTCAACATCTCCGCGACGCTCGCTCCCACGGCGGCCGGCACAGTCAGCCTGACCGCGCAGAAGGACGGCGTGGCCATCATCGGCGCGACCGCGTCTCAGACCGTCGCGGCGGCCGGCATCGCCAACCTTGACATCACGGCCATCGTGCGCAACGCCTGCAGCTGCGAGAGCTCGCTCCTGTCGCTGATCCTCGGCGGCGTGGAGTCGGTCGTCAACAACCTCGCGGTCACGGTCGAGAAACTGTGAGGTGCAGCATGGAGATGCTGACCAGAGATCACGTTAAAGCCTATAAAGACAAGATCAAGGGCGCGCTCGTTGAGTACATGGCTATGCCCGCCAGCGAGCGCTCCTCCAGCGCGATCCGCGCCATGCTCGAGGGCTGGATGCTGCTCGACGAGGTGGAGCCGAGCCTGTGCGGCTGCGGAGACTTTACCCAGGCGGACGCCGAGAAGTGGGCGCAGCACATGCGCAACACGGACGGCAGCACCGGCGCGCACTGGAGCATGGAGCAGACCACCTCGCTCGCCGAGAGCCTCGGCGTGAGCCGCGACGAGGTCTCGCCCTGGTGCTGGTGGATCGCCGTGAACATGATGTACTCCGACTACTACGGCGTCGCCTCCCATTTCGGCGTCGCAACTCCGGAGTTCTTCGCGGAACTCGCCCGCGCTTTCCTGCTCGACGAGGACGGCCCGGGCCCGAAGCCCAAGATGTCCGCCTACTACTGCGGCATTGTCAAGGGCAAGGACTAACCGCGTCTGCAAATCCGTCTGTAAAATGGCGTCTTAAATCTGACGCACAGCGCACAGAAACGCGCATAATGCACAGATTTGAACACGACCGAAAACGCGCAAACCCCTTGAAAACAAAGGAAATCCCGCAAACTCAACGGTTTGCGGGATTCCATTTCTTTGGTGGAGGCGGCGGGAGTCGAACCCGTGACCCATTCGTCAAAGCCTTTGATATTACGCTATTTTCCCGCCTTGTCTGCAAACTTGTCTGTAAAATAAGCATCAATACTCGCCGAGACATCGCTCATCTTGTCGCCCATCGTATATCCATATACCTGCTTGTACATCCGGTCGCTCGCCCAGCCGTTTCGCTCTTGCGCGTAGCGGCTGTCAATGCCAAGGCGCACCATGACGGCCGCGTTGGCGTGGCGCAGGTCGTGAAAGCGGCAATGCTCGATGCCTGCTTTTTCCAGTGCGCGCGTAAACCGCTTGTAGATCGCAGTCCCGCTCAGCTCCACGATGTAGCCCTCGCTGCGCCCCTGCGCCGCGATCAGCGACAGGATCTCCGGAGGGATGTCTACCCAGCGGTCGCCGGAGAAGGTCTTTGGCGGCTTTACCGCCGGCTTCCCGTCCGCGTCGGTAACGACCGCGCGGCAGATATGCAGACGGCCCTTGCGGATGTCCTCAAAGCGCGCGCCGCGGATCTCCGACATACGCATGCCGAGCCACAGGCCCATGAGCACCGGCAGCTCGATATCCGTGCCGCGCACCGCGGCCATGATCGCGCCGATCTCCTTGTCCTCGATTTTTCGCGGCTCGACCTTTTTCCGCTGCGGGAGCCGCACGTCGAGCTTGACCTCCGGCGCATAGACGCGCAGGACGGACGAAAGCAAGCCGACCGCGTTGGCAATGTACTTCCGGCTCTTCCCTTCCAGCGCCATCTGCGATATCTCGCGCTGCACCTGCTCGGCGGTGATCCGCTGCACATCCTGCTGCATGAGCGGCCGGAAGGTGCTGCGCTTGAGCTTGAGGTAGCCGCTGTAGGTGGACGGCGAGATCACGCCCTGCCGCGCCTCCATGTAGGCGTCGTAGGCCGCCTCAAGCGTCATGCCGCTGGCTGCCTTCCGCGCCTCGACAAACCCCGCGCGGACGGCGCGGGCGCGGGCAAGGCACAGCTCGCGCGTCGGCTCGGTGACGCTCTGGCCCTCGGCACGGAGGTAGACCGTCCAGCTGCCGGAGGGCAGCTGCTTGGGCGTCGGCACCTTGACCTCTTCCCTGCTGCGGCGCTCGCGCAGCTGCTTGACGCCGCACCAGTTACAGAAAATCGAATTTTCTGGAATCTCTCTGCCGCAGGCCTTGCAGTTCATCGCGCCGCCTCCCTTCGCGAAAATGGAACGACCGCCGCCATGCCGGGCGGCGGCCTTTTGCGTCACTTAATAGCCGTTCTGCTCAACGCCGTAAACGGCCTGCTCATGCGTGAAGCCGTCGTACTCGAGCTGTTCGATCAAGCCATCGCGGGAGAACGATGTGAAACTAAGATAGGACTTGGCTTTCTTCGCAGCTTGCTCAAACCAGTCTGCACCGCAGTTGTCCACGGCATAAGTGGCATCCGCAGTCGAGAACTTTTCATATTCGAGTTGCTTGATCAAGCCCTTGTAAGAAAATGCCGAGTAGTTTAAGTAAGACTTGGCCTTTGCCAAAGCGTTTTTCTGCCCCATTGTCGGCTCGCCGGTCTGTGCCGGCGTTGTGGGCTGCGTGGGCGTTTTGCCCGGAGAAGTCAGCACGACGGTGTTGGTGGCATTGTCCCAACCAACCGTCAGGCCGAGCGCAGTCGCAACCGCACGGACAGGAAGATAGGTCGTGCCGTCAATGATAAACGGCTCGACTGCAGCGCCGGTCGCATCTGTCAACGAGACCTGGGAACCGTCAAGAGTGACCTTAATGTCGCGGAATGTGAGGGTGCCAGACTGAGAACCGGTCTTTGCCATGGCCGTGCCAAAAAGGCACACGATCAAAAGGGTAACGACAACTCCGCTCAGGAAACTTCTGAAATTGCTCTTTTTCATTTGCGCTTCCTCCCTCGTGCCCGAATCGGGCACAATTTTTTATATTTTCCCGCAGGTTAACGGGAATTTAACGGTTCCTCTGCTTTTTTCGACAGAATCTTGTCAAAAAAGGTGCTATGGTAAAAGTACACGCAGGTGCTCCGGAGGTGTCAGCTCGCCTGCGCAGGCCCCGTCGTCAGTTGCAGGGGCGGCGGGGCCGCTTTACAATGGAATATCTGGCCGGTCTAAAATACGAGTAAAGAGAGGTACATAGACATGTCAGATCAGCACAGCGCGCCGCAGGACTTGACCGAGTTACACCAACGCCTCATCGAGAAATACCGGCGGCTTACGCCGGAAAACCGTGGGCGTCTCATGGCCTATCTTGAGACGATAGCAGCAGGTCCAGATATTCCTCCAGCTTTTCCCGATTCCGCGCGCTGAGCGCGTCATACCCGGCCAGCAGCCTGTCCTCCTCCGAGGGCGGGCTGCTTTCGTTTTGCTCGCCGAGCAGGTCGGACGTGGTGACGCCGAGGTACTGTGCGAGCAGCTGGACACGCTCAACCGATGGGACTGTATCACGATTTACAAGCTGCCCAATGAGATTCTTTCCCGCTCCGCTTTCGTCGCAGGCAACAGTGGGCTTAACGCCTTTTAATGCACAGTATTTTTTCACATTTTGCACAAATACGTCTTTATTCATTGGGAACCTGCCGAATCAGAAATTGGTGAATCCTCCAAATTATCAGAAATTGGGGATTTTCTATTGACAATCACGAATTGGGGATTTAAGATAGGCGTACAAGGTAAACGCAAGGTTTACACGAAAGGAAAGGAGAGAAAAACATGAACGATCTTGAGTTTCTGCGCAATGCGGCTGAGCGCGACGGCCTTTATCCGGTATTTGCCGGTATGGTTCAGGCCGTCGTCAGCGCACAGGAGATGTCGGACGTCGCAAAGGTCCAGCGGCTCTACGAGCTCAGCGCCGCGCTGAATCAGATCATTGCCGCGCAGCATACATCGTACGAGAGGAGCGGGGAATATGCACGAGTGTGAGATCAGCATTAAGTCCGCGCCCCACGGCGCGGTCGTCACCGTGCAGGGGAGCACGCCGACCATTGTTGTCGAGTTTGGCATCCTTGCAAACTCCATCAGCGAGAGGTGCGGTATCCCGCGCGAGCTGCTGATGATGGCGGTCATGAAGGGTGCGGAAATGGAGCGTCAGATCGTGTCCGGCAGCGTCTGCGTCGATGAGGGCGCGATCCGCCGCGCGCGCGGCGGCGAAAAGTAAATCCACAATTTACTGTATATCACAAATTTCACGCAAAATCAAGAGAAAGGACGTGACAAGAATTGACAAGATTCCGCATCCGGGAGCTGCGCGAGGCGCGCGGAGTAAGCCAGTACGGACTGGCCCGCCGGCTCGGCGTGACCAAGATGGCGGTCAGCCGGTGGGAGAGCGGTGCGGCCATGCCGACGGCAGACAAACTGCCGACCATCGCCGCGCTGCTGGAGTGTGAGGTCAACGACCTCTACGACGACGAGACGCTTCGCGCCGCGAGCGAGGCGGCGAGGGCCGCGGTGGCGGCCAAGGGCGCGGCCGACGCGAGAGCGCTGGCCGCAGGAAAGTGAGGAGGAGCTTATGCCGCGCGTAAATTTAGGCCGCAACACGAGCAACGAGAAGCTCGTCGCCCTGATCTGGGGCATGGCGGATGTGCGGGGCCTGACGAACGAGCAGTTAGGCGACAAGGCGAACATCTCGCGCACGACGGTCGCCCGACGGAAGGCGAAGCCGGAGGACCTTACGCTCGGCGAGCTGCGGCGGCTGGGCCGTGCGCTCGGCATCCCGATTGAGGAGCTGCGCGAGGCCATCCGCTACTAAACCTATACCACAAAGGAGGACGAAAGACAATGGCAGCGTTATACCCGAATATTTACCAAAGGGCGCGCAAGGTGACCCTTTTGACGCAGGAGGAGGCGGCAGAGCGGCTGCACATCTCGCCCGAAACGCTCAAGCGCTACGAGGGCGGACGGCTCACACCGCCGGACGAGACCGTGGCGCGGATGTGCGAGGTCTACGGCGTGAGCTGGCTGGCGCTGGAGCACGCGAAGGCGACCGACCGGCTCGGCATCCTGCCGGAGCTGGAGCCAAAGCCCCTGCCGATGGCGACCATCTCGCTGACGAACCGTTTGCGCGACGCAGCGGACCGGCTGGCCGGATTGCTCCGCATCGCCGAGGACGGCGTGATCGACGACGCGGAGCGCCCGGAGTTTAACAACATCGTGCAGGACCTGCGCGAGACCATCGCCGCGGCCTATCAGGTGATCTACGCGGACGGCGCAAAAAAAGAACGCCCCGAGGCTGGCACCTCGAAGCGTTCCCGTCCCCAGAGCAGGAACTCTGAAAACCATTGCAAACACAGTATATCGCAGAAAAAGACGAATGTCAACACCTTCCGAGGGGAGGCGCGCGCATGACGGGACTGGACATCTTTCTGATCCTTGTCGGCATCACGTCTCTCACGGATCGGTTGATGAAGATCATCGTCTATTTGGATGGAGGAAAGTATGAGCGAGGGCGTAATAAAGTCCGGCCATCGTGAGCCGTTTACTGTCCTGTATAAGTCCGCGATCCGAGACACGCGCCTGAGCTTCGAGATGCTCGGATTCCTGACTTATATGCTGGACAAGCCTCCCGATTGGGAGTTCACGATCTCCGGCATGGCAAAGGAGCGCGGCGTCGGCAAGGACACGGTGCGCCGCCTTGTGGGGCGGCTTGAGGAGGTCGGTTATCTGATGCGCGAGCAATCGCATGACGGCAGCGGGCGCTTTTCCGCGAACACCTACGTTTTGCAGGAAAAGCCACCGTTGTCGGAAAACACCGACAACGGTGAAAGCCGTCGTCGGGAAACACCGTCAACGGAGTTTCCGACCCAAAGTAAGAACGTAGAGACTAAAGATTATATTATACCCCCCTATAGTCCCCCCAAGGGGGACGGCGCGGAGCCGAGAAAACGGCGCAGCAAAACGACGCCGACGTGGAAGCCGGAACGCTTTGAGGGCTTCTGGGCTTACTATCCCCGCGGGGAGAACCGCATGGGCGCGGTGCGTGCCTGGGACAAGCTCAAGCCAGACGACGCACTGATCGAGACCATCGGCCGGGCGCTGCAGGTACTCAAGGCCTCGCCCGCGTGGCGGGACGGCGTCGGCATCCCGTATGCCTCGACCTTCCTCAACGGGCGTCGCTGGGAGGATGCCAAGGCCAAGCGCCCGGCGCAGAGCGCCAAGGCGCAGCCGGTGCGCCGCATCGAGCAGCCGCCGGATAGTCAGGACGGAGGGTGGACATGGGCCGAGTAGACGCGCAGCCGAGCGCCGGTTTGGAAGCCGAGCGCGCCGTGCTCGGCGCGATGCTGATCGACGAGAGCATCGTCAGTCAGGTGCTCGCCGAGGTGGACGAGCGCGACTTTACCAGCACAGCCAACCGGCTGATCTTCCAGGCGGCGCGCGAGGTGTTCCGCGAGGGCGGGCACGCCGACGCCATCACGATCAACGCGAAACTCGGCTATGCCTCCGGCTCGCCGCAGCAGCAACAGCTCATCGACCTGATGGAGGTCACGCCCACGAGCGCGAGCTGGCGCGAATATGCGCAGCTTATGCGCGAGCAGGCGGCGCTGGGCCGCATCCGTGCCCTCTCGGCGCAGATCAACGGCGCGGCTACGCTCGACGACGTCCGTCCGCTGCTCTCGGAGCTGCAAGCGCAGATGACCTCGCGCCGCGGCGTGAAGGTGGTGCCGATGCTCCAGCTCCTGCAGGACTTCTCTGCGCGCCACGCGAGCGGCGCAGCCGCGGACTATGTGGGCTTCGGGCTGGACGTGCTTGACCACAACAGCTTCATCCGGCGCGGCGACGTGGTGGTGCTGGGCGGCTACCCGAGCGACGGAAAGACGGCCCTTGCCCTGATGATGGCCTATCACATGGCCAAGACGCTCAAGGTCGGCTTTTTCAGCCTCGAAACGTCCGCCGGCAAGATCGGCGACCGCATCGTGACGCAGGGCATGAAAATCGACTTTGACGCGATCAAGCGCAGCCGCCTGACCGACCGCGACTGGGGCACCTTCGCGGTCTGCTCGGAGGACGCGGCCAAGCGCCGGCTTGATGTGATCCAGGCGAGCGGCATGACCGCGGGCGACATCATGGCCGAGGCTATCACCTACGGCTACGAGGTGATCTTTGTTGACTATGTGCAGCTCGTCGTCCCCGAGGGCAACCCGCGCGATCTGCGCAGCGAGCAGATGGCGACCGTCAGCCGCGCGCTGCACACCTTCGCCCAAAGCCGCGGCGTGCTGGTGGTGGAGCTGGCGCAGCTCTCGCGCCCCGAGCGCGGGGCATGGCGTGCGCCCGACATGCACGACCTCAAGGAGACGGGCCAATTCGAGCAGGACGCGGACCTCATCGTCATGGTCTACCGTCCCGACCCCAAGAGCAATTACTCGCAGGAGAAGTGCCGCGTGATCCAAATCGCCAAGAGCAAGGAGGGCAGGCGCGGCAGCGGCGTGTTTGCCTTCGACGGCAAGCACCAGACCTTCGCGCCCTACACCCGCGATGACGAGAAGGGCCGGAAGGAGAAAACGGGCGGCGAAGCGCCCGGTCAGATGGCGCTTGAGGAAGTGCCGCCGGATCCAGAGGCACCGTTCTGAAAAAAATTGAGAGAAAGAGAGAAACAAAATGCCAAGAATCGGATATACCCACGCCATTTTGGCGGACATTGGCGCGGCCATCGGCCCCGGACATCGGGAGCTCCCGCGGCTGCTGCCCGGGCGCATCGTGTACATCAACCGCGCGCACCGCTGGTTCCTCGTCGAGGCCGACCTCGGCGACGGCGTCAAGGTCCGCGAGGGGTTCAAGTTTTGAGGGCGTATTATGACTAAGATAAAGCATCCGGTGCTTAAATATCCCGGCAGCAAGTGGCGGTTAGCTGACAAAATCATATCTATTATGCCACCGCACAGAAGCTACTTAGAGCCGTTTTTTGGAAGCGGGGCTGTGTTCTTCAAAAAACCACCGAGCCGCATTGAGACGATCAACGACCTGGACGGTGAGATCGTCAACCTGTTCCGATGCATCCGGGAATATCCGGAAGAGCTGATGCGCGCTGTGGCTTGTACGCCGTATGCCCGCGGCGAGTACGAGCAGGCATGGGGCCACTTCAAGGCGGGCGGGCAGGCCCGTCCGGATGGCGTCGAAGCGGCCCGGCTGACGCTGGTGCGCTATTGGCAATCACACGGAAGCACCGTCACCTACAAATGTGGCTGGAAAAATGACCGAGTCGGGCGAGAGTATGCTTACGATGTTCACTACTGGCGGAACTTGCCGGAGTGGATTTCTGATGCGGCAGAAAGGCTAAAGGCTGCGCAGATTGAGCAATGTCCCGCGCTTGATGTGATCCGGCGATTCAATCATCCGGATGTGCTGATTTATGCCGATCCGCCGTATATGCTATCTACCAGGCGACGGAAGCAGTACCTCGTGGAAATGGCGGATGACATGCAGCACGTCGAATTACTGGAAGCTCTCAAAGCTCACGCAGGGCCGGTTATTTTGTCGGGCTATGACAATGCGTTGTATGACTCCCACCTGCAGGGATGGAACAAACTTCAATGGAGCGCGCAGGCGGAGGGCGGCGCACCTCGGACGGAAACCGTGTGGTGCAATTTCGAGACAAAATTTTGACAGAGACAGAAACAGGAGAACGACATGAAAACCATTGCGATCATGAACAACAAAGGCGGCGTCGGCAAGACCGTCACCGCCATCAACCTCGCCGACATCCTTGTCGCGGACTACAAGCAGCGCGTGGTGCTGGTGGACTGCGACGGGCAGGCGAACCTGACGCGCTTTTTCCTGCCGGGGGCGAACAAGTTGGAGCTGGTCACCACGGCGGATGTGCTGCGGGGCGACTGCGAGCCGCTGTGGAGCGACAACCTTGTGCCCATCCGTCCCGGGCTCGACCTGCTGCCGAGCAGCTCCGACCTCTACGAGCTCGACCTGCAGGCGATCAAGGACGGCGTGAGCGCGCCGGAGCGCCTGCGCCACTTCGCCGAGGCCGCGGCAGCGGACAGCGAGGTGGACTGGATGATCTTCGACTGCCCGCCGGGCTACACGCTCGCGAGCGTCGCGGCGCTGCTGAGCGTGCGCGAGGTGATGATCCCCGCGCTCGCCGACAAGTTCTCGCTCGACGGCGTGTTCGCCGTGACCGCGCAGCTGCGCGGCCTGAGCGCGGCCTGTCCGGGGCTGCGGTCCCGCGTGCTGCTGACGCAGACGCGCAGCGCGGAGGTGGTGGGCGAGTGCGAGAAGCTGCTGCGGTCGCAGCGCGTGCCGCTGTACCGCACGAAGATCCGGCGCACGGACAAGGTGCCGGAGAGCACGGTGACGCTTTCGCCGATGCGGGAGTACAGCCCGCGCAGCAGCGCGGCGGTCGATTACCGCTGCCTTGCCGGCGAGCTGATGGAGGAGGTTTAACAATGGCGGGCAAGAAATTTGACATCGCGAAATTCGCGGCGACGCTGCCCGAGGCCGTGCCCGAATCGGGCACACGGGAACAGATCGAATACATCGACGAGGCGAAGCTCAGCGGCGACGGCGAAAACTTCTACAGCATGGAGGGCATTGAGGCTCTCGCGCAAAACATCGAGCTGGTCGGATTGCAGCAGCCGCTGCGTGTTCGCCCTGACCCCGATGACGAGGGCGGCTACATCGTGGTCAGCGGTCACCGGCGCCTGACCGCCATCCGCACGATCTGCAAGGTCGACGAGCCGGAGCGCTGGCGGACCGTGCCGTGCATCGTGGAACGCGGCGAGCTGTCCCCCGCGATGCGGGAGCTGCGATTGATTTACGCCAACAGCGACACGCGCCGGATGAGCAACGCGGACCTCAGCGCGCAGGCCGAGCGCGTGGAGAAGCTTCTCTACCAGCTGCAGGAGGAGGGCGTGGAGTTCCCCGGCAGGATGCGCGACCATGTCGCCGAGGTCTGCCAGATAAGCAAGTCCAAGCTTGCGCGGCTGAAGGTGATCCGCGAGGGGCTGAGCAAATCTGAGCAGATCGCAAAGGCGTGGGAGAAGGGCGAGCTGCCCGAGGCGACGGCCTACGAGCTCGCGCACATGCCGGAAGAGCAGCAGGACGAGATCGCCCACGCCTACACGCATCGGCGAAACTACTACGGCCACGGGCTCACTTATCTCTCCGTAGATAAAGTCAAAAATATCGGAGCAGCGCTGGAGGCTTTGGGTAAGCTGCCGTGCGCCCACGGCGGTAACTGCGCGGATGTCGCGCAGGGGAAACGCGCGAACATCCTCGAAAAGCTGACCGAATCAGCATGGTCCTATGCCCCCTGCGGGAACACCTGCTGCGCGGACTGCTCGGAGCTCGGGACCTGCAAGCAGGTTTGTCCCCTGCTGCTCGCCAAGCAGGATATGATGAAAACAAAAAAACGCGCGGACCAAAGGTCCGAGCGTGAGCGGCAGGCGGAGGCCGACCGCCCGGTCATCGGCGAGATCAAGGAGCTGTGGCGCCGCTTTGGCGCCGCTCGCGCCGCAGCCGGAAAAAGCGTGGCGGAGTGCTACAACGCCGCGGGCGTTGTGTATGGCGTCCCCGACGCGGACGAGGTCGTGCGGCTCGAAACCGGCGAGGCGAAATATGCAGCCAATACCAAGCTGCCCTATGGTTATAGCTGTTATCTCAGCGACATCCACCGCTTTACGCGCGTTGCGGACCTGCTGGGCGTGTCGCTGGACTACCTCTGCGGTTTGACGGACGATCCCGCGCCGTCACGAGATGGGTGGACGTCCAGCGTGGATCTCGCCGCGCCGGAGTGGCTGCCGCTCGACGCGGAGCATTGGCCGACCGAGGGGGCGCTGGTCGTGCTCAGCTATGAAACCGGCCTCGGCGGCAGCAGCTACCTCGTGGCCCGCTGTGCCGGTGGCGCGGATGAATCGTACCCGTTCATTTCGACCGACGCCGGGACGACGGTCGACGACATCCTCGCGTGCCGCTGCGACCGCTGGATGCCGCTCGCCGAGTACGGCCGCGGCAAGGAGGGCGCATGAAAAACGCTTACGCAAGGGAGCAGGCGGAGCTGCGGCGGCAGCTGCTCAACTATGGGGCGCTGGTCGGCCAGCAGTTCAACGTGGACATGATGTGCCTCGCTCTCAACGAGGAGGGCTTCGGCCATGACCGGATCATGCGCATCATCCACCGCGCGGAGAAACACGGCGAGTATTTTCACGAGTGCCTCGCCTACGGTGTGGAGAGCGACGCGCGGTTCGAGCAGCTCGACCGTCGGCTCCAGTACATCTGCCGCGACCACCCGGAGGACTTCGTGCCGCGCGAGGAGCGCTACTCCAACGTCAAGGTGCCCGGCATGGGCAAAAAATTTAGAGCGGAGCCGATAGGAGGATGAACATGAAAAACGAAGAGATTGTCAGGGCGCTGCGGTGCGTTTCCACCGCAGGCGGAGAGAATGCCTGCGAGCATTGCCCGTACTGGAAGGAAGAGGAAGTCACGGAAGAAGAACGGCCCATATACGGAGCCGATACCTGGCATTCATGTGATGTCGACCGCGTCGGACTGGACGGCGCGGATTTGATCGAGCGCCTGACCGACCGCTGTGCCCGCTACGCCAAGGAGATTGCCGTGGCGCAGGAGCGGCAGAGATGGATTCCTGTGACGGAGCGGCTGCCGGAACCGCCGAAGGAGGAAAGGTAAATGGAAAGACTGACAACTAATTGCCCGGATAACAACCTTGATGCCGCACTGAATCTGTTTTACATCAAAGACTTCGAGACGTGGGTGCGGGGCGGAGGTGATGGCCCGGACTACCCGGACATCCGGCTCTACGATTTCATCCGCAAAGCCGCAAAGATTTTACTGCCGGATTTAGACTTTCCAATGGATGATGACGGCGTAGACTATGCGATGGGTGAGCTTTTGCTGGACGGTCCTGGTGAGCCGACAGGCCTGCTTGCCCTGCTTTATACCGCAGCATGGTCATACGCAGAACTGCGTGGCAGGCTCATGCAATACGAGGACACGGGCAAGACACCGGTGGAAGTGTCCACGCTGGTTAAAGATTGGAACGACCTTTGCGCTATCGTCCTAGAGTGCGGTGGCGTTAGCCGAGTAAGGGCACTGGCCGAGGCCGACAAGGACGGGCGGCTGGTGGTGCTGCCGTGCAAGGTTGGAGGCACGCTATGGGTGACTGGCCGTGACAATGTGCCGCGAGAAATGGAGCTTGAAGCCCCGGACATTAGAGCTGTTTGCACGGATGAGGATAATCTGTGTATGTCAACGTGCAATCGAAAGCCGGACGGGTTCTGCGCGTATCGTCTGCGTAATGATGGTGCTGACATCGGCAAGACCGTATTCCTCACCCGCGAGGAGGCGGAGAAAGCATTGGAGGCGATGAAGCAATGACTGATATGGAACGCAAGACCTTCTGCGCGGCGCTCAGTCGCTACGGCGCGCAGGCGCAGATCACGATGGCCTTTGAGGAGATGTCCGAGCTGCAGGATGTGCTGTGCAAGTTCCTGCGCGGGCGCGTGGATGGCGACACGCTCGCCAACATCGCCGAGGAGATCGCCGACGTTGGGATCATGCTCGACCAGATGGCGATCGAGTTTGAGGTCGAGGACGCGGTGGCGGAACAGCGGGCATACAAGGTCCGGCGGCTGCGAGAAAGGATCGAGAAAGATGGCTGAATACATTGAGAGGGATGCGCTGCGACAAGCGGTGCTGGAAAGCCAGCACGACAACTCCCATCCACGTGGTTGGGCTCATATTGCACATGACTGTGAGCACGCACACTTTGTAGCGATGATCGCCCGCTTCCCAGCCGCTGACGTTGCGCCGGTGGTGCATGGGCGGTGGGTAGACGCCGGGCGTAGAATCAAGGCTTGCAGCAACTGCAACCACGGAATCAAAGAGCATATGGCCTGCGCAAATCATTACTGCCCCCACTGCGGGGCGAAAATGGACGGAGGTGCGGACAATGGCTGAATTTAGACGCTTGACCTACAAGACGCCGGACGGGGCGTGGGGCATCAAGGGCGTGAGCCTGCTCACCTGCCCGGCGCGGCTCTACGGCTCGGCCGCAAAGCTGTGCGACATGGAGAGCCTGTGCGAGGACGTGTACCGCGCCAAGGACGCCGAGCTAACGCTCGACGCGCTGCAGGAGCTGGTGGACAAGGGCCTCGGCGGACGCTTCATCGACCTGCGCAGGGCGCTGGAAGGGGTGGAGCTATGACGTGGAACAGGGTGTTGATCGTCAAATTGCCGGAGCTGCACGCCGACGTCAAACAGCTCGAGGCGTTCCGCGCCTATGTGTGCGACGCGCTCGGCGCAGGCGCGCTGGTGCTGCCGCTCGGCACGACCTATGCGGTCGAGGAATTTCCCCCGCTCGGCGCGGTGGAGGTGGTCGCGGGGGACGCCGTGCCTGTCGTGATCGGCGGGCCGAGGCCGACGCCTGCGGGCGGAGGCGGCGGACCGGTCGTTGGCGGGCGCGTCGTCCGCTCGGTGCCCGATTCGGGCATCGAAAAAGGACCTCCCAAGAAGGAGCTGCCCGACATCCCCGCGGCGGAGGGCGTGAGCCGACCGGAGCCGAAGCCGGTCGAGCCGCCGGAGAGGCCGCCCGAGGAGAAGCCCGACGTGCCGAAGCCGACGGAGATCAAGCTGCCGTTGGCGGTCGGTCAGGCAACGCCGCGGTTTGCCGGAAAGGCGTCGAGCGAGAAAGCGGACATCTTTGCCCGGTTGAACCGGTACTGGTCGGAAAAGGGGCCGGGCTCGATGATCAAGCTCTCCGAGGCCTGCGGGCTGGACGCCTCGAAGCTCTACCTGATGCAGCGCAACGACGGAAAGTTTGACATCGAGCACTGGCGCGCGGTCAACGCGGGTCTGGACAAGCTCAGATACGGAGGGATGAAATGACAAGAAAACGGATGATCAAGCTGCTGATGAGCGTCGGCTGCGACCGAAATGATGCGGTCAAGGCCGCGAACTTGTGCGATGGCAGCACCTCGCACGAGGTGCTGTATTACGACCTGTGCAAGGATTTTGCCCGAGTGCTCTTCGATCTGCACAGGCAGCTCATTATTGCGGGCGACATGACCGGCGCGGTCGCCGGAATGGTCGGGAGCGTGTATGAGTGAGCTGTGCGTGGTCACGCAGCGGAGCGGGCCGCTGACGAAGACCTACACCACCGACCGGTTCCGCCTCGTCTCATGGGCGGGCGAGCAGCAGTGCCGCGGCTCGCCTGCGCTGCCCTCCATGTGGAGCTCCAGCGCGGAGAAGCTGGAGCTCTACCTCGCGCTCTTCGGGTACCTGGGCGTCCACTATGTTCTGACCTTCGACGATGCGCACCTGCCGGCGTCTTTCGAGGACGTCAAGCGGTGCTTTGCCGCGTTCTGCAAGCGCGTGCGGCGCTTCGACCCGAGCATCCGGCGCTATGTCTATGCGGTGGAGGCGGGGCACAGCAATAAGCGCTGGCACATCCACTTTGTGGCGAGCGAGGACGACCTGCCGTTTGCGGTGGTTCAATTCCTATGGGGCTACGGCTTCGTCAATCCGGGCTATAAGGAGTATCCCGTGCTCAGCCGCGACGGCGGGTATCGTCGGCTTGCAAAGTATTTCTGCAAGCCGGATGAGATGATCCCGCTCGGGAAGCATCCGTGGGGCGTGGCGCGCGGGATGCGGCAGCTGATTCCTCCGCGCACGGTGCGCGTACAGACGCGTGCGCCCGCGATGCCGCGTGAAACCTTCTGGAACGAGCGCTCGCGGCCGCTGGTGCGCGAGGTGAACGGCATGGCGGCGTGGCGCATCGAGTACGCGGACTGGATCGCAAAACCGCCGGAAAACGCAAGGACTTTTATTTTAGACTTATGAATCTAAGATAATACTTCTATAGAACGTTTCTACTTGTACGCTATGCTTTATTTGTAGACAAGAGGCAAAAAGGAGGCAAAAAGTGTTGCAATCAAAACGGAATGATGGTAAACTGCTCACAAAGGACGGATGGCTGATGTGCCCGAGATGCGGGCGCGGCAAAGTCGTTCGGCTCGATCCCGGAACCAGAGCAAAAGACTTGCCGGTCTACTGCAAGTGCTGCCGGATGGAGTCCATCGTGAATATCGACGAGTGCCTGTGCCTTAGCGCCTGCGCCACATGATCCGCTGTATGCGGTTTGTGTCGGTGCAGGCTTTTTGTTTTGCCCGGAGGTGATAGCCCGATGGCCTTAAAGCCGCTCCGACCCTGCCGGCATCCCGGCTGCTGCGTGCTGGTGAGCGATGGATACTGCGACGCCCATCGGCCGCGCAGCGACCGGCGCAGTGAGGAAGCGCAGTCCTGGCGCTGGATGTACCAGACCGACGAGTGGAAGCTCGACCTGCGGCCGGCGCAGCTCCTGCGCGAGCCGTTCTGCCGCGAGTGCGCCTGGCACGGGCGGCGGGTCCGCGCGACGGACGTGGACCACATCGTCGACCACAAGGGCGACTGGTCAAAGTTCTGCGACCGTAGCAACCTCGAGAGCCTCTGCCACAGCTGCCATAGCCGCAAGACGGCGCGAGAAATGCACGAGAATCGCAGCAAATCAAAGCGCCGCGGCGCTGCGGCGCGGCAGTAGGCTTGGGCGCTCGGGCGCGTCGCGAGAGCGTCGCGCGGGGCTTCCTTGCAGACCCCTCCCCGGGGTCGGAAAGTTTCCGCGTGGCTGCCAAAAACCGCCGGCCCTCCCTCGTGAGAGATTTTTTCCCCACGGGGAATTTCGGGAGGCGGGCGCTGCGGAAACGCAGCATGGACAGGAAACTGCTGCGGGAACGCAGCGAAATGCGAAAAGTGCTGCAGAAACGCAGCGGAAGGCCCCTGCGTGTTCCCCGCTCTTTGACCGGAGCGGTCATGAATTTCCTCCTACCCCGTGCCCTCGAATCGCGAGGGGCGGGGAATGCGCAGGAGCGCCGCCGGTGGCGGAAAAAGCGACTAAGCATTCGAGGCAGCGGCGCTGTCGCCGCAAGCAGAAGCGCCGCGGGGACGGCCTGCCGCGACGGTGGGCCAGATGCGCAGGAGCAAAGAAAAGCAAAACGCCGCCCTGCCTGGGCCGAAGAACTGCGCTTGATGCGTGGTGTATTGACGTAGGCCCGGTGGGGCAGATACTAAAGCGTCCGGTGTGGTCCCCGGCTCTTAGCAGCCGGCCATAGCCTTCACGGATCTGTCCCCCGTGCTCTCGCTCGTCGAGGGCCGGGGACTGCATCGGAGATATCGACAGGAGGCAAGGCATGGGAAAAAAACAGACAGCAGGGCAGACGCCGGTGCGCGTGGCGGTCAAGGACCTGCCGACGGTGCGCATTGACGAGCTGATCCCCTACGCGAACAACGCGAAGATCCACGGGCCCGACCAGATCGAGCAGCTGCGGCGCAGCCTGCGCCAGTTTGGCTTCGTCTCGCCCGTGCTGATCGACGAGGAGCGCAACCTCATCGCCGGCCACGGGCGCGTGGAGGCGGCGCGGGCCGAGGGCATGACCGAGGTCCCGTATGTGACGGTGAGCGACCTGACGGAGGCGCAGCGGCGCGCCTACATCATCGCGGACAACCGCCTGACCGAGGCGGGCGTATGGGACGCCGGACGGCTCAAACTCGAGCTGCAGGAGCTGCAGGCGCTAAAGTTTAACACCGGGCTGACTGGATTCACGATGGCAGAGGTCGAGACGATCCACGTCAGCGCGCATGAGCGCGCCAAGCCGGAGCCGGAGAGCGGCCATTTCTGGGGCGACGCTGAGGGCGAGCGCTCTGAGGAATACGACGCTTTTGTAGATAAGTTCAAGCCAAAGCTCACCACCGACGACTGCTACACGCCGCAGAACATCTACGAAACGATTCGCGACTGGGCGGTGGAGCACTACGGTTTGCAGGGTGCGCCGGTCGTGCGGCCATTTTATCCCGGCGGCGACTATGAGCACGAGACCTATCCGGACGGCTGCGTGGTGATCGACAACCCGCCGTTTTCGATTCTCTCGCAGATCTGCCGGTTTTACATGGAGCGCGGCATCCGTTTCTTCCTGTTTGCGCCGGCGCTGACGCTGTTCAGCATTGCGTCGGGAATGTGCGGCTATTTGCCGATTGGCGCGAACGTGACCTACGAAAACGGTGCAACAGTCAACACCTCGTTTGTGACTAATCTTGGCGCGTGGAAAATTGAAACTGATGTTGAACTTTATGCCGCTATTAAAGCGGTTGACGACTCAAATTGCCACGAGTCCGCGGCAGAGCTGCCTGTATATGTGTATCCGGACAACGTGCTGACTCCGGCGACGATTATCAAAACCGCCAGACGTAAGAATCTCAAAATCGCACCAAATGACGCGGTATTTGTTCGAGCGCTCGACGCGCAGCGCGAAAGAAAAGCGGCTATTTTTGGCGGTGGCTTTTTATTGTCAGAGAAGGCAGCGGCAGAGAAGGCAGCGGCAGAGAAGGCAGCGGCAGAGAAGGCAGCGGCAGAGAAGGCGGCGGCGGAGAAGCGGGAGCAGTTTGTTTGGGAGCTAAGCGACCGAGAGAAGGCAATCGTCGCCGCGTTGGGGAAGGCCTGAGAAAGGAGCGGGCGAATGGCAGGAGCAAGACAGCCGACCGATCTGGTCGTGAGGAACGGGCGCAAGCACCTGACGCGCGCCGAGGAGGACGCACGTCGCGACCGTGAGGTGG
>ULSK01049210.1_pt1 | contig 29646 bp, 32 predicted proteins | sample 1956311 | NCBI WGS metagenome assembly ULSK01 (sample SAMEA4835706, study PRJEB28245) | human gut metagenome | biome: gut microbiome; material: fecal sample | place: Denmark | collected 2008 | reverse complement strand
AAACACGCTGAAAATTGCGTTGTCGCTTTGACTTTAGTTCGTTAACTGTAAGAACGAGCACTTTGTAGTCTGTAAGCAGACCATGCTCGACAGCATAAGAGAAGTTTACTCTGTAAAATTCTTCTCCATAGAGTTTCGGGTCGTCCATAGAGCAAAGAATGGCATCTTTCTCTGATGCTTTTATCTTTGCCGACTGACCATAAAGTCGAGGCGTTGCTGTCATATAAAGGCGCTTTGAGCCTTTAATATATGATGAATCGTGGATTTTTGTAAAGTTACTTTCGTCTTTATCGGAGAGTTTAACGCCAGTAGTGCGGTGAGCTTCGTCGCATATAATGAGGTCAAATTTGCCGTATTGATTAGATGTTTTTGATAACAACTGTTGTTGTGCTTCAAAAACAGATTCAATGGATTGGTATGTCGAAAATACGACCACCAAGCCATTGTGCGATTTATATTTAGAAAGTTGGTTCGCAATGCTTTTGGCATTTGTTGACGCAGGTACTGCAAGGTCAACAACGCTGTCATCAGTATCATCAAAAGTGTTGATTTTCCTTGATGCTTTACTATCAGAGCAAATGCAAACGGCTTTGATAGGATTAGAAGCATCTGCACACCAAGCATTAAGTGTTTGACCGAGTAATGAAATAGACGGAACCAAGAAAAGCACCAAACCTTTTTCCGGCAACATATTCTCTGCTATTTTAAGAGCAGTATATGTTTTGCCAGTACCGCAAGCCATAATAAGTTTTCCGCGGTCATTTTTGGAGAAATGCTCGTGAGCTAATGAAATGGCTTTTAGTTGGTGTTCACGAGGCTGCTTACCAGGCAGCATTGCATCTTTACCTGTTAAGCCGTCCATTAAACTTTGCCAATCAACAGGCGAAGTTTGTAAATCAACTAAACCTATTCTGTTTACCGGCGGATTTTGATTGTGGATAGATTCTTCAGCATTTACGCCCCACTTATTTGTTGTGGCTATCCAAAGTCTGTTAGAGAATGAACGTGTCTGGAGTGTAGATTCGTCTAAAAAAGTTCTGCTCGAAGTTGCAAGGAAAGAATCTACCATTGGTTTATCAATGGTTGCAGTTTCGGCATAACATTTACACTGAATAGCCCAATAATCGCCATTTTCTGTTTTTGCGACAAGGTCAATACCCGTGTCTTTACCTCCAAAGTCTTTACGAGAAGGAAAATCTTCCCATAACCATACTTCGGCAAGCATATTATATCGAGGGTCAGACAATAGCCAAGCACGAATAAGTCTTTCAAATTTTGTGCCTTTTTCGTGTTCAGTGAAAGATTGAGTTCTGAATTTATTTAATATTTCGTTAAATGTCATAAAAAATATATTCTTGCCGATTAAGGCGAATTGGCTTAGTAAGAAAGTATTATGCAAAGTTAAGAAATTTTTATCATCTAAAACATATATAGTTATATGTTTTTAGACATAAAATGGCATTTTGATGCCGTGCGATAGGGATTGCAGCCTTTCGGTCGAGACTTCGGCTCGATTTACAAAAGCCCGGCGGTGGAATGATTTTCTCGAATGTCCGCAAGGAACTGCCCGGAGCACAGCGTTTGCGAGGGCAAAATCATTTCACCGCATCGCCCAAAAGAAAATAATTACTAACTTTGCAATATGATTCAAACGGTTTCAAATATAATAATGAAAGGAGGGAAAGTTCTCACTCGCAATACAATAATTCATCGTAGGCAAGGTGATATGGACGGTGCTTGCGCAGTGTATAGTGTAATGATGTGTTTACTGCGATTAGGTTATGTGAATAAAAGTGACCTTGAGGTATATAAATTAGCAGACAAGAGAAAGCGAAAAGGGAAATTGTTGTATGAATTACTTGAGAACAACGGACTAATTAAAAGTGGTTTCGGTTTCATAGAACTAAAAAAGGAAATTGAAAGACTAACTAATGGGGATATTAAGATTTCTCGTAAAGCACCGAGAAATCAAGATAAAAATGTGCAGTTAATAACCGATTTAATAGATAAAGATATTGCTCCTATAATATCCGTAGATTGGGCTTTTGAAGGAGCACACGCTTTATTTGCGATAGGTTATGAGGCTGATGCTGATGGAATAATTACAAAAATTTTATGTCTTGACCCAGGAGCTGTTACTCCGGAAGTATCTTCTTGGAATTGTTATTTAGAAGTACAAAACACAGATGGCGAATACCCTATAAAACATGTTGCAATAAATCAAAATCCTGCAAGATGTAAATTAAGTGATATGCTTATATTGGAGTTATCCAATTAAATCACCCCCGAAACATTGATAAAAAAAGCATCCCTATAAGGAAACTTTTCACAACCAATGTACAATGTATCAAACGCATCTGTGCCGTCGGTGCGGTGTTCGAGGAGGTCTTCTTCTGATTCGGCAAGTTTTTCGCCGCCTTTGTCTTTGCGGAAACCGTTTCGGCCGCGGCTTACGCCGGCTGCTTGAATGGCGAGGATAAGGTCGTCGTTATTCTGTCGGTTGAAGAATGGCATAAGGCGTTGCTTGCCGGCAAAACCTTGGTTGATGAGAAGATATTTCTCATCGTGCCGCATGGGATTGCCGAGATAGACCGCCTCGACAGTCCAGCCGTGGCGTTCAAACTCATGTACGACCACCCAACGGAAGTCCTGTTCGTTAACGGCATAGTTTGAGCCGAGAGCGGTAGCATCGTAGTAATAGACCACTGTCTTATTACGATGCGAAGCGTAGTAAGTGCAGAAGTCGGCAACGACTTCGGGAATCTTACGCTCAAACTTGACGTAGAACGACTTAATGACATTGAGCCGCCGCCCATCGGGCTGCCCGGCGACAATCCAGTTGATATTTGCATTGTAGTCCATACCAATGCAAATCGGCGCGTCCGGTTGCACATCAGCATCGGCTTGACAGGTAAGGGGATTCTCTAACCCATAACCACTAACCGCTAACCTTTTGAAAGCCGCATCGAGGCTTTCAAAGTCGCTTGCATTATACTTGTGCCCCTCACGCATTGACGAATAAAAACCGTCTTTGGCTATGCCGATGCGCTGACAAAGAATAGAGGTTTGAAACGTCAATGGCGTTAAGTCACGCTTCATCTGCTTGATGTAGTTCTCGCCGAGAAGCTGCAAGTTCTCGATGCTGCTGTATTCCTTGTAGTACACAGCGACAGACCGCATCTGATTAAGATTGCGGTCGAGCCGTCGCAGATAACCTTTAAGGTAGTCGGGTACCGGCTGCCCCTTGGACGAAAGCGTGCGAATCCGCTCTTTCGTGCGCCAAATTTCATATACTGTTCCCTCGATAGTAGCAATAAGTTCGGTGTCCATTTTGTCACGGTAGTGCAAGAACCACGAACCTTTTTGCGTCTGCGGCATATCGCTCAAAATCATTATCGAATGATTGAACGAGTGCCGTCCGAAATGCGACTTAATGCCACCATTGGCAGGGAGCGTTTCGTCTTTGAGTTTCTGATAGTCGATGAATTTAGCCTCGTCAACGAGCAGCCACGAAAGCGTGAGCGAGTTTGATGAACCGGGGCGGTCCTGCGAGATGATGACCGCACAAGAACCGTTGTAGAACGATATGACGTGTTCATAATCGTTCGGCTCGATGATAGGGCGAGCAAACGACTTGGGCGGACGGCGACCGACAACGTAATGCACACCGTGGATATAGCCCCAGCGTTTCCACGCGGCGAGCAGTCCCGGCAGCGTGTTTGTCAAACCGTGTTTGAACGTCGGCACCACGATGCCTCCTGTCGAGCCGGGCATACGTTGCATATTACGCAAAGCAAACGGAGCAGCGATGCTGTCCGTTTTGCCGGTGCGTCGCCCTGCGACAATGACCGTGGTGTTGGCACCGATAAGCTGCGTCAACCGCTGCGGATTATTGAAGTAAATCTTCTTCGCCATCGTCATTGTCGTTTTTGGTGAGAGGAAATAGCGTGTCAAATTCGAGGTCTGCCTCCTCGAACTCCACATCTTCGATGTCGAGCGTTTCGGCACGATATTTCGCAATCATATCGGAGATTTTCTGCTGAATGTTCGGGATAGGCTTAATGCCAAGCACCGTTGGGTCGTCCGTTGCCGTGAACGGCTGCACCACGATAAGCTCGTAAGGCAAAGTCTGTTCGTCTTCCAAATCAACACGGTTGTATTTGGCATAGGACGCTGCGGCACGTTCCATCGTCTTCGTGTCGCCCTTTGCCTGAGCCTTGGCATAAGTCTTCATAATCATCTCGTTAAAACGCCAGCGGTGGAAATCGCGGCTTGCCGATGCGAGCAGAGGCATAAGCGTTTTCACGACAGCGAGGTCGGAATAAGCGGTCACTTTGGAGACAGAGTGCCGCTGCATCACTTCCGACACAAACTCGCGGTCAGTTCCGCCGGGGTTCGAGAGAAACCAGTTATACATTTCACGCACACGAACAACCTTATCCACAAGTGTTTGTGGATATTTTTGCTGCAAGTCCTCGACTTTAGTAAAAAGTTCGGTGCGGCATACTTCGAGTGCGGAAGGAGTACCCATGGCTATTCGTCGTCCTCCATGTCGAGCAAGTTGCGGTGAGCGTTCTCGATAGCGAGCGGCGAGCCGACCTGTGCAAGCATCATTTCTTGCGAGTGCAGTTTCACCTTAGAGCCGGCTTTGCCACGGCGATACGCCTTAGAAACTTCACTTGTGCGGTCGGCAATGTCCTCACGCAACACATCGGCAGGAATATCGAGTATTACTGCGATGTCGGAAATTTTGAGGTAGATTGAGGCAAACTTCTCAATCTGCTGTAATTCTTTCTCGGAATAGGTCATTGAGCGGAACGGAGTGATTAGTGATTAAATCTTCGATTTGAGCAACGACGTTGCGATACATAATTCGATTGCCGCTGAGTTTCAACAGATAGAGAGCACCAACGGTGTAATCACGTTGGTTGCTCGGTGTTTCAAGCCACTGCTTTATGTGTTCAGTAAATTTGTTATCCATAATGCGTTGGAGTTTGTTTGCCACAAAATTACTTCCTCATTCATAGCAGATAAAAGACGGAAATTTCGTAAATTTGCAGTATGGACAGAAAAATTTTAGTTAAAAACTTCTGGAGAGTCGGGAATAATGGTGACCGTAATCTCTATGAAGATGATTTGGGCTGGAACGATGCATCGAAAAAGGATGCAAGGTCGGACTACTCCGAATATATTTTCCGTTACTTTGTAGAAGACGTTGGTCTTAATATCCTATTCTATTGGTTGGATGATAGAAACTTCTATACAATTAAAACAGAAAATACTCCAGTGGAATTTGTCCGAATCAAGCCAAATCCCAACTGGGATGGAGAGTGCGAACTATCCAAAGCAGACTCTGACTTAGGTCCAACAACAGCTTCTCAAGGCGAAATCCTACAGACCTTTGAGGACCCATCAAAAATTTGGTCAGAGCTATCGATAAACGGAGTTCCACTTGAAACCGTGTTAGAGCGTTCAGTTATAATTGAGATGGACTAATATTTTGAGCCGCTTGGTATGTTTCACCAACGGCTCAATTTTTCTGTGAACTTCTCAATCTGCTGTAATTCGTTGGGCGAATAGTTCATTGAGCGGAACGGAGTGATTAGTGATTAAATCTTCGATTTGAGCATAGAGCGAGGCAAAGATAATCGGGTCGGTGCTAATGAAAGCACTTTCGGCACGATTGCCTCGCGTGAGGTTTTGTGAAGTGATGACGGAGACCGTTTTGCCGGACTCCGACTTCACCAACAAAATCTTGCTGTGATTGTCTGCAAGGTAGGTGTGTTCGATAACCTGTGTGATGAACGCCCAAAGTTTCAGCGTCTTGTTCGTCGCCTTATGGTCGAGAACAAGGTTAATACGCGAAACTTTCTTATCCTTGCAGATAAAGAACAGACGGCGGAGAAATTCTTCGGAAATGGAAAACGAAGTTTGCCATATTTCCGCTATGCCGACTTGCGAGAGAATCCAGTCGAGAATGTCGGCAACCTGAACAGCGTTAGAAAGATACGCCTGATAAGGAGTATCTTTCAGCGGCTTAAGAATTTCGTTTATGTCGGCGGTTCGTTTCACTTCTTTCTTGTCTTACGTTTGGGAACAGGAGTATTGACCACAAAGTGGTCGTATTCCTCCCAATTAGCGTGCATCTTCTTGTCGAGTTCGATAAGTTCTTTGAGGAACGGATAGCGTTCCGAGTCGGGACACGGCGCAGTGTCTAACGACAAAGAACGGAGTTTGAGATGCAGTTCGCGCATACGTTGAAGAATGGAAAGATTCTCAACGTACTTTGCCTTGATTTCATCAGGCAAAGAGTCGTGGTCATCGCGCTTGCCGGTCTTATGCTCATCGGCATTAGCCGCAAGCGAGATGTGTTCGGCAACGATCACATCGACTTTCTGCTGCATCTCCTCGACTTGAGCGTGAGTAAGGGCTTGAACACGGAAGTTGTAATATTTTTGGATTTGATAATCCACAAAATCATGGCGGCGGTCGAGTTGAGCAACAATGTTGCGATACATAATTTGATTGCCGCTGAGTTTCAACAGATAGAGAGCGCCAACGGAGTAATCACGTTGGTTGCTCGGAGTTTCAAGCCACTGCTTTATGAGTTCAGTAAATTTGTTATCCATCATAGTTTGTTGTTGATGCCGGCGAAGAACGTGCAGTTCTTGCCGAGCGAAACGAGTAAATTCTGCATCGAAACGAGCGTTTGCCCTGTCGTAACGAAGTCGTCGAAGACAATGATGTTACGATGCGGCGGTATGTTGTTGGCGGAGAAAACCGTCCCGACGCGGTGTTTTGAGGGAGCGAAAGCACAATCCTCAAAAAACGGCAAACCGAGTTGTTCGGCGATGCGCATAGCAATGAGCGTAGCGAAGTTGCGTTCCTTGTGGCGACGCTTCGGCGTAGTCACCACAGCGAAGTCATCAGGCGAGAGAAAAGAGCCGAGGACGGAGCGGATAAGTGGAGTGATGTTGTCGGCGAAAAAGCCGACCATATCATCATCGCCTTTGATGTCGGTAAGAGTACGACCGTACACCGACTTTTTCCAAAGCGTGATGAAGAACACACCTCCGCGGTTGGTGATACGCATTCGGTTCGGAGCGAAATCGCAGCGAGCTTCGTCAACGTCGAGTTCTTTCCACGCCTTGCGTTTCTTCTCCTCGAACAAGTCTTTTGACTTGTCGGAAACTAAAAGAGCGCCAAGTTCGGGAACATCGAGCGATGGCACTTCGATGTCGTTCAACATCTCGTCCAAGGCAATAGCCCCCGGCTTGGCGTTCTGTTCAATCATCTTCACTATGAGTTGCCGGAGCAGTCGATTTCGCCGTCCTCCGTTTCGATAGTGCCCTTGTAGAACGGAGCAGGAACTTCATCGGTTGCTTCGACGTTGATAGTAGTCGAAGTAGTGCCGGTGGCACCTTGACCGAGGTCCTGGGCGACAGTCGATTTCGTGCTCCACTTGTCGTTGCCGAGCACACGATAGTTGCCTTTCATATCCTCGACGATAAACACGTTATCGGAGTTGTTGATGTAGGCGGCAGCGGCGGAAGCGTCAGCACCGACGCCCGGGTGAACGGCAGTTAACTTGTTTAACTGGGTTTGGCTTGGGAGTTCACCCTGCGCCTCCGAAGTGAGTTGCGACTTGTCGGGAAGTATGTCGATATACTTCCACTTCTGGTCGGCAACGAGCGTGAACGAGCCGTCAAGAACAGCCGAAGTGACACGACCGTTAGCGTCACGCGGCAAGGTCGGGAACGCCACTATCGCGCTTTTGGCGAGATAGTAGATGCGGCGTTTCACGCCCGGCAGTTCGGGTGTGCCTTGGCACCAGGCGAGCGATTTCTGTAAAGCGTTGCAAGTATTTGTAGCCATAATCTTTGATAGTTAAGTGGAACGAGTTAAGAGGTACGAGATACGACCCTCGTGCCTCCTCGCTCGTCCCTGTTTAGTTACACAGTGAGTTCAATAGTTTTGAAGCGTCGTTTGTCGATGCATTCAAACTGAACGCCGAAGAACATAGTGGCGATATAGGTAAGAATGAATGGTTCATATTCCTTGACCATAACATTCTCAATATCGCCCATTTGGTCGAAGCCAACGAGCATATTGCTCTTGGTGGTGACGTGCATAAACTTGGAGTTAGCCTTGTTGTAGAGCGGTACAAACTTCAGTTTGCCGTTCGAGCCTTCCACGGCTTGCTGTCCGTACTGCGTGTTGTACTGCAAGCCGCCGTGAGTGAGTTGATAAGCCTCGTTGTACTTATCGACGAAGTCCTGCGAGCAGTAGAGGTAGAGGTCCTGCGAACGGAGGCGCGGGTCGAGCGAGAAAAGGATTTCCTTTGCAACGTCCACGGCGTTAGACGTGGTGATGGCTTCCGGCAGTTTCATGTAGTTGCCGTTTTCGGCAGAGATAGCACCTGCGGTGATTTCGTTCTGCGTGATAGTGTCGAAGCCGTTGAAAAGGTCTTTGGTTGTGTCGCCGGAGGCGTTACGCACACCATTCCAGATAGCATCGTTGAGATGCTCGGAAAGACTTTTCGCGATGAGCGAGAGCACGTGCTTAGCCGTAGGCGTTGACATCTGACCGTCACCTTTCGTAGCACCTGTGCCGAGCAAGGTTGAGATAGCCGAGTTAGGCTCAAACTTAGCGACCACAGAGCCGAAATAGGTCTCTATTTCGCGGAAAGAAAGGTGGAGGTCAAAATCCTTGGAGCGAGCAGGATTGTAGGGAGCGAATTGAGCGTCACCGGTGATATTGCCGACACGCTCCTTGTAGCGGATGCCGGGGCGCCCCGTCATATACTGGAGCGTGTCGCCGATACCGATAATGGGGAGCATAAGGAGGTCGGCGCGATATTTCACGGCGGCTTCCTGATACTCCTGAAGTGTGAATGTAAATTTACCTGCCATTGCGATATGGGGTTAAGGGTTAGACTTCGTCGTAAAGGGCGCGGGCAGAATTGTAGGTATCTACGAACTGCTCGACATCGTTCTTGGGCTGCTGCTCGCCGGGCTTGTTATCCTCGACAACCTGCTTGGTAGGTTCGGCGGGCTGCTTGTCGAGCTTCGCCTGAAGGTCGGCGATGGTCTGCTTCTGCTCGTTGCAGAGGCGGTCTTTCTCGGCAAAAGCGGCCTCGATGCAGTCGAGCTGTTCAGCCGAGATAGTGGCGCAGCCGTCCTTGACGGTCAGCGGCTTGTCGGCGAGGATTGCCGACAGGAAGGTGTAAGTATTGATCATTGCGGTGGTAATGGGATTGGTTGACGGTTTGAAGAATGATGTCAAGGCGGCGAGGAAGCGAGAAAACGCACTGTCCTTGTCGACTTCGGCGATGGGTATGTTCGGTATCGGCATACCCTCCGAGGCCATAGCCGAAGCGAGCGCGTCAGTGAGCTTTGGGGCCGGTTCATCGGCAAGGTCGGTGATTTCATCGACGAAGCCCCAGTCGAGGGCTTCCTTAGCCGTGAGCCAGCCTCCGACTTTCATCAGGGCGAGAAGGTCTTCCGTCTTACGCTTGCAGCGGGCGGCATAGAGCTGGGCGCAGTTCAGGTCGAGCTTGTCGAGGTCGGCCTTGATTTTCTCGCAGTTGGCGATGAGCATGGAGAACTGGTCGCTGTTTAGGCTTCCCCACTCGAAGAAGGCCATAGAGCATTGATGCACCAGATACATTGCCCCGGCATCGATGGAGATACGGGCCGCGCCGAGCGAAGCGATGGTTGCGGCGGAAGCATTGAGGCCCACGAAATGCACATTGACATTGCCGTGGTTCTTGAAGGCTGCGGAGATAGAGAGGCCGGTGGCGAGTGAACCTCCGAGGCTGTCGATAAGGACGTTGACCTGCTTTCCCTCGTTCTTGGCGAGTTCGCGGTCAACGGTCGAGCGGTCGAAGTCGTACCCTCCGACGTAGCCTTTGAGCGAGATATGGTATGCGGTCTTTGACATGGCAAAAATAACTTTGCCACGAAGTTACAGCCACATAATAATAGGAGAAAAGACACCGATTTCTCAGAAAAAATCGCTAACTTTGCATTTGATATGGGACGAAAAGCTATAACATTAGACGAGCAAATCGCATTATTGCGAAGCCGTAACATGACTATATCAAATGAGGATAAAGCGAAAGAAATCCTTTTTGATGTAGGCTATTTCCGTATGGGGTTCTATTGGTTCCCATTTGAACAGACATACCCGGAAAAACATCACCGAACACATCAATTCAAAGATGGTACGGATTTTGACAGTGCTGTAAAGCTATATTATTTTGATTTTAATTTGAGAAATATTCTCCTCAAGCCATTAAGTCGCATTGAGATTGCATTTAGAACGAAAGTAGCATACCTCGTCTCAAATCATTATGTTAATAGTCCAACTTGGTTTGTAGATACGTCTGTTGTGAACCGTAAGCAAGCGGCCTCGTTTGAAAGAAAGGTTTATAGGCAGATACTTGAAAAAACGCCGCTTATCGCCCTGCACCATAGGCATCATATAAATGATAAGTTCGCTCCGGCGTGGAAAACATTGGAGTTTATGACTCTCGGTGAGGTTGTCAATCTTTTCAAATCGCTCAAAGATGAAGACTTGAAATTAGAGATTGCCAACCAATTCGGGATAAAAAAACTGGTTACGTTTGAGAATTATCTTGACATCATCAAGAATCTGCGAAATACATGTGCCCACGGAAATGTATTGTATGACTTTACTCCTGAGAAATCGATTCGCAAAGGCCCTGCAATGAAAAAAGGCATAGGCGAAAATCAAAATCTCAATGGAGCTTTACGAGTAGCGTTATATATGATGAGACAGGTATCGGAAAACCGATACAATGATATGCTTACCGACATAGATAGATTGATATCGAAATACGGAGCATATCCGGAAGTAAAGTCTATTCTCACGACAATCAGTGGTTTAGACCAGCTTCATAGAAAGTAAACAACAAACTTTTCTCTGAAAATTTTGTTATATCATAAAAAAGAAGTACCTTTGCAACATCAAAAGTGCCGGTAATGACTTTAAGGCTCATTGCCAACACTATAAAAGGGAAAAAAAGAGGTCGTGCATTTCGCTGCACGACCTCGATTTTTATTACAAGAGCCGCCCCGGAGGGCGACCCGAAGTAAGGAGAGAGGGAGGGGTCAGATGACGCGGAACACGTTATTGTTGGCACCCATCGAGTAGTCGTACATAAACAGCTCGCGTCCGAAGGCTTCGTAGTCGAAGTAGCGGGCGAGGTCGCCCATCTCTCTTTCGAGATTGTAGCACTCGCTGATGATGTGCCGGGCAAAGTCTTCCTCGCTGTCCCACTCGCCGCAGTAGGCTTCCTCGAAGTTGTCGAGTTCGTCGTGGAACTCCATGTAGTCATCGACGGCCTCCTGACCGTGCTTGTCGCACATATCCGAGTATTCGAGGATATGGTCGAAGTCGTCCTCCGACATGAAGCCCTCGTTGTACCACTGTCGGGGGAATCCCTCGTAGTCCTGAGCCATCAGCTCCGGGTCTTCCTCGTCGGCGTGGATAGCCAGGCAGAAGTCGATAAACTCGTCATAGGCGTTGAAACTGCTGAGGTCAATCCACAGACCGCAGAGCGAGCCGTCGTTGTACTTGCCGTAAGTACCGACATAGACGGAAGGTTCACCGTCGCAGCTGCTCTTGTGCCTTGCGACTGCATCCTGAAGGTCGGCTACCCTGTAGCCCAGTTCGCTGAGTCGTTCTTCGACTCTTGGAGTGATGTTGAGTTCTCCGAATTGTAATCTCATTGCTGTAAAATTTTGAGGGTTTGACATTTGGTTCATTTTTCAAGTTTTACGTTGCAATAATTGGGAGAGCTGAGGAAGTGAGCGAAGCAAAAATTTCAAGTAAAATTTTAAGGCCGTGGCCGGTCAATACTACCTGCAAGGTGGAGATTGATAAAAATTTATGCAGTAAATCCACAGGCTTGTTTTGCGTTGAACGGTCAGCCCTACCTTTGCGACAGGAAAACTAAATGAGCCAACTGTCCCGAAAAATCAGCAATGAGATTACGGAGGACTCAACCCAAGAGTCAGAAGAACCGGCGGACGCGGCGAAGCCGGACCGAAAGGGAAAGTCGAACAAGAGCGGATGCCGGTGTGCCTGACGAGTATCTGTGTCGGTGCTTACGATTATGGCAAGTACAATGGCGGCGTGTCGTCAGTGGATAGGCCTGTGCGCTCAACGGTCACGACACCTTAGACTGCAAGGCGTTCCACATAGACGTGGCAGATCCACTCCTTGATACAGGCCCGGACTCCGAGGGAATCCACCGCCAACCTCTGACCAACGAGGGCAAATATCGGAGAACGACTGTGCCGTTAAAAACGGTCGTGCGACTGCGCGGTGAGGATGCCGTCAACCGATGACGGAGTTCCTGACGATCCCGACACCCGAAGGGCTACTGTGGCGAGGGGGACAGTTTACGCCGCACATCATCGGCTGCCGCTATGAAAGTGGGCGACCTTGACCGCCCGACCACGGAGCCGTGCTGTTTATGACTACCCGATGGATAAGCGCCAACAAGTTCCGCATCATCTGCCCCCTCTCTCTCGGATGCGAGGTGTCGCCCTCCGAGGCGACTCTATCCTATGAAAAACCGCCGACGCCTCACGCGCCAGCGGAAAAAGTAACTTCAAAATCTGTATGACCCTGCCGCATCCCTGCGACAGATTGGATGGTGATGTTCCTGATGCAAAAGTTAAATCACGCACGGAACCATCGACTTGATGGAGACGTGCTTTATTTCGTAGGCATATCCGGCGGCATCGCCCGACGGTAAGCCGGTTTTCCGCTCGCACTCGATTGTGGGATGCGGATATTCGAACGAGCCGATAAGCCAGGATTTGTCGTTGACATCGGTAACGATGAAGCCGGTGCAAGCAACATGTGGAAGTTCCTTGTCGGTAAGGAACTTCAAGGTGGCGGTGTCCTCGTACCCGGCACCGTCCTTCTTTGTCTTGCACTCGCAGGTCGGCTCGTCGAAGAAGGCTATCGGGTGAATGTCCGTCAGGACGGCAACCGTCATGCCGCAGATAGCCGAGAGGTCGACTCGGCGCGGCAGATGTCGGCAGTCAATCCAGCCGATAGCCTTTATTCCGGGTAATATCTGTGTCGAAGTCTTCATTATAGCAGAAATAGCATAATTGAAAAAATGAGGTGCTGAAATCAATGAGATTTTTTACGCAAATATTGTTTTTCTGCGCGTTTGCGGTGAAGATAGATGTCGCGCTGCCGCTGATAGCGTTTGGCGATGGCGTTCCAGTTCTTCTCCGTCGGCTCGATGCCGTGCTTCTCCATCCACGCATAAATCAGCTCGTCCTGACGCTTGCCTATCTTGCCGAAGTGATGTAGCTCTTCCCACAGCTGAATGTCGAAGCGGTTGCGGATAAGATTGAGCAACATCGACAGCGCACGTGGCGGCAGGAAATTGTATGTCTCCGGCGGACGGTTGCGGAACGTCGGAATCCTGACGGCCAGTTTACCGTCGGCGCAGACCTCCGGCTCCACTCCCTCCGGCAGCTTCGCCATATACAGTTCGAGAGTCTTGCTCTCGACAGAGCCGCGAGTAAGATGCACCGGCACCTCGCCGCCGTGTTCGCTGACGAACCACTGCGCGAGATAGTCTTCCAGAGGCAAATAGATACAAAGGTCGCTCATAACATAGCCGATTGGTACATACAAAGTTACCAAATATCAGCGTGTTAGCCTAATAATCAAGAGCAAGAATGGGTAACTTAGGGAAATCCCTCCGAAGAAAAATATTATCGGCGAAAAAGAGAGGATATATGCCACAGGGTTGACAGCGTTGACACGTTGACAGCGGCATAAGCCGGTGGCAGGAAGCCGCAACATACCAATTACTTATCTATTTTACCCTATAAATAGATAAAGAGTAGTTTGTCAACGTTTGGATATGGATTTTTCCAAAAATGCGATATTGACTACCTTTGTCAACGTTTGTCAACCTTGAAAATGTGGTGTAAATTTCTGACTGACAACGTTGTCCCCTAAGTCAACGCTGTCAACGGTGAAATTTCGACCTGCAAATTCGGGAGCAGTCCTGAAAATAAAGCGAAAAATTAGGTCCATCCTCACGGACAGACCTAAACGAGCGTGTATAGAAATGTTCAAGAGCAATCAGAATGGAACATCGTCTTCCTTTTGTTGAAAGAGAGACGATTGAGACGGCTCGGACGCCGCCGGGGAAGATGCCCCCGTGGCTGTATCAGCCGAGGGTTCATCGTCGTTGTCAAGCTCATACTCCGAAACGGCAGACGTTTCGAGATTGAGATTGTAGTTTGCTTTGAGAATGGAATAATCGAAGCAAAGAGCCTTTGGCCTGTTGGCCTTGTATTTACGCTGAGTGCCGTCCATGACGTAATCCAGCGTACCGTTGGAGAGCAGGATGTTGAAGCGGTCCTGTTTGAGACCGAGAAACGACGGCTGCACTTTGAGATAAGTAAGCATAGTGCTCCAGTTGTTGGAGCGTTGCGCGGTAGCGCCGCCAGAGACGCGCCCGGTGTAGAGCGTAGAGACGGCAGCGCCGTTGAGAAAAAGAATAGGCGTAGGTTTGGCAAAGCGAATCGGCTCCGTGGCGCCGATGGGCTTGAACTCCGTAAGGTATCGGATTTTGAAATGAGCCTTTTCAATAATCCTGCCCTGCGAATGGAGCGAATCGAGGACTTCCCAGAAGTCGGCCATTTCGCTGTTTTTCTTGCACCCCTCGTTCTGATAGCGGATGCCGGCCAGTGTAATGTCGAACAGTTCAGTGTACGACAGAGGCAGTCGCAAAGCGTTTTCGAGTGTGCGGAACGTGGCGAGCGGTACAACCCAGTTGTCGAGTATGCGGTCTTCGATTTCCTCGTCGGCGAGAATCTGCGACAGTTCCTTGCGGACGAGATTGTGGTTCTGCCGGTAGCCGTTCTCCATAAGCGAGCGTTGGCCGAGAACTTCGATTGCAAGATGCGTGTTGCCGAGATTTGACAACTCCTTCAAATCCTCGAAGCGGCGGCGCTCCTCCTGATTGAACGACGGACGCGGAAAGGTAAGATGTATCACACGCGAATAAAGCGCGAGGTCTCGGGTCGGCAAGTCCTGACCGCAGATGCAGACAGCGGCGGTTACGACAGTCTGCGATGCCTTTTTGTCCCCGGCCATGTTCTTCTTGGTCTGGCCGCTGCCGCCCCACAGGGCTTTGAGGTAGGCAATCTTACGCTCGTCGAGGTCGTTCTTGTATTCATCGAGAACGACCATAGCGTTGGTGACCTGCGAAACGCGGTCATTTATAGACGGTATAGTGGCGACGGCCAGGTTCGGCGGGTCGATGCCGTGGACGAAGAAAGATTGAAGGCAGGTGGCGAGCGAAGTCTTGCCCGTGCCCTTCAAGCCGAAGAAGTTGGCGAGAGGAAAACAGTTCTTGATGGGATAGATAATATCCCGGAAAAGCGAGGCAAAGAGGAAGCACAGTCCAACTTTGCCGTTGTCGCCGAAAACGTCGATAACCTTTTTGGCGAAGTCATAAAGGGTTATCGCGCTGCGGTTTTCATGCTGAAACAGACGCTCGAACTGGTAGACGGCAGGATTGTTGCGGTACATTTCAGCAGTGGCAGGGAGATAATACTTGCAGCCGTCGGGCATAGTAACGATGCCCAGGTTGTCGACGGCATAGAAAGTACCTTTATGCAGGAGGCCGTTGCCGAAAGCATAAAACTCCCTGACACCGTCCCAGCCCATCTGCCGTACTATTTCCGCTGAATCTGTCAGGGAGTATATGAACTCCTTGACGGTTTCCAGTTTGTCGGCTTTTGATTTCCAGACATAGTTTCCCGGACGGCCAACCTTTATTTTGAAGGCAGGAAGCGAAACGAGGTCTGACTCGTCGAACTCGATAACGCACTCCTCGCCGTATTCGTTGATGAGTTTGAATATACGGGTCGAGAAGTCGCCGTCCTTTATGTGGTACAGTGGCTTCATGATAAAATTTGAGAGGCGTTCAGTCTCTCCTTTGTCAGTATAGCAGAAATACATATTGTCGCGGATGAACAGGCCGTATTTCTTCAGCAGTTCAGCTTCGCGGTCGGAGGCAGAGCCGGAAGATACTCTCTCGGAGCGTTGTTTTTCACTGCGAATTTTCTCCACAGCATCGCGCCACAGTTTGACTCTACCGTGGATCTTTGCAAGTTCCGCGATGCAGGAGTCGAGCAAAATCTTGTCGGAGACACAAGCGAGGAGCGAGGCAATCTCGCTGATAAGGTCGCGTTGTTCGGCCATAGCGACGGCAAGCGGAAATTTCTTTTGCGCGAGCCATACACAGAAATGCACCTCCTGTAAATCGTTAAAGATTTCCTGAGAGGTTATATAGGAGTCTGCATCATTCTTGGCGCCGTCGGGACCGGGCGGCAGTTCGCGGACGGTAACATCGAAACCGTGGCGCAACGCTGCCGCTCCATTCTTCATCACGGCCAGTATGCCGGGCCCGAAAGTTCCGCCTTTTGGCGGATCTGCGTCGGGGATGAAGCAGATGGAGCGGACACCGGCTTTTGAGCGCAGCAAGTCGAACTGGCTGTCGCTCCACGCAGTACCGAGGGTGGCGACGGCGTTAGGCATACCGATGGACTGGAGCCTCAGTACATCGGGCGCCCCCTCGACGGCCACGACATAAGGATATTTCGAGGCATTGCGGCGAGCCTCGCAGATGCCGAACACAGCCTCCGACTTCTGGAACTTCGGCGAGTTAATCGAATTGAGATACTTTGATTTATTGTTGGGGTCGAGCGTTCTTGCCGTAAATGCAATGATATTGCCACGGTAATCGGTAATGGGGATAGTGATGCGTCCACGGAGCAAAGGATAAATGGAATCGTCCTTGTCGCTCCGGCGCAGATAGCCCAATTTACTCACGACCTCCTCAGACAGTTCACTGACGCGACAGAACTGCAAGAATGCGAGTGAATCGGACGGAGCGTAGCCGATGCCCGAAGCGATGCAGAACTCCTTTCCCCAACGTTTATAGGCGTAGTTCCTTGCGGCCTCTGCCTCGGCGGTGGCAAGATTGAACTGCGCCACATAATAACGCTGTAATGTATCGAGGACTTCCTGCATCTGCTTGTAAGTGTCGGCTTTCTTTTTCTGCTGCGGTGTCTGAGGTTTCTCGATACGCTCAATGTAAATATTATGTTCTTTGGCGATGTCTTCCACTGCTTCATAGAAGCCCATATTTTTGAGCTTGCGGATAAAGGCGATGCCGTCGCCTCCCTCGCCGCAGCCGAAACAGTACCATACATTTTTGCTCGGAGTTATTGAAAAAGAACCTGTCCGCTCCGAATGGAACGGACACAAGGCGGTATAATTGGCACCGGTGCGTTGCAATTTCTCGACGTAAGGCTTGATTACATCGAGAATGTCAATGTCACGCACACGCTGCACAGTGAGGTCGGAAATCATAATCTGCTGTGTTTTAGGAACAATTCATTTACAGACTGTCCCGAATACTTGAAACGACGCGGATTGTCAGGATTTAGCGGTACTATAAGTCCATTTCTGCGATATTTGGAAAGCGTAGTTTTCGAGATACCAAGTTCGGCACAAACCTGTTTAACGCAATAGACATTCTCCGGCGGTAGATTTGGGGGTGTCTCTTTCATGTCAGCGTCTCCATTTCAGCCGGGAGCAAATCGGTGAAGATACGCTCTCCGGCTTCTTTTTCTATTATTTCTTTGGCGTGTTCAGGTATGCGGCAGGCCATACACTTCCAGTTGAAGAAGGTCTGGCGCCGGACACCTGCCAATTTGGTTACGCAGGTCACGAACTCGACCCTCTCCCAGTAGGAAAGGGTGTCGAGATAGTTGTTTAGCAGCGTAGCTTCGATGTGCTTTATATTGTTATTGGCTTTTGTTCTTTCGCTCATGGTCGTTAGCTTACTTGAAACAGAATACACAACATTTGGTTTACTACTTCTTTTTGTCTTTCTTGATGCGTTGTAGATAGCGCAGGTCGGCAGTTCGGTATTCGTTTACGCCCGGCCTCTCGTATGGCTCTACGAGACCGAGTTTCCTCCACCGCTCGACATTGGCGCGACCAAACATCTTGTAAGCCGTTCTCTGGCTTACAAAATCGGGGTCGTCCTTGTCCGATTTGAGGGCGCGGACAACGTAAGCGCCAATGTCGCGTACCATCGTACCATAGGAAACGAGGCCATCTACAAACTGGATGAATGGCTCGTTCATGGCTTATTCCTCGCGTTTTACGGTCAGAGTCCGCTCCACGCGGCTCATCCTTGTTGAATACTTCCGGTCGAGTATGGCGCCCAGCTCAGAAGCCTGTGCCCGCACTGAGCGAAGTTTCTCAATCGGGAAAACAATTTCGTCGCCGACATTCATTTCAACCAATGCGGGGCGAATCTTTATCTCCAGCGTGTTCATATTCAAATACTTTTTGGTTTCACTTCGATTTTAGACCCCGGAAAATTTGTCAGATTAAAGATTAATGATTAACTTTGCATACTGACTTCCAAAGTCTTGCGTTTTTAGATTTCAACGCAAAGTAACTAAATATAGTTTATTTGCTTGCAATCTTACACAATGATTTAAGAAGTTATAACAGTTTAATGTTTAATGATTTACTAATGATTAAGCAATGATAGAGTTAAAGGAAATTAACCTCGGCAATGAGATTCGTGCTGTTTTTGAAAAAACCGGCATGACAAAAACCGAGTTGGGCCGACGCCTCGGAATACCGCAGCAGCATGTCAATCGTCTATTTGAGAGAGACACGATGGAGACAAAGCGGCTGATTAAGGTAAGCCGGGTGTTGGAGTGCAATTTCTTTGCTCTGTTTTGCGATTTTCCGCAGAAGATTGACGCCTATCTTTCGGCGGTCAATATGGGGAACGGAGACCTCTCATATAATATGGGGGACTCTGCCCTAACTGCGGAAATCGAAAAACTGAAATCTGAACTGGAGGGTGCGAAGAAACAAATCGAACTCTTGCAGGATAACGTAGCCACGTTGAAGGACAATCTGGCTACCAAAGACCAACTAATAGAAATAATGAAAACTAAATGAATAAGAGTCAGCCATATAGCTAAAAACAGACTGTTTACAGACTGTTTACAGGAAGTCCCCTAAAACTTTACAGGCCAATATTAAATCCTCGCGGCGCAGGCTGCAATCGAATAAAAGGACTCTAATAAGTGCAACTTAGGCTGTAATTTCCCTGCAAATTCAGGAAATTACAGCCTAAGTTATTCTTAGTAAGTACGAACCACATTATATGTGGCCCACTTCGGCAAAGCGCGGCATAGAACTACCGTTGCGAACTACCCGTTCGAAGAACATTTGCTCGGGACGTACCCAGTATCCTCGGTTGCCATAAAGTGCCTGATATGTAACCTGACGGTCAAGGGTTTCGCTGTCTTTGGCATGGCAAACGAGGCGATATGAATTGCCCTTGAAATGTCGAAATAGCCTTTGGGATGAGCGCGGGAATTGCGCCAAAGTCGCCCTCGCCACAGGAGCCAACGTTGACTTCACATTATCGGGGGGCATCGTATGCGGACCATCATACTCGATGACGGTGCTATAGTATTTACGGAACTCTTCCTTAGTTTTGGCGAGCGTGTCTTGCAACCCATAAAATCCAACGACCTTATCCCGATACCATTCATCATAGCAGTCAAATTGATGATTTTCCATTTCTTGAAAGACGTCAATCAATTCCAGCGTTATCTCATAGCTTTGGATGCCGTCGGCTCTGCGTGATTTGAAATTATGAGTCCCTATACGCAATCTTAGGAAGTTCGTCATCCGAAACATCGAACTGCAGAGCAGCGCCGGCGCTCCGACAATCTTAATCAACTGTTGCCCAAGGAAAGCGCCATAACTGCTACCTATAATCAAATCCGGCTGTAATGTATCGCATATATCGAGAAGCATTTTTAGGGCATCTTCAGGGTTCACCGGCAGGTCGGGAGCCGTAATTTCAGCAACATCTTCCAGCTCCTTGCGCAGAGTCAGTGCCGGCGGACATTCGCCGCTCCAGTTTAAGCCGTGTAGAAACAGTATCTTCTTCATTTCTTTATACTTGTCAAAAATTACTTGTCAAAAAATCCGCAGTCAATTTCACTGCCTTCCCAAAAGCGGTAGACTGCCCTTTTACCGTAATAAACAGGTGCACGGCACCCGGAAATTCCACCCGTGTCACATTGGGATATTTTTGAGCAAATTCTTTCCCTTGGTCGCAGAGAATATCTCTTTGTGCATTGATTATCAGCATTGGAGGCAATTGCGTCAAAGCCGTATCGTTGGCGTGTGCCGGAGATATAAGGGGCTCGGTAGGATCTAAATCGCCTATATACGCCTTATTGAATACCTCCATAATACGGCCATTCAGGCCATAGCCGCGAGCATATTTATGCCAAGACGCAGAATCGTCGTTATAGGCCCTCAATACCGGATAAAACAAGACGAGCGATTGAAGTCTGAGCGGAATCGGTTGCTCCATTAGCGAAAGAGCCGCCGCCAATGCGAGGTTGCCGCCGCTGCTGTCGCCACCGACACTAACAAGACTACCACAAGAGCCCCATTCTGCGGCTTTGGCATACGCCATCTTGATTGCTTCTATACAATCTTCAAGCCCTTTAGGATAAGGCTTTTCGGGCGCAAGCGAATAATCCACAGCCAGAACTATTGCCTTACCTGTAGCAGCGACAGCATCACAGAACGCCGCACAGCTATTGATACTTCCGAAAGTCCAACCACCTCCGTGCAGATAAACCAATAGCGGCAATGGCTTTGGCTGCGGCTTCTCGGGCTTGAACAGACTCATTGCTATGCCTCTTGCATTGCCTTCGCCCTCGATTTGCACGAATTCGACATCCGGCGACGACTCATGAACAGTATTACGAGACTGTCTGACATTCCGTAACTCCTCCGGGTATCCGGCCATAGCCTCTATGATTGCATCAGCCTGACTGTCTTGCAGCCCCTGAGGCATTGACGACAGAAATGTTTCTGCCTCGGCACGCATAGTCATTGCCTCCTTATCTGTAACAATTGTCGGCACTTTCGCTTGCGATGTACACACTAAAGCGGCACCAATAAAAAATGTGCATAACGCTCCAATATATGTTTTCACAGACTCAATAATCTAAAGAAACTCAATCAGGGAATATTGCAACTTTTATTACGCCATCTTTTTTACCCTCGAAGATGCGATAACCTTCCGCTATCTTGCTCAGCGGAAGGCGATGAGTAATCAGTTTAGTTGTGTCAATCCTGCCTTCGGCAATCAGACGCATAATTTCGTCACAATCACTTGCATCTACACCCCCGAATTTGAAAGTCAAGTTTTTGCCGTACATACGTGGCAACGGAAGCATCTGCGGCTTATCATATAGGGCTACGACAGTGATGACGGCGTTCGGTCGGGCGCATTTCCACGCCATTTCAAAAGTCTTGTCTGTGCCGGCAACTTCTATCACTCGATCGGCACCGCGACTGTCAGTCAATTTGTCAAGTACCATCCGAGCTTCTTCCGGTCCGATCACGATAACATCAGGAAAATTGGCCTTGACAAACTTGCGCCTGCTTTCGTCAATTTCACATACCACAATGCGTCCTGGATTGTATAGCTCTACACACTGAAGGGTGCAAAGGCCTGTCGGGCCGCCACCAATGATAAGCACGATATCATCCTCGGAGATTTCGGCAATTTTGGCAGCCCAATATCCGGTAGCGAGTATATCTCCGACAAAAAGAGCCTGCTCGTCAGACACCTCGTCCGGGATATGCGTCAAACCATTGTCTGCATAAGGCACCCTGACATATTCAGCCTGAGCTCCATCAATACGGCATCCGAGCTCCCAGCCTCCTTTCTCGCAATTATTTACCCAACCGCGCTTGCAATAGAAACATTCGCCGCAGAAAGTCTCCACATTGACTGCTACGCGATCACCGGGCTTGACTTTCATGACATCAGAGCCTGTCGCTTCAACGACACCAACCATTTCGTGGCCGACTGTAATTCCCTTACATGCCCTCGGAACGCTGCCGTGTTTGATGTGTAAATCGCTTGTACAGATACTGCTCAAAGTGACACGTACAACTGCGTCTTTAGGGCTTTGAAGCTCCGGTTTTGCCTTGTCTGTGAAGTCAAATTTGCCATCGTCTATATATGTATATCCCTTCATATTTCTTACAGATTATTTCTTGAAAAGTATAGGGAATGAGCGCCTGATAAGACGCAACATTATCCTTTCTATATTTGATAGTTGTTTAGCGCCCAACCAATCAAAGAATGAATATGTGGCATCAGGCTTTTACCCTTATCCGTGAGCGAGTACTCTACTTTGGGTGGAACTTCGGCATAAATCTCACGGTGCACAAGCTCGCCTGCTTCCAGATTTTTAAGCGTTTCGGTCAGCACCTTGGGTGAAATGTCGGGGAGAGCACGCCCGATTGAATTAAATCGCGTTGCTTCGTTCTCGTAAAGCACACACAGCACCAGCATTGACCATTTTCCCGTAAATCGCGAAATAATGTTTCGGATGGGGCACGTCTGCGTTGCCGTATATTTTTTCAGATTTTCTTTGAGAGGTAAAGCCTTCATTTTCAATTTTAGTTACCTGAAAGTAAGCATTTTACTTATTTGTAAGTTCTTGTATATCAAGAATCATAATTGTAATTTTGCGCTATCAAACAGAAAGCGGATTACGTCCGCAAAGTTAATAAACAATATAAACCAAACCAAATGAGCGAGATTAAAATACTTGACAAAGGCGAAAAATTCGCCCATGCCTCGGTGGGTAACCTTACCGCTTTCGAGGGCAAGCAATTCATGAAAGATGCTATCGGCGCCACATCCTGCGAGGTTTCTTTCGGCACACTTTCCACCGGAACTGCCATTCCTTTCTTCCACAGCCACAAGTCAAACGAGGAAATATACATTGTCCTTTCGGGCAGCGGAAAGTTTCAGGTTGACGACAACGTTTTCGACATCACCGGGGGCTCGGTAGTCCGCGTGTCCACAAACTGTGACCGGAACCTCAAATGTACTTCCGCCACTCCTCTCTGCTACATCTGTATTCAGGCCAAAGAAGGCAGTCTCGGCGGCTACACAGCTACAGATGCCGTAGTGACCGAAAGAGAGAATCTTCTCTAAAAGCCTCACCGCATTACTAAAATCAAGCGCTTCCCGGATTTTTATCTTGGAGGCGCTTGATTCTTAATCGTCGTTTCGGGGCACATTGGCGACTTGCGACCCTGTACACGTATGTTTTCGCACCACCACTTCGATAAAACAATGCCACGATGATACGACAATGAATACTTATGTTTAACTTTGCGCAGATATCAAAGAGTTTATTGGCCGAACCAAACGCTAATACTCCATAGCACAAGATAATAACGCCCTAACATCAGCACCTATCCATCTATCAATGTACAACAGCCATATAGTCGTCGGGATTGGTGAAGTCCTATGGGACATTCTCCCCGAAGGCCGGAAAATAGGCGGCGCACCCGCCAACTTTGCATACCACGTCTCACAATTCAGAATGCAAAGCCTCGTAATCAGTGCCGTTGGCGACGATGTCCTCGGTACGCAGATTTTGACCGATTTTCACGCTAAGGGCTTGCGCAACATCATCGCCACCGTGCCCTACCCTACAGGGACGGTACAAGTGGACGTCAACAGCGAGGGCGTGCCGCAGTATTCCATCGCCGAAAACGTAGCCTGGGACAATATCCCGTTTACACCCGAGTTGGCAGACCTTGCACGAAGCACACGCGCCATATGCTTCGGAACATTGGCGCAACGAAGTGCAACGACGCGTGCCACTATACATCGCTTCATTGATGCAATGCCGCATGACAGCGAGACACTGATAGTCTTCGATGCCAACCTCCGACAAAACTATTACGACAAATACGTCCTGGAAAGCTCGATGCGCCGCTGCAATATTCTAAAAATCAACGATGATGAACTATGCGCCATCATCAAAATGATGGACGACACAAGCATTGAGATACAATCATTGCAGCCCGAAACTATCAGACGATATGCAGCCAAGTTCATCAGCCGTTACAATCTGAAGATGATCATCCTAACCTGCGGCATCAACGGCAGCTATATCTTCACGCCCGAGATCACAACATTCTTGCCCACGCCGAAAGTAGATGTCATTGACACTGTCGGCGCCGGCGACTCGTTCACCGCCACCTTCGTTGCGAGCATCCTAATTGACAAGTCCGTAGTCGAGGCACACCGCAAAGCCGTCGATGTCGCCGCCTACGTCTGCACCCAAAGCGGAGCCATGCCCGCAATCCCGAAGCGACTCTTGCACTGATACACACCCTTTCAGGCCACGCCATTTTCTTTTGAGCCAAACTGCCGAACATGCTTGATGTATCACTCGGCCTTGATGTACATCAATTGCCGTTTCAACCGAATCGCCGCCCTTCGCACAGCCTCCTGCCCCAACCTCGCCATGATTGCCGGCGGTCGAAACTACTAATCACAATCCCATGTCAAACACCGGCTACCCCTGTGCTCTCACGAGCCTGACAGACAGTCTGTCAGACCGCGTGGGCGAGCACACATTTTTTTGCGATTCCCACTTGGTCATATCGGCGAAAAGTCGTAAATTTGCACTATAAAGCGTGATAGCTTCTGATGACAGCCGCAAGGCAAGCTCGGCGAAACAGACGCATGGCATTCCTATGGCACGGCATCCGGAAGCGACGCGCTTTTCACCGTTTTTTCCCAAACACACTTACATGGAAGAAAATCAAAAAGAATACAGTGCGTCAAACATCCAAGTGCTCGAAGGCCTGGAGGCCGTACGCAAGCGCCCTGCAATGTACATCGGCGACATCTCCTCCAAGGGACTCCACCACCTCGTGTACGAGGTCGTGGACAACTCCATAGACGAAGCTCTCGCCGGCTATGCCACGCACATCGAGGTCACCATCAACGAAGACAACTCTATCACCGTTGTCGACAACGGCCGCGGCATCCCCGTGGACATGCACAAAAAAGAGCATAAGAGCGCCCTTGAAGTGGTGCTGACAGTACTACACGCCGGCGGCAAATTTGACAAGGGCACCTACAAAGTATCTGGAGGCCTGCACGGCGTGGGAGTATCCTGCGTCAACGCTCTATCCTCTCATCTGCGTGCCGAAGTACGCCGCGGTGGTAAAATATATATGCAGGAATACAGTTGCGGACATCCGCTGGAAAGTGTCAAAGTCATCGGTGAGACAGACACCACCGGCACGACCATAACCTTCAAGCCCGATGACTCGATATTCACTGTCACCACATACGATTTCGACACGCTGTCCAATCGTCTGCGCGATTTGGCATACCTCAACGCCGGCATCACGCTCAAGCTCACCGACATGCGCGAGCTTGGCGCTGATGGCAAACCTCGCTGCGAAACATACTACAGCGCAAAGGGCCTGCGCGAATTTGTGGAATACATCGACCACAACAAGGAGTCTCTCATAGGCGATGTCATCGATCTCAACGTCGAACGCCAAGGTGTACCCATCGAAGTGGCCCTGACTTACAACACCAATTACTCGGAGACAATCTATTCGTTTGTCAACAATATCAACACAATAGAAGGCGGCACCCACCTCACCGGGTTTCGCCGCGGCCTTACATCCACGCTCAAGAAGTACGCCGAAGACAACAACCTGCTGAAGAATGCCAAAGTTGAAATCAACGGCGATGACTTCCGCGAAGGCCTTACGGCCGTAATCTCCGTCAAGGTCATGGAACCGCAATTCGAAGGCCAGACAAAGACCAAATTGGGCAACAGCGAAGTTATCGGCGCCGTACAGACCGCCGTATCCGATGCCTTGGGTACATATCTTGAGGAGCATCCGCGCGAGGCCCGGCTCATCGTAAACAAGGTCGTTCTGGCGGCACAGGCACGCCAAGCCGCATACAACGCCCGTCAGCGTATCCAGCGCAAATCGCCGCTCTGCGGCGGCGGACTTCCCGGCAAACTCAGCGACTGCTCGTCACGCACGGCCGAAGACTGCGAAATCTTCATAGTCGAAGGTGATTCGGCAGGCGGTACGGCTCAAGATGCTCGCGACCGTCGCTATCAGGCCATACTTCCGCTGCGCGGCAAGATTCTCAACGTCGAGAAGGCCATGGAGCACAAAGTCTTCGAGAACGAAGAAATTGCCAACCTGTTCCGAGCGCTGCGCGTCACCATAGGCACCGAAGAAGACCCGCACGAGCCCAACGTCTCCAAGCTGGCATACCACAAGATTATCATCATGACCGATGCCGATGTCGATGGTGCGCACATCGCCACACTTCTTATGACATTTTTCTTCCGCCGTATGCGTCCCGTCATCGAAAACGGGTATCTCTACCTTGCCACGCCGCCGCTGTACAAATGCAAGCTGGGCAAACTCGAAGAATACTGCTGGACCGACCAACAGCTTCAGCAATTCATCGACGAACATGGTACCAAGACAACGGTACAGCGTTATAAAGGCCTCGGCGAAATGTCCGCCAAGGAATTACGCGAAACCACAATGGCGCCAGGTCATCGAATGCTCAAGCAAGTGCACATCAGCGACGCCGTCGAGGCCGACCGCATATTCTCCATGCTTATGGGCGAAGATGTCGAACCGCGCCGCGAATTTATCGAACAGAACGCCAATTACGCAAATATCGACGCCTAAGCGCTGCCGCTCCCTTCCGGGTGCGCCATCTGCCAGGCTGTCATAACACCAACGCACGACGCCCCGGAAGCCTGTTTGCCCGGCCTCTTCGGGGCGTTAGCTTTAACCGGAAACCGACACAGCCACCAGACTACCGGGCTGCAAATCACCAAGCGACTAAGACAACATTCACACTCACCTCACACACAAGCACATGTCCAAAGACACATCCAAGGCAGGGCAGCCACGCAAAGCCTCCAAACTGCGCAAAGCCGTAGACACATACATCGCACAGCCTTCAGTCACGACATTCAACTACAAACAGGTGGCCGCCGCCCTTGGCATCACGGCCGAGACACAACAACGGGCCGTGGCCTTGCGCCTTGCCGAGTTGGCCTTTGACGGCGAACTTGTCGAAATAGCCCCCGGCAAATACAAGCGCCCCAGCCGCAGCGTCGATGCCATGGGCACCTTTGTACGCCGCTCCAACGGCAAGAACTCCGTAATCACCGATGATGACGGCGAGAGCATTTTCGTGGCCGAACGCAATTCCATGCACGCACTCAATGGCGACCGCGTGCGCGTAACCGTCGCAGCGCGTCGTCGCGGCATCGAACCCGAAGCCATAGTCACAGAAATAGTCGAGAAAAAAGACCAAACATTCATAGGAACCATCAAAGTAGAGAACAGCTTTGCCATACTCAACACCGACAGCAAGTTCCTGGCCACAGATATATACATTCCCAAGCGTCGCCTCAAAGGCGCCGTCACAGGAGACAAGGCTGTGGTACGCATCACCGACTGGCCCGACGACGAAAAAAATCCGCACGGCGAAATAGTAGACATTCTCGGCAAGAGTGGCGACAACAACACCGAGATACACGCCATACTTGCCGAATTCGGGCTGCCGTACTCCTATCCCAAAACAGTGGAGGACGCAGCGGCACGCATAGACGCAGGCATCACCGACGAAGTAGTGGCACAACGTACCGATATGCGCAATGTTACCACCTTCACCATCGACCCCAAAGACGCCAAAGACTTCGATGATGCCCTATCCATACGCAAGCTACCCAACGGCAACTATGAAGTAGGCGTTCATATCGCCGATGTGACGCATTACGTCAAGCCGGACTCCATCATTGACCGAGAAGCACGCGACCGCGCCACCAGCGTATACCTGGTAGACCGCGTGGTACCCATGCTTCCCGAACATCTGTGCAACGATATCTGCTCGCTTCGTCCGGACGAAGACAAACTGACCTACTCGACCGTGTTCGAAATGACCCCGGATGCCCGCGTTGTCAACCATAAGATTATTCACACCATCATCCGCAGCAATCGACGCTTCACCTACGAAGAGGCCCAGGAAATCATCGAGACGGGCAAAGGCGACTATGCAGACGAAATACTAACGCTTGATTCAATGGCCAAGACCCTGCGCAGAATACGTTTCGAAAACGGCTCGGTGGACTTCGCTCGCGTAGAAGTGCGATTCGACATTGACGAAAACGGACATCCGATAGGCGTATACTTCAAGGAATCTAAAGACGCAAACAAACTCATCGAAGAATTCATGCTCTTGGCAAATAAGACCGTGGCCGCCGCCATAGGCATACCTGTAGGGCGCAAAAAACCCAAAGCATTCGTATTCCGCGTACACGATCAGCCCGATCCGGGCAAGCTATCGGATCTTGCCTCACTATCACGCAACTTCGGATACAAGGTCAAGAGCCAGGGGAACAGCAAGGAAATCAACCGCAGCATCAACCGCATGATACACGATATCAAAGGCAAAGGCGAAGAAAACCTGCTGTCAACCTTGGCGATACGTTCGATGGCCAAAGCCATATACACCACACACAACATCGGACACTACGGATTGGGCTTTGAGTACTACACACACTTCACTTCGCCCATACGCCGTTATCCGGACATGATGGTGCATCGCCTTCTGGACCGGTATCAGGCCGGACAACGTTCGGTAAACTTGGACCACCTCGAGGAATTATGCAAACACTGCTCCGAGATGGAACAGCTGGCAGCCAATGCCGAGCGTGCCTCCATCAAGTACAAACAAGTGGAATACATGCACGACCACCTCGGCCAGACATACTCCGGCGTCATCTCCGGCGTCACCGAATGGGGCTTGTATGTCGAATTGGATGACAACAAATGCGAAGGACTAGTGCCCGTGCGCGACCTCGTGGACGACTATTACGAGCTGGACGAGCGCAATTACTGCCTCGTAGGACGCCGCCACAACAACCGCTATCGTCTCGGCGATAAAGTCAGCGTACAAGTGGCACAAGCCAATCTCGAGCGCAAGCAGTTAGACTTCGTACTAATAGATCCGCACACAGGCAAGCCCATAAGCAAGCCGTTGCCCAACTCCGCACGGCCAAATGGCAAGGACAAAAGCAAAAACGTAAAAAAAGGCAAACGACGCAAATAGCCACTCATGCAGGATACCATAGCGACAATAACCATAGACAGATTACGACTGCACTGCAACCACGGAGTGCTCGAACAAGAACGCCTTGTCGGCAACGAATTTGACGTGTCCGTAGTCTTTGACTACGATGCCTCTAAGGCAGTGCTAAGCGACAATATTTTCAGTGCCATCAGCTACACCGAAGTGATTGACGTCATCCGCCGAACCATGCAAACGCCATCGTCACTGCTCGAACATGTGGCCGGACGCGTCATCGATGCCCTTGCCACGGCTTTCCCGTCCATACTGTCAATAACAGTAAGCATCACCAAAATCGCGCCACCCATACCGGTGCAGATGCAAGGCGTCACCGTCTCTATATCTCGCAAATTGCACGAGTGAAACATCGCAACTAAGAAACACAAAGCGGCGGGAGCATCCATGTGGAAGCCTCCGCCGCCTTATTCGTATGCTGCTACTTTCAGTGGCGCCAAGTATAGTATTCGGAATGATGA
>ULSK01063443.1_pt1 | contig 29699 bp, 21 predicted proteins | sample 1956311 | NCBI WGS metagenome assembly ULSK01 (sample SAMEA4835706, study PRJEB28245) | human gut metagenome | biome: gut microbiome; material: fecal sample | place: Denmark | collected 2008 | reverse complement strand
TTGCAGCACTTTTGGCCTTCGCCTTTGGTGCACTTTCCGCCTCCGACATTGTCGGAGCACTTCTTTTCGCCGTTTTCTTTTACATTGCAGGTCTTTGGTGCTTTTGCGGCTTTGTCGCCTTTGCAGCACTTGTGGCCTTTTTCACACTTTTCGGTCTTTGCGCAGGTATTCTGCGTGGGCTGCGTAGCGGGAGCTTGTGCCATGGCGCCAAAAGCGGACACGGCTGCAGCCATGATAAGTGTCAGAAATTTCTTCATAATCGGTTGTAACATTTGTCTTGGGATGAGTAATCGATTTTTTATGTCGTTATGGCAACTCTTTGCCCGACATAGTTTGCGCAAAGATACGCATTGTCATCGATTCATTCCCTATACGTTAACATTATTTGTGTAAAAATTTTCAGTCTTCATTTTTGCCTTCCCATCCCAAGGCGCTGGCCCCGAGTATTGCCGCATCGGCTTCCTTGAGTTCGCTGAGTAGGACTTTGGGCTTGCCCTTGAATATGGACATGATGTTACGATCGAGTGATTCGCGTAAAGGACGCAGCAACAGTTCGCCACTGCGAGCGAGACCGCCAAAGAGTATGAATGCCTCGGGCGAGGAGAACACTACCATGTCGGCGAAGGCCTGACCCAGCAGGTCACCGGTGTAATCGAATATTTCTTTGGCAAGTGCATCACCGCTCATGGCCGCATCATACACGTCCTTGGAAGTGATTTCCTCTATATGGAGGTTGCGCAGCAATGAGGGCTCCTTGCGTATTTCGAGGAACTCGCGCGCTGTACGTGCCACACCCGTGGCCGAGCAGTATGCCTCGAGACAGCCCGTACGGCCGCAGCCGCACAGACGACCGTTGTTGCGCTTCATGATTACATGGCCCAACTCGCCGGCAAATCCGTCATGGCCATATACCAACTGGCCGTTGATGACTATGCCGCTTCCTACGCCGGTGCCGAGGGTAATCATTATAAAGTCCTTGAGGCCGCGAGCGGCGCCGTAGGTCATCTCGCCTATGGCGGCAGCATTGGCGTCATTGGTGATGGTCACGGGTATGCCGAATTTTTCGCTGACCAGCTTAGCCAGCGGTATGGGCGTGGGCCAGGGGAGGTTGACGGCATCCTCAATCATGCCGGTATAGTAATTGGCATTGGGCGCGCCGATACCTATGCCGTGGATTTTGCCCTCGGCGTCATTGGCCTTTATCAGTCGGGTAAGTTCGACATAAAGATCTTCGATAAAGCCGTCTACGGTGTTGTGTTTGCATGTTTTGATGGAAGACGAGGCTATAACCACGCCGCGAGCATCGACGATGCCGAATACGGTATTGGTTCCGCCCAAGTCTATACCTACTACGTAAGGTTTCATAGGGAATATGGTTGTGTTTGATGTATAGGTGTATATATGTATTTTATATCGTCAACTTGTGTATACAAGTAAGCCCACAAATGTACACATTTTTTTTTAATCCTCGACGTTTTGTGCCGTCCTATGCCAAATATTTGCCCGTACCTGACGGCCGTTTCCCATTTTATAGCTACCTTTGTGGAATAAAACGCACACATAGACAAATAGCAATACATTATATATATATATATATGAGCAAAGACATCGTACTTAGCGGTATTCGTCCGACCGGCAACCTGCACCTTGGCAACTACTTTGGTGCCCTGCGCAAGTTTGTCAAGATGCAGGACGATTTCGACTGCTTTTTTTTCATCGCGGATTTGCACGCCCTGACCACCAACACCGATCCGGAAGCGCTACACGCCAACGTCAAAAACATTCTGGCACAATATCTGGCCGCCGGCATAGACCCGGACAAGGCCGCTATATTCGTCCAAAGCGACATACCCGAAATTCCGGAAATGTACCTACTGCTGAATATGCATGTAGGCGTGGGTGAACTGATGCGAACCACTTCCTTCAAAGACAAGGCCCGCAAGGCTTTGGGCCTGGCAGCCCCCGGGAGTGACGCCTCGACCATGACCAAGGAGGAGGACGAGGCCTTTGAGCACCAGTTATTCGGCGGCGACAGCAACAAGCGCGTCAGCGCCGGACTGCTCACCTACCCCACCCTCATGGCCGTGGACATCCTGATACAAAAAGCAAAGTATGTCCCCGTAGGCAAAGACCAGGAGCAGCATCTTGAACTGACACGCCGCTTTGCACGCCGCTTCAACAGTTTCTACGGCGTCGAGGAATTTATCGAACCGCAAAACTTCGATTTCGGCGGAAAGCCCATCAAAGTCCCCGGCCTGGACGGGAGCGGAAAGATGGGCAAGAGCGAAGGCAACTGCATATACCTCATCGACGACCCCAAGACACTGCGAAAAAAAGTTATGCGCGCCGTCACCGACGAAGGCCCCAAAGAGCCGAACTCGCAGATGTGCGAGCCGATAGCTAACCTGATTTCGCTCCTCGAGCTTGCCTCGACTCCCGAAGTGGTGCAGAAATATCGCGATGCATATGCAGACTGCTCGATACGCTACGGCGACCTCAAAAAAGAACTTGCCGAAGACCTTACGCGTATCACCGAGCCTATACGCGAGCGCATCAACACATACCTCAACGATGAAACGTACCTGCGTCAGGTATTGGCTCGCGGTGCCGAACGCGCACGCGAACGCGCTTCCAAGACCCTGGCCGAAGTACGCCAAATTATGGGTCTGCGAGGCTTCTGACCATAGCTCAGCAACTCGACCAAGCTCGACTACAAGACACGTAAAAAAATACTTCTCACAAATCATATAATTCTCTACTTAGCCATGAGACTTATCATCGAAAAGAATTACGAAAACGTATCCCAATGGGCAGCCAACTACGTAGCCGCCCGCATCAATGAGGCCAAACCGACAGCCGAACACCCCTTTGTTCTCGGATGCCCGACAGGCAGCAGCCCCTTAGGCATGTACCGCGCCCTCATCCGCCTCAACAAGGAAGGCAAAGTATCATTCCGCAATGTTGTCACCTTCAATATGGACGAATACTGCGGCATACCTCGCGACCACGAACAGAGCTACCACACCTTCATGTGGACCAACTTTTTCAACCAAATCGACATCCTCCCCGAGAACGTCAATATTCTCAACGGCAACGCCGAAGACCCCGTGGCCGAATGTCGTCGCTACGAAGAAAAGATTGCTTCCTACGGCGGCATCGATCTCTTCTTGGGCGGCGTAGGCCCCGACGGACATATCGCTTTCAACGAGCCCGGTTCGTCGCTGACATCGCGCACTCGCATGAAAACGCTGACACACGATACCATCATCGCCAACTCGCGCTTCTTCAACAACGATGTCAACCTCGTTCCGAAAACCGCCCTTACCGTAGGCGTCGGCACCATCATGTCGGCTCGTAGCGTCCTGCTGATCGTAAACGGCCACAACAAGGCACGCGCCCTCAAACATGGCGTAGAAGGCGGCATCAGCCAAATGTGGACTATCTCCGCCTTGCAGATGCACCAAAAGGCTATCATCGTAGCCGATGAAGAGGCTTGCGACGAACTCAAGGTTGCCACATACCGCTACTTCAAGGACATCGAAGCTGCTAACCTTGACCCACAGTCACAATTCTGATATAGTGCCTCCCGGTAGAGGCTACACAAAAAGAGGCGATGCAAATGCATCGCCTTTTTTTGTGGATGAAGATGACTGTAATGGATGATATAGGAAGCATAGCATTTTATCAGAAACAGACCCGGTTGTCTCCTGTTTTGCTTTAATATTTTTTTAACAGAATATTTGTTTGCTGCTAAATGGAATATCGTTAACTTGTACCCGTAAAATCAGAAGACAGCAGCACTATAAGCACTTCCCTGACAGCATTTTAAGGTCAGACATCGAGAGCGGTGTCGGCCGAACGTCGGGAGTAGTACCTCGGAGTTGCTGACGGAAATACAACTAAGTGAAAAACAAGTTTAACCCTTTAACAAAACGGAAATGAAAAAACTTTTCTTAAAACAGGCTTTGGCAGTGGCAATAATGTTGCTGTCAGGCATCGTATCTTACGCGGCATCTTTCGGCAAGTGTGGTGACAACCTCACTTGGACGATGGATGATGCGGGAAACCTGGTGATTACGGGATCCGGAGATATGTATGACGCACACGATCCTCAATATCAGGCGAATGCGTGGGTAGACAGTAAAGTCAAGACTGTAAAATTACCGGGAGGTCTCACTTCGATTGGTTATGCGATGTTTACCTATACCCGAAATCTTAAAGAACTAAACTTGGCCGGTACTCAAGTCAAAACCATTAAGGGTAATGCGTTCCGTAATAGTGGTATCACAACGGTTTATTTGCCAAGTACACTGAAGGAAATCAGAACTTCAGCATTCTGGGACTGCTCTGACATAGAAGTGATTAGGGTCGATGTAGGAAACACAACATACGACTCGCGCAACAAGTGTAATGCAGTCATCGAAACCGCTACCAATAAGTTGATTATGGGTGGCAACAAAACCGTAATTCCGAGTACTGTAAAAATTATTGGAGAGTCCGCTTTTCGTGGACGCACCAAACTGACCTCACTTGGCTTGCATGATGCTGTGCAGGAAATACATCCTTTTGCATATGCCGGCTGTACTGCATTAAAGAGTGCTTTTATTCCTGCCGGAGTGCTACTTATTGGTTACAACCCTTTTATGGGTTGCGAGAATTTGGAATATATCAATGTGGACGAAAAGAACACGCGATATGACTCGCGCTTCGACTGTGACGCCATCATCGAAACTCAGCCCGCGACCTTGATTGCCGGATGTTCCGGCACTATCATCCCCAGGAACATACTCACTATTGATGAGTATGCTTTCGATGGTATCAACATAGAGAGCATCTATATTCCGGCATCAGTGACAACTATCAAGGAGAGAGCCATACATAATTGTACATTGTTGGGTTCCATAACGGTAGACAAAAAAAACAGTGTCTACGACTCGCGTGACAACTGCAATGCTATCATCAAAACCAAGACAAACGAACTGATAGTCGGTTGCTACAACACAGTAATCCCCAATGGAATAAAGAGCATTGCGAATTATGCGTTTGATGAAGCCGGCTCTTTGAAAGACGTTATAATTCCACCAACGGTTACGAGCATCGGTGACAACGCCTTCAGAGGCACCAATATTACAGGACTATATCTCCCGCCGTCTATAACTTCAATCGGAAATTCTGCTTTTGCATGGAACTCCGACATTAAGGAAATAGTTGCGTGTATGACTACGCCTCCAACGATAACAAAAACCACGTTCAGTTCGTATACATACGATAAGACCAAGTTGATAGTGCCGCCGGATACGAAAGCGAAGTATCAAGCTGCCGAGTATTGGAAGAATTTCCAAACTATCGAGGAAGGCACCCGAGGTGGTCAGTGTGGAGACAAAGCCTTTTGGACCATGCTCAACGGAGCTGTTAATATCACCGGCACCGGTGCTATGTATGATTTTACAAGCACCGAGACCGCAGAAAAGCAATGGGGTACGGCGACAGCCTTGAACATAGGCGAAGGCATCACTAAGGTAGGCAACTATAATTTCTTTAATTGCCGCAACATAAAGACTGTGTCTTTCCCCTCGACATTGACCACGATTGGTCGTGGTGTCTTCGAGTACTGTAGAAGCATTGAGAGCATTTGGATTCCCAAGTCGGTGACAAGCATACAAGCCGGGACATTCGGCGGTTGCTCTTCGGTGAAGCTCATGTATGTGGAGGCCGACAACACGGTTTACGACTCGCGCAACAACTGCAACGCCATCATCAAGACCGCTGACAACGAACTGGTGGCAGGCTGTACCGTAACCGTCATACCCAACACCGTGACCACTATCGGAGGTGCTGCATTTGCGCTCTACTCAAATCTGACCAAGATTACCATACCCGGGTCTGTGACTAAGATAAAAGCCTCCGCATTCCGTTACACAAAACTGGATGAACTCCACGTCGAAGCCACCGAGCCTCCGGCATGCACTCCAAACACGTTCTACGGCGTCGAGGTAGCAAAGTGCAAGCTCTATGTCCCCATAGGCTCTATCGAAAAGTACAAGACTGCTGACATCTGGAAAGACTTCAATATTTTTGCCGGCGTAGACGACATCACTGCAGACGACAGCGGCGTAGCAGTGCGCACGGTCGGTCGCGATATCACCATCTCCGGAGCACCCGACGATGCCCTTGTCGAAGTGTACAACACGGCAGGTATGACCGTCTACAGCGGCACCGCCAAGACCATCGCCGCTCCCGCCTCCGGACTCTACATTGTCCGCGTAGCCGGCACCACCCACAAAGTGGCTGTCAAGTAAACTCCCCACACACGCTTAGAGGTTAGCGTCAATAGCTTCAATAGCTCGAATAGGCAAAAACCGGCTCAGCCACTGCCTATTGCGACTATTGGAGCTATTGTTACTATTATTGCTATAGAAGCTATTGCTGCTATACCCCACGTCTACAAGGGATGATATTGCTGTTAGCTGCCGGAGTGCCGGCAGAATTCACAGGCATTTCAAGACTTTGACAACGGGTCACCCGAATTGGCTGGCTTTAGAAGAGAAGTAACAATAAAGGTTTAAAAGCTGCTATTTCTCAACTGTCATTAGCGACTCAAGGTGGCTACATCCAACAGCTTCAAGATTATAAGGCCACCAACCCGGATCCTGCCTCCAATCTTTAAAAGACAATACTACGCCTTCGGCACACTCTCATAAGTATAGGAAAAGGCATCCCGCCGAAGATTGCGAGATGCCTTTGTATTTATCAGAGCCTAATATGTTGCCGACCGCCTATGACGGCGCGGTGTCAGTTGATTTTCAACTTTTGACCCGGACGTATCTTGGTCGAGGCCTTGATGCCATTGGCGCGGCACAGACGTGCGACGGTGGTATGGTTACGCGCGGCTATCTTGCTCAACGAATCGCCTTTTTTGACCGTCACCGAGCGCGAAGATGTCCCGGACGAATGCTTGGTACGCGAAGGAGTCGAAGCCTGGGCGCGATTGGCACTGCGCATGGCGTTGTACGTGCGAGCATACTCGGCATTAGCTGCGGGCGAGAAGTTACGTGCATTCTGATATGTATTCTTATTGAAGACATACGTATCCGTATGGGTTGTCTGGTTAGCAAAGTCAAAGATACCTGCCGGATTAATTGCATAACCCATATATCGGGTTTCGAAATGCAGGTGCGGTCCGGTAGAACGACCGGTATTACCACCAAGTGCTATGGGATCACCGGCGTGTACATACTGCTCGGGCTTGACAAGGAAACATGACAAGTGGCCGTAGACGGTCTCTAAGTCGTTGGTATGGCGTATCACGATATAATAGCCGTATCCGCGACGTTCGAAGTTGGTGATGCGTACACGTCCGTCGAAAGCTGCATATATGGTATCGCGCATATGTATACCGATGTCTATACCCTTATGCATACGACGAAAGCGGCGACGGTAGCCGTAAGGCGAGGTAATGGGGCCGTTGTGGGGCATGCAGTAGTTGGAGACATCGATGACAGCAGTCTGTGGTACGTGCACATTGGCATAGCAGTTGACGCGGTTCGAGTTCCAGCCTTCTTCGTAGATATCGCCCTCGGGCTCGTCCTCAGTACTGAAGTTGAGGTAATCAATAGTGGGATTTATCGAGATGGAGTGAGTGGCCGAGGCCTGATTGGCCAGCAGGTCGGAAGTCTGCTTGGTATGCTGACCCGGCAGCCGGTATGTCTGAGCCATAGCCACCGCGGCTGTACCGAGGGCAAGGGAGACAAACGTCATAATGCGTGCTATGCTATTCATTGGTCTGTATAAGTCCGTTGTGACTGCGGAGTGTCGGTCGGTGCGCTGACAAAGAGAAACGTCCGCAGGCGGATGCAAGTTATGTGTGGTTAGATGATGTGATGAACACCCGAGGTCCGGTCGGCTGCAGTGGACCGCAAGCCTCGGTGTCGGAGGAAATGGAGAAACAGCCGCCGCTGCGACTGTCGCGGGAGAGGACGGCGCGGCTGTCAGAGCCTGCCGTAAGGAACCTGACGCCCTCTGCGCAATTGTCAATCACCTCAAGCCATCTCGTCGGCAGCGTAAATGCTGCCGAGGACGGCGGGAGTGTACTCGAAGATTTCGCCATCGCGGAAGAACCGCTTGATCTCGATGGCTGCATTCTCCGGGGTGTCGCTGGCATGAATGATGTTTTCCTGGCCGGACATACCCATATCGCCGCGTATGGTGCCGGGAGCGGCAGCGCGACAATTGGTGGCGCCGGTCATGGCACGCACGCACGACACCACATCCTTACCTTCAAGGCACATTACTATGACGGGCGTAGCCATCATCGAGCGTACCAACGTCGGGAAAAACGGGCGATCGACAAGGTGTGCATAGTGCTCGCGCAGTATCGCCTCGTCCAGTTGCATCATCTTTATGCCGGCTATTATAAGTCCTTTACGTAGAAAACGGTCGAGTATTTGACCGCTGAGTCCGCGCTGTATTGCCGACGGTTTTAGGATGATGAGGGTCTTTTCCATACGTGGATTTTGTGGTGTCTGTTGTTGCAGATGTGGTTTTTTAGGTGGTCAGTTGTTAGAGGGTGTTAACGATTTTCATCGTGACATCCCAAAGGTAAACATTTTTCGCGAAATAGCGGCTTTTTGTCCGCGTTTTTTTCCGAAATAGCACTATTCAGCGCCCGAATACCCCCAGCAGCGCTTTGTAAATCAAATCATTACACAAAAACATGTTTTACAACATGTTTTTGCTCGATGACGTTTTCGCCTCCCTTTTCCTATCAAAATCTATGTTCGCGAATGTGAATTTTTGTAATCTTCCTCGGGACGCCGGCTATTGGATGAGAACTGTGGGAATAAAAAAATCGTTTGCGCACCACGATGCCGCCGTTAGAAAAAATTTTACTATCTTTGCGGTGCAGACCGACTTGAAGCCCCCGGTCGGGGTAAGAGGGTTGGGTTAATGCAACTGTCGCGGAGAGCCGCGCAGCACATATTCTTAAATACAAAAGCGTATATCAGCGCTTTGTTCTTGGCTTCCTCAGAACTTCGCAAATTCTAAACAGTATAGTCAAGGGCACTGCAACGATAGACGTCCAGGTATGCACCGATGGTGTATGCCGCTGTGTCCGTGCCGGACATAGCGGTCTATACATCCGTCCTCATACTTGCGTGGGCTTCTATAGTTGCTTGTCTCTACTATACTGGGCATGCGAAGGCCTTGAGGAGCGGAGACTGGCAACGATAACTGAAATCCACGCATTTTTTGTTTTATACCTTCCCGAAGTCAGGGATTTCGGCATCGGGAGCGTGAGGACGTCTTTACCTACATACCGATTATGCCAAAATCCAAATTTGCTCTTGGAAAAGCGACAGAGTACAAAGTCGCATCAATATTCCTTGATGCCGACTGCGAAGTGTACCTGCCGGCCGTGGACGACCACGGCGTGGACATGCTGGTCATTCCGCCCAAAAACCTTAACGACATGCTGTCACTTCCCCCGGAAGTAGCTCAAGAGCTCTACAAAGCCGGACAGTCCGGCATCCTGGAAGTGCAAGTCAAATCACTCAGCACGGGAGGCCTTTTTGCCGCCATCTCCTGTCCAAATCCTCGTCCCAATTACTTCTACGTGTTCTACATCCGCTCAATCGAAACGTATTGGCTTATCCCATCTCTGGACTTTGTCAAGATTGCAAGCCAAAACAGCGCGACATGCAAGAACGCATTCAAGTACTCGCTAACACTTGCCACCGGTAAGGGTGAACTTCGCCGCACCGAGTACATCATCAAACGACCCAAGCCCTAACGGCATCCGTACATCCTCCCCTCCCCGGGCAGCAATGCCCGGAGTGGAGGGCGTGCGATGCCTCACTCATCAGCCAAAATTCTCAAATAAAATCATCCACCGGAAAGGCAGGTCGATGCAAACCCGGACATCGCCCTCGCCTATTCCATAAAACGAAACAACAATGAATCGACTACTACGAATCCTTATGCCGCCGTTAGCCCTGCTACTTGCGACACTTCCGGTCGTTGCATACGACTACGACTTCGAAGAGAACGGGATATACTACCTCATCACCTCAGACGATGACCTCACCTGCGCGGTTGCACCCGGCAACAAGGCCTACGCCGGCAATGTGGTCATCCCTGCCACTGCCACCTTCGAGGGCACAACCTACAAAGTAACAGCTATCGCGGCAAAAGCCTTCAAAGACTGTAAGCGTCTCAAATCAATAGACCTCGGCAATGTCACAAAAATCGGATCCAACGCTTTTGAGTATTGTACAAGCCTAACTACTATAGATTTAAAGAACGTAACGGAACTGGGCAAATGTGCTTTTAAGTATTGTACAAGCCTAACTACTATAGATTTAAAGAACGTAACGGGACTGGGCGAATGTGCTTTTATATATTGTGAAAGCTTAGAAAGTATTGATTTAGGCAAAGTATCAACGCTATCTGGAACCTTCTATAAATGCACAAGCCTAAAAGAAATCAAAGGCACACAAAGGTTAACAAAACTATCTTATGGTAATTCTGGTTCTTGGACTGATGGCATTAATGGCAACTGTGGCGCATTTGAATACTGTTCCTCGCTAACAAGTATAGACTTGCCAAATGTCGAATTAGCTGGATATCATTCATTACGTGGGACCTCACTCACAACCCTAATCCTTCCAAATTGCACAAGTATCGATGAAGGCGCTTTTTGGAGCGAGACATTGACAAAACTTGCAATACCCAAAGCAGAAGGTTATTATATCGAAAATTCTCTCAGCACAACTCTTGCCGAATTAATATTGGGTGAAAACGCACATTTTACTTCTGGTGTTATCGACTATATATTCACAGGCATGAGAAAACTCATATGTCTGAGCGCAAAGCCCAATCCCTACAAAGACCATTTCCCGTCCAAATGTTTTCCTAATGCTGATCTATATGTTCCCAAAGGCTCTGCAGCTGCATATAAGGCAGAATACCCGAGCAGTTTCCAAAACGTCTATGAGTTCGACCCGGAGGTGAAGATGAGCGAGAGCGCTGTCACAATACGCCTTGACGGACGTTACCAGCTCTCGGCCATGGCCCTGCCGTATTACGACTCGACAAACATCCAATGGGAAAGCTCCAATCCGAGCATTGCAGACGTCTCGTCCAAAGGTCTGGTCTTCGGTTTCTCAGAAGGCAACGCAACAATAACTGCGAAATACGGTGATGCAACGGCAACTTGTGCTGTCAAAGTTTCCAAGACAGAAAGTGTCGATGACGTGAAGGTAGACACTGCCACCGAGTATGATGTGTACAATCTGCAAGGCATTATGGTACGCAGCAAATGCGACAAAGCAGACATCTACAACCTGCCCGGCGGCATCTATATCCTCGTGTCGCCGCAAGGTCGCACCAAGGTCCGCATCTGACACTGCCACATAACGGCATCTGACATCGCCACCGGGTGACGCCGGCAGATACCGCACACCGACATAACATTACGTACCGCAAGGCACGTCCACCTTCCCTAAGCCGGGAGACTGCATGGAACATAAGCGATGGTGCAGCCTCCCGACTTTAATTTCAAATATCTCAAAGAACTCACGCTCGGAGCTCTCGAAACATTCAGACTATTCGCCGACGGTTTTGCGGCATTTAGGATTAATTATTAACTTTGTGGCACGGAAGTCCGGCGGCGCAAATGCTGCCGACAGCCGCTAACGCCGCAGTGCAAGTCGCAATACCGAAGCCTGCGACGCCGCAGGCGAATATGCAATACAACAAGACTATACCTATATATTATCCCCGAAATAAAACCGAGAATATGGAACAAGACAAAGAGATTTTTGAGATTATCGCCGCTGAAGACCGCCGCCAGCGCAAAGGCATAGAGCTGATTGCCAGCGAGAACTTCGTAAGCGAGCAGGTGCTGCGCGCCATGGGGTCGTGCCTCACCAACAAGTACGCCGAGGGCTATCCCGGCCACCGCTACTACGGCGGCTGCCAGGAGGTAGACCGCTCGGAGACCTTGGCCATAGAGCGCGTCAAACGGCTTTTCGGCGCCGAATACGCCAACGTGCAGCCGCACAGCGGTGCACAGGCCAATATGGCCGTATTCATGGCCGTTCTCAATCCCGGCGACAAATTCCTGGGACTCAATCTGTCACACGGCGGCCACCTGTCGCACGGCAGCCCCGTCAATTTCTCCGGTCTGATGTTCCATGCGCTTGAGTACAACGTCAGCGCCGAAACCGGACTGGTGGACTACGAACAAATGGAAGAAGTGGCACGCCGCGAGCGTCCGCGCCTGATTATCGGCGGTGCCAGTGCCTACAGCCGCGAATGGGACTATGCTCGTATGCGTCGCTTGGCTGATGAAATAGGCGCGATATTTATGGTGGATATGGCTCACCCCGCCGGACTGATAGCTGCCGGGCTGCTGGACAATCCCGTAAAATATGCGCATATCGTCACATCCACCACCCATAAGACACTGCGCGGACCGCGAGGCGGCATCATACTCATGGGCAAAGACTTCGAAAATCCCTGGGGCAAAAAAACGCCCAAGGGTGTCACCAAGATGATGAGCCAACTGCTGGACTCCGCCGTATTCCCCGGCGTGCAAGGCGGACCGCTGGAACATGTCATTGCCGCCAAAGCCGTAGCCTTCGGCGAGGCATTACAACCGTCTTTCACCGACTATCAGAAGCAGGTGAAAGCCAATGCAAGCGCTCTGGCATGTGCCCTTGTGGATATGGGATACAATATCGTCAGCGGAGGAACAGACAACCACTGCATCCTGGTGGACCTGCGCAGCAAATTCCCCGTGCTGACAGGCAAGGTAGCCGAGCGTGCACTCGTCGAGGCCGACATCACCGCCAATAAGAACATGGTACCCTTTGACAGCCGCTCGCCCTTCCAGACCTCCGGCATACGCTTGGGCACCCCGGCCATCACCACACGCGGCGTACGCGAGGACCTAATGGGTCCCGTGGCCGAAATGATAGACCGCGTACTGCGTGCGCCCGAAGACCCCGCCGTCATCGCCGCCGTCCGTGCCGAGGTCAACGCTATGATGTCCGACCGGCCCATATTTGCCTGGTAAGGCGCTCAAGCATCTTATATGCCTAAAATACGTCTTGACCGACTATATACACAACTCATAACAATCTATATTTCGCTCAACAACCAATGCAAGGCATCACCTATGGAATCATCGTTGCCGGAGGCTCCGGCAGCCGCTACGGCGGCTCTATGCCCAAGCAGTACCTGCCCATGGGCCGGGACGGGCGTCCGGTATTGATGTATTCCATAGATGCCATGCTGGCGATATGTCGGCCCGAAAATCTCCGTATCGTCATCGCCGAGGACTGCCTCGGACTTTGGCAAAAGCTGAGCAAGTCATCACCGCTGTATGCATCACTGAAGATCGTATGCGGCGGTGCTTCGCGCTGGCAATCGGTGCACAACGGGCTGGCGAGTCTACCTCCGACAACGCCCGGCGACATCGTACTGGTGCATGACGGAGCGCGCCCCGTGGTACCGCCCGAAGTGGTACATGCCGTTGCCGAGGCGGCGGCCGAGCGCCTTGCGGCCATTCCTGCGGTTGCCGTCACCGACTCGCTGCGATGCCTCAATGCCGACGGCACCAGCCATGCAGTCGATCGTAGCCGCTATTACGCCGTGCAGACCCCGCAGGGTTTTGATTTGGAGATGCTGCGCCGAGCATACGCAGCGCCCTACTCGCCGACATTCACAGACGATGCAAGCGTCTTCGAAGCCGCCTTTGACACACCGGTGACGCTTGTGCCGGGCAGCCCCGAAAATATCAAAATCACTTACAGCGGTGATATCGAACGTGCCGCCGAGATTTTATCCGGACGCCGATGAACCCCCTGCGCCGCATCGAGATACAATACGTCAAAGGCATAGGCCCCAAGCGAGCCGAGCTGTTGACCGCCGAGCTGGGCATACGCACGGCCTACGACCTGCTGCGACATTTCCCGAACAACTACATAGACCGCAGCAAGACATACCGCATCGCCGACCTTACGGGCGAGATGCCGGCCGTACAGCTGCGCGGCCGCTTCGTGTCCATGAATACCATCGGCGAAGGAGCCAAGATGCGCCTGTCGGCAATATTCACCGACGGCACCGGCACCATCGAGGTTGTATGGTTTCGCGGCATACGCAACATCCGCGAGATGTACAACATCGGTACCGAATACGTCATCTTCGGCAAACCCACAATCTACGGCCGCACCCACATGTGGAATATGGCGCACCCCGAAGTGGATGCAGCGTCCTCGGCAACACTCGCCGAAGGCCTGCACGCCGTATATCCGCTGACCGAGAAGTTGCGGCAACGCAATGTCGGGTCACGCCAATTTCATCAATGGATTACAACACTGCTGTCCGCCACGCCACCCATACCGGAGACGCTCCCGGCTTCCGTGATTGATGATTGCCGACTGATGTCCTTAGACCATGCATTGCGCACGATACACAACCCCACGGACAGCACCGCACTCCAACGCGCTCGCGAGCGTCTGAAATTCGAGGAGCTGCTGTACATACAGGCCGATATGGTGCGCCGAAACCTCCACCACCGCCGCCAATCCATAGGGCATGTGATGCCGCGCGTAGGTCGATATTTCAACACCTTCTATGGCAGTTGCCTGCCTTTCAGCCTCACGGAGGCGCAAAAACGCGTCGTACGCGAAGTACACGCCGATATGCGCACCGGCCATCAAATGAACCGTCTGGTGCAGGGCGATGTGGGCAGCGGCAAGACACTCGTAGCTCTTATGACCATGCTGCTGGCCCTCGACAACGGATACCAAGCATGCCTGATGGCGCCCACCGAAATTCTGGCCGGGCAGCATTACGAGACACTGACGTCCATGGCCGCGCAAATAGGCGTCAACATCAAACTGCTGACCGGATCGACACCGGCAGCACAACGACGCAAAATACATGCGGGGCTGCTGGACGGCAGCATACACATCCTTGTAGGCACACACGCCGTACTCGAAGACACTGTACAATTCCACAACCTCGGCCTTGCCGTCATCGATGAACAACACCGCTTCGGCGTAGCCCAGCGTGCGCGTATGTGGTCCAAGAACAATGTGCCGCCGCATATTTTGGTAATGACAGCCACGCCTATACCGCGCACATTGGCCATGACCGTCTACGGCGACCTCGATGTATCCGTCATAGACGAATTGCCACCCGGACGCAAGCCGGTGACAACAGTGCTACGCTATGACACCCAACGTCTGCAAGTTATGAAAGCCCTGGCTGCACAACTACGCCAAGGCCGCCAAGCATACATTGTACACCCCCTTATACACGACAACCCCAAGCTGGAACTGCGCAGCGTCGAAGAAGGCTACGACATCATCCGCGAGACATTCCCGCAATACAAGGTTGCTCTGGTTCACGGACAATTAAAACCGGACGAAAAAGACTACCAAATGCGGATATTCGTCGAGGGCGAGGCTCGCATAATGGTCGCCACAACCGTCATCGAAGTGGGCGTCAACGTGCCCAACGCCTCCACAATGATTATCGAAAACGCCGAGCGTTTCGGCCTGAGCCAATTGCACCAATTGCGCGGACGCGTAGGCCGCGGCGCCGACCAAAGCTACTGCGTGCTGATGGCGCCGACCAAATTAAGCCGCGACAGCCGACAGCGCCTCGAGCTGATGACACAAACCACCGACGGCTTTGTAATAGCCGAGGCGGATATGCGTATGCGCGGCCCGGGCGACATCGAAGGCACCATGCAAAGCGGCATACCCTTTGACCTGCATATAGCCAACCTCGCCACCGATGGCCAGATTATCCAAATGGCACGTAATGCCGCCGAAAAACTATTGGCCGACGACCCCGATCTTTCCAATCCGGCAAATGCCGCCTTTGCCGAGGAGCTGCGTGCCGTCCTCGATCGTACCGCCGACTGGAGCCGCATATCGTGATGCAGACATCTTCGTCCGATTCAATCCCCGAGATTTCTCGGGCAAGTGCAACCGATCATAAAACCACATATGGCATCCGTATACCCTATAAACCGCCCAAGTCGCACCCGAACGCAACGACAACGGCATATGGACAAGTTCTTACCAAGATAAGATTATTATCCCTTTGACCATTTCTTCTTTCTACCTTTCTTCTTTCACTTTCTTCTTTCTAAGAAAATTTGAGAAAAATTATCGGCGTAAAATTTTGCCATATTGGTAAATATGCGTACCTTTGCGAGCCATTACGACTATGGCCGTCCTACCAGCGGCCAAAAAGTGTACATACAACAACCGAATAAAACATTCTATAGAAATGAAAAAAGGCATACATCCCTCCAACTACCGCGAAGTGGTATTCAAAGATATGTCCAACGACGAAATCTTTATCACTCGTTCGACCGTGGCCACTAAAGAGACTATCGATGTCGATGGCACAACCTACCCTCTGGTGAAGCTTGAAATCACCAGCTCATCGCACCCCTTCTTCACCGGCAAGCAGAAACTTGTCGATACAGCCGGCCGCGTCGACAAATTCATGAGCCGTTACGGCAACCGCAACAAGAAATAAGCAGCGGGCATCACGTCGCAACACACTCACGAGCGCACGCCGCGTCCTACATCCCAATGTAGGGGCGCGGCGTGCCGCATAAAGGACGCCGGCAGCACATCGCCCACACTTAATACAACACCTTGCAATTATGCGTAAAATCACTATCATCGTTCCGGCATACAACGAGGAGGCCAACCTCGAAGCGCTATATGACGCCCTGTTGCCACTAATGGATGGTCTGATGCCGCGATACACGCCCGAGGATTCCGAGGCCAAACCGCTGGACAATTACGACTGGGAGGTCCTGATGGTAAATGACGGCAGCCGCGACCGCACGCTCGAAATCATGGCGCAGCTGCATCAGCGCGATCCACGCTTCCGCTACCTCAATCTCAGCCGCAATTTCGGCAAGGAAAACGCCATGCTTGCCGGATTCGATTACGCCACAGGCGATGCCGCCGTCATCATTGATGCAGACCTGCAACACCCGGTGGCGACAATCCCGGAGATGGTATACTGGTGGGAGCAAGGCTATGAGGATGTCTATGGCAAGCGTCTCAGCCGCGGCCGAGAGTCATGGCTGCGTCGCCGACTGTCTATGTCTTATTACAAAATGTTGCAGCGCTCGACGCGCGTCGATATATTGCCAAATGTAGGCGACTTCCGCCTGCTGGACCGCCGTGCTCTGGATGCGCTGCGCCGCCTGCGCGAAACCCAGCGATACACCAAGGGCATGTACGCATGGATAGGCTTCCGCAAAAAAGAAGTACTCTATTCCAACCTCGAGCGACACGGAGGGCAATCATCCTTCAACCTACGCGGCCTATGCAACCTCGCCGTCGAGGGTATCACATCATACACCACCGCGCCGCTACGTTTGGCCTCAGTCATCGGACTGCTCAGCGCAGCCGCCGCAATGCTCTACGCCCTTTATTTCCTTATAAAAACCATAGCCGTGGGCGACGATGTCCAAGGCTTCCCCACCCTAATCATCGCCATCCTCTTTCTCGGCGGATGCCAACTCCTTGCCATAGGCATCATCGGAGAGTACCTCGGACGCATATTCAACGAGACCAAGCGCCGCCCACCATACATTGCCGATTCCCTTGACGGCGAACCCGTAGACAGCCAATCATAAGACATCAAACAGCTTATGCCTACAATTATATCAAACAAAACCGACAGGAATATCTCCATTGCCATCATCTCAATTGTTTCTCTCGTGATGGGGATTGCCACCTATCTCACCCCGTGGTTTTTAGACGACCTCAACTATATGTGGTCCTGCGGCGATGGGAAGACATTAATTACCTCGTTTGACCAAGTCATACAATCACAAGTCACTCATTATTTTACAGTCAACGGACGTTTCTGCGCCCATGTACTTGTCCAATTGTTCAACGGCATTCTCGGCGTCGGAGTATTTGCAATATTCAACGGTATAATGTACGGCGCACTGGCTGTCAGTCTCCAGATGATAGCCGGACTCAAGCCCTTCGCCTCGGTACGATCGACTCTGACCACATCGCTGCTTACGCTATTGTTCTTTACAACACGCCTTATTCCATCGTGTCAAATAGGATATATTTGGGCTGCCGTGATTACACTGGCCTTCGTCTACGTTTTTTTTGACAAACATTATCATAATCCTGCAATCATTGTCCTATTGGGAATGGGCAGCATTATCGCAGGCAACTTCCAAGAAGCCTACAGCATTGGCATTTCCGGAGCATTGATTATCGACTGGTGCATCAACATCAAACGATATACAGCTAAGAAATGGGTTATGATTATTGCTTACGGATTAGGAACCCTCGCGATATGCCTATCTCCGGCAACCCGCAACCGGGCCGGTACACAGGACATCGGCATATTTCTCAGTCTATTCAACCTCCTTATCCTTGCCCCGGGATTGTACCTACTTATAGGCGTCATACTGTGGCAGCGGCTCAAAAACAAGCATCGGCTCAAAGACATGTACAAAGCCAATATATTTTGGTTCAATGCGTTACTTGTATTTGTCCTTTTCAACCTCGCCATTGGTGTAGGCAGCAATCGCCAACTCATGGGTCTCGAACTATGCTGCGTGGTCATTGCACTACGTATCCTACCAAAGCATACATTCTCCACAATATGGTTGGCCATCCTATCCTTATGGATGCTTGCCGAGGCTTGGCTGATTGGCTCCTCTATAAACCAAGGGCGCAAGCTAGCCCAAAACATTGATGCCGAATATGCTGCAACTACCGATGGCCGCGTATATGTTGATGGCTTTACGGCTATAAGCCCCGGCCTTCTGGCCACAGCAACTGACCCATTTGTAGACCCATACCGCAGCGACCATTATGCAGCGCAGGTCAATGCACGCGAGCTGCAACGTCGCCACCCGGGACATCCACGCGCCATATTCACGCCCACATTCTTGCGAGGCAAAGACAATATCGCCCTATCCGACCAAGTCATCAAAGTATCTGACGGCATCTACCTGCTAATACGTTCAAAAAAAGAAACAAAAACGTTTGTAGCACAGCGGGCATTGCGTTTCGGATTGATACACATTCCATACTCGCCGGTAGAAGTGTCCTTTGACAACCCGGAGTTTACATCAAAATATTGGGAGGCCAAAATCTTCTCCGACGCTGATATGTGTAATATGACCATAACCTCTATCACGATAAAATAGCCGAAGTCCATATGGGTGTCTCAAGTTCTTATACAAAGCGTATCGTTGGCCTTGACGTAGTCAAAATCATAGCCATGCTGTCGGTGGTGGCATCACACTCACTCAACGTACTTCGTACGGAGGGCATAAGCCCTGAAATGACCCAAATCATCCATTCACTGACCGCCGGAGGAGTTCCGCTATTCTTCATGGTCAGCGGCTACCTGCTGTTACGTCGAAAAGAGATTACATATAAATACGCATTACGCAAGATATTTCATATCATAAGGTATATAACATGCGCATGCATCCTATACTGGGTCGCATTGGCAATAGTGCATCGCGATATCAGCTTGGTACACAACTGCTTCAGCGACTTCACCGGAACATTTACCCTTAACGGGACGTTTTCCCTATTTTGGTTTTTATGGGCGATGGTCTTCATCTATGCCATGCTGCCTGCTATACAATTTCTGTATAAGTCACAAGCAAAGGTCTTCACGGCCGGCGTATTCATACTCGGAGTGATTGTGCTGTCTAATTTTCTAATAGGCGTATACCTCCATAGATAAATCAGCGTAGCCGCCACTCCTCTTGAATTATGGAATTGGCTATTTTTCTTTACATTAGGCGCCATATTGAATCGATATCCAATGACAGATATAAAGTGGGCATACGTTATACCACTATTGCTTTTTGCAAACACGATACAACGCCACTTTCTCGAACCTGTACTTGGCTGTTATACAAATCTAAGTTTCGCTGGCTCCCCTATATCAATTGCATTGTTTATAAGCATTTTTTGCTGGGCTGTAAACCACCGATGGAAAGACACCGCCTTTATCAAGGTCAGCGGCAGCTACTTTATGCCGGCATACACTCTGCATCCCATACTGATTGGGCTTCTGTCCGGGCTTGGGACAAAACTGCCATGCCCGTTTATCCTGTGGCCGGCAATGGTTGCCTTTTCAACCATCGTTATATGCTGGATAATCCTGCGTATTCCGTACGCAGACAGAGCATTCAAATTATAGCGTCACCATCAGATGACTGAGACCAAAACGACAAGACCACGCATCGCCGGACTGGACGTGGTCAAAATCATAGCCATGCTGTCGGTGGTAGTGTCTCATGCGCTCAACGTTCTGATTGCGTATAAGCAGGACTTGCCTATGTCCACCATCTGCCATTCACTGACCGCCGGCGGCGTCCCCCTGTTCTTCATGGTCAGCGGCTACCTGCTGTTTGGACGCAATGAGGTGACACCGGCATATGTCTGTAGAAAAGTGTACTCAATAATACGCTATATCGTATCCATATGCCTGATTTACTGGGCAATAGTGGCAATATCACACAATAACACAACGTTTTGGCCCGGATGTATCGAAGAGGTGTTCCGCACAATGGTTTTGCGCGGGCCATTTACTCCATTTTGGTTCTTATGGTCTATGACCATTATATATGCCTCACTGCCTGTATTATATCTATTATACCGACATCACACAAAGGCTTTCGCCGCATGTACCGGTGGTCTCGGACTGATATGTATAGCACTATTTATGGCACAGCTATTCGGATGCTATTTAGAGGCAGAAATAATCCAGCCGCTTAAAATGTGGAAATGGATGTTTTTCTTCGCCTTGGGCGGCGTCTTAAGGGCTTACCCGGCTCCTCGCCTGCATTGGGGCCGGATTGCAATATGCGCCGCCGTACTCAACGCCGCACAACGCTACTTCCTTGAACCGGTAATACATGACACTTCAAATCTCGCCTTTGCAGGGTCGCCCATATCGCTATTATTCTACATTGCGGTATTCTGCTGGGCCATACAACGCAAATGGGGAGGGAATTACGTCCTGCGCACTGCCGGTGTCTTGTTTATGCCCGTGTACACGATACACTATATCATCATTCAGCAACTCACATCGTTGCACGACCTCGGCTTCGGCTCATATATCACATATCCGCTGCTGATATGTGTGCTTTCGGTGGCCGCATCGCTCATCATCCTGCACCTGCCGGTTAAAGGCGGAATGGCCAGATTCTTCAAGCTGTGACAACGTATTGCCTTCCATCATTTCGGAGCATTCCGGATACGGAGAACTTCGAGACCGCGTTGACGGAGAATTCGAAATAAACAATCGGCGAGGCGCGTCCTGTATGGGGCGCGCCTCGCCGATTGTTGTCAGACGATATCAGCGGCAGCAGATGTCTGCGCCATCGCTTACGTTACTGATTGCGACCGTGGCAGTTTTTGTATTTCTTGCCTGATCCGCAGGGACATGGATCGTTACGACCAATGCGCGGGCCTGCTTTGACAGGCATGGTGCGCTGCGGCTCGTTTTGGCGCTGTGCGGCGGCAGCCCGTTGTGCGGCTTCGGCGGCAGCGGCTGCATTGGCTTCGCTGGGCAGGGTGGCGGATGCGGTCTTAAAGTCTCCTCGCGAAGTCCGGTAGTTGGGCCGCGGGGCGCGCTGCTGAGGCATTGCGCGAGACATTTCGGGTGCGGAGGGCTGCTCCTGCTGTGGCCTCGGCTCGGGTATGTATACCTGTCCGCGCATCAGCGTGGACACTGCCTTGGCATTGAGATTGGCCAGCATGCGTTCAAACATGTGGAAGGACTCTACTTTATAGATTACCAGCGGATCTTTCTGCTCATAGGATGCGTTGCGCACGCTTTGACGCAGGTCATCGAGTTCGCGTAGATGTTCTTTCCATAATTCGTCTATAGTGAGCAGCAGCAGCTTCTTCTGCCATTCCTTGACAAGCGATGCCCCATCGGTGCGATTGGCTTCCTCGATGTCAAAGAGTATGCGGAAAATGCGTTTTCCGTCGGTAATTGGTATAGCGCGTATACCGGTTTGTCCTTCTTCGACGGAGGCTTTGACGACGGGCATAACGATTTCGCGTATGCGCTGGCTCTTGCGATCGAGTGTCTCGATGGCTGCGGCATGCAGGCGTTCGATGCGGTCTTCCTTCTCGAGGTTGGCGTATTCCTCGGCTGTAAACGGGGGCTCGATGGTGAGTATGCGCATCAGCTCGACGGTGAGGTCATCGAAGTCAGCGGCCTGCTCGTAGTTGCTGACCAAATTCTCGATGGCATCATAGATCATGTTTGAAATGTCTATGCCTATGCGTTCGCCTACGAGGGCGTGGTGGCGTCGTGTGTATATGTACGTACGCTGCTTGTTCATTACGTCATCGTATTCGAGCAGATGCTTACGTATACCGAAGTTGTTTTCCTCGACGCGTTTCTGGGCTTTTTCGATGCTGTTATTGATCATTTTGTGTTCGAGCATCTCGCCTTCCTTGAATCCGAAAGTGTCAAGGAGTTTCATGATTCGGTCGTTGGCATATACACGCATCAATTGATCCTCAAAGGATACGTAGAACACCGAAGTTCCGGGGTCGCCCTGACGACCGGCACGACCGCGTAGCTGACGGTCGACACGGCGGCTTTCGTGGCGTTCGGTGCCTATGATGGCGAGACCTCCGGCGGCTTTAACCTCGGGGGTCAGCTTGATGTCGGTACCGCGGCCTGCCATGTTTGTTGCTATGGTAACGGTGCCTTTTCGACCTGCCTGAGCCACAATCTCGGCTTCTTTCTGGTGAAGTTTGGCGTTGAGCACGTTGTGTGGTATGCGCCGCATTTGTAGCATACGGGACAGCAACTCGGATATTTCGACGGAAGTTGTGCCCACAAGTACCGGACGCCCTTCGCCGACAAGGCGGACAATTTCGTCGATGACAGCGGCGTATTTTTCGCGTTTGGTGCGGTATACGCGGTCGTTCATGTCGATACGAGCCACAGGCTTGTTGGTGGGGATGGTGACTACATCCAGCTTATATATATCCCAGAACTCACCGGCCTCTGTCTCGGCCGTACCGGTCATGCCGGCGAGTTTGTGGTACATGCGGAAGTAGTTTTGCAGGGTAATGGTGGCGAAAGTCTGCGTGGCTGCCTCGACCTTGACGCCCTCCTTGGCTTCGATGGCCTGATGCAGGCCGTCCGAGTAGCGTCGGCCTTCCATGATACGGCCTGTCTGCTCGTCCACGATTTTGATTTTCCCGTCATCGATGACGTACTCAACATCTTTCTCGAAGAGGGTGTATGCTTTGAGCAATTGGGTGACAGTGTGTACGCGCTCGGCCTTGACGGCGTAGTCTTGCATGAGTGTATCCTTGCGTTCGGCGCGTTCTTCCGGGTTGGTGATGTGTTCCAAATCGGAGAGCTGGGCTGTGATGTCCGGCAGCACAAAGAATTGTGGGTCGGAGATGCCACGTGTCAGTTCATCGATGCCCTTGTCGGTGAGTTCGACCGAGCGGTTTTTCTCATCGATGACAAAGTAGAGCGGATCGGTGACGATGGGCATTTCACGGGCGTTATCTTGCAGGTAGTGAGCCTCGGTCTCCAAGAGGATGTTTTTCATGCCTTCGGTGGAGAGGAATTTGATAAGTGCACCGTTCTTGGGCAGGCCCTTGAATGCACGAAACAGCAGCAGTGCCCCTTCTTTGCGGGTATCCTTGTCTTCAGACACGAGTTTTGCCTTGGCTTCGGCAAGTATCTGCGTAACAAGACGCTGCTGCGCTTGCACTACATTCTTGACATTTTGCTTAAATTCATCGAAGTATTGGTCATCGCCTTTGGGCACCGGGCCGGAGATAATCAGAGGTGTGCGGGCATCGTCGATGAGCACGCTGTCGACCTCATCGACTATAGCGTAGTAGTGTTTACGCTGTACCATGTCCTCGGGATCCATGGCCATGTTGTCGCGCAAGTAGTCAAAGCCGAATTCGTTGTTGGTACCGAAAGTGATGTCGCAGTTGTATGCGGCGCGGCGCTCGGGGGTATTGGGCTCGTGCTTGTCTATGCAGTCTACGGTCGAGCCGTGGAACATATACAGGGGGCCCATCCATTCGGAGTCACGTTTGGAGAGATAATCGTTGACGGTGACCACGTGCACGCCGCGACGCGAGAGACTACGCAGGAATACGGGAAGCGTGGCCACGAGGGTTTTACCTTCGCCGGTGGCCATTTCGGCAATTTTTCCTTGGTGGAGTACGATGCCGCCCATGAGTTGGACGTCATAGTGCACCATATCCCAGGTGATTTCGTTGCCGCCGGCCATCCAGTGGTTGTGCCAAATGGCCTTGTCTCCATCGATGGTGACGAAGTCGCGGCCTTGTGCGGCAAGGTCGCGATCGAGCTGGCGAGCGGTGACTACAACATCCGCATTAGCAGCAAAGCGTGCGGCGGTTTCGCGCATGACAGCGAAGACTTCGCACAGGTGTTCATCGAGCTTTTTCTCGAGGGTGTCGAGGATGTTCTTTTCGCGACGGTCGATTTCGTCCCAAAGATGTTGGCGCTGGTCCACGGGCAACGTCTCGATGGTAGCGCGTGCTTCTTCGATGGCCCTACGATCTTCGGCTGTAGCGCCGTCGATGTCTGCACGCACGGCATCTATGCGTGCTCGCAGCTCATCGTTGGTCAGCGGCTTCAGATCCGGGCCTATGGCGTTGATACGGTCAACAAGCGGCTGCAACAGTTTGCGGTCGCGCGAGGACTTGTCACCGAATATTTTGCTTAGAAAGCCTGTAAATGACATTTGTATAGTGGTGTTAAGATATTATTATTCAGATATATCGTATGTATAGCAGCGCACGTGAGGCACGTGCGCGGCCAAATATTTTGCAAATATAGGGATTTTTGGCGGAATTGTCAGGCAGTCAGTACCGAAAAGCGCTGCGCTCGCCCGGCGTCTATCCGCGTCCGTCGTATCGTTATTTTTGTAGTGACAGGGGCGGACGTCCGGCGCCATTGGGTGACCGTATGCGCAATTGGCGCGTCACGGTAGGCGCTATGCGCCGTGCATCCACGGGGACACCTATGGTCTGTGCCGGAATTTCCGGGGCAAGAATGAATACCGGGGCCGTGGTCAGAGCCGCCACGGCAGCCGTTTGCGGCGTAGTGGTGCCTGCGCGGTTGTAGTCGTCTTGGAGCTTCCATCCGGGGATGATTTGGACAAAGACGTCGCCGGCATAGGCGATGGTGGTGTTTCGCCGCAGACCTTGAGGGTCGTCCACAGGCGCTGTCCCGGTGATAATTTGGTCTATGGTATATGCCTGAAGGACGCCGGACATGCGCTGCAGAAAGGCTGCGGCCTGACTACGCATATCGGCTATATCCTTGTTGTTCTGCTTGATGAGGTCGGCATTGAGATACACCCGACCATCGTGATATCCGCTGACCCATTGCCCGGTGCCGTGTACGGCCATGAGATACATATTGAGTAGCGACATGGCCTTGCGCGTCGAGAATGTGCCGTCCGGCAGCCCCCACGTTTCATCATCGGGGCGACGCCATTGGCGAGGCGGAAGTCCGGCCACCAGAATGACCATGCCGCCGTTGTCGGCTGTGTTGCGCTCGGCAGCTTTAAACAGCGAGGCAAGCGCAGCGTCAGCACGCATATAGGCGTCTATGGTCTCATAGCGAGCCTCGGTAGTACGCGTTCCCGGGAATGGTTCGAGTGTACACGACAGGGTCAGCATGTCTGTGGACTGTCTGGTACCCAGTTTATAGGTGCTGACGTATTGTGTGGCGAGGCGCACGATGTCGGCATTGGCCAGTGGCGTAGTCAGATACCGAGCAAAGCGATCGGGATCGTTGCGCTTGAAGGTGTGACGGAAGGGGTATGTCCTGAGGTGCTCGGGCAGCATCCATGCGGCGTTGCCGGAGGCTTGCATCGGAGTCCAAGACATGGTGTCCAAACGCGCCGACAATGGGGCTGTGCGGTTGGACATAGATGCGGACACGGGGAACTCCTTGTAAAAGGTCGAGGTGGCCCAATTGCCGGTGACATCGTTGACAAATACGGCGCTATTGGCACTATGTCCGCCTTGGATGACAGCGCATGCGGCATCGGAGGCTATGGCATATACCATGCCTACGCCGTTGCCGGCTACCTTAACCTCATCGGCGATGGTGGAGACCTGCAAAGCTGCAGGAGACAACGTCATATCCGTATAGTTGCCTATGGTTACGCCATCGTCAAAGACGTTGCGTGTGCGGAGTTTGGCCGCATCGTATACCACGGCGGCAGGTATGCCGTTAGCTGCCGGAGCCGCACCGGTGAGTAACAGCGCTGTCGCCGAGGCGGCATCCAAGCCCGGCCCGAAATCGGCATCGGTGATGACAGCGCCTTGGCGCAACAGGCGATTGAAACCGTCATGCCCGAAGTATGGGGCAAGGTCCTGCAGCGTTTCCATGCGCAGGCCTTCGATAAATACGCCCAACACAAGACGTGGCTGCTTAGCCCCGAGGACAACACTCAGGGCGGTCGACACCATAGTGGCGGCTACAAAGCTTAGCATTCGCGGGCGTTGTGTCATATCTTATTTACGGTTGCTTTTGGGGTGTGACTCTCGTATTTCGTATATATAATCGGTCTTTCGTGAGCGCCGGGGCCACCACCGACGTTGCTTTCGGTCGCGTTGTCGGTTGTGCTCTTCGTATTCGATGATCTGCTGTTTTGTCGCTTTTGCCATCCGGGCATTGCGCCATATCCATACGTAGGTGAGGATGAAGTCGGCGGCTATCCAAGGCCAGAATGCATCATTGGCCGTTTGCGCTATCCAAGGCCATATAAGCAGCATGGCAAGCATAGCCAACAGATGTAACTCCATATATATGAGCGTGGTTTTGTCGTAACGCGGTTTCCAGACGGTGATTGCGGGGATTATAGCAAATGGATTGAGCCACAATATCAGCCAATTGGGCGAAGTGGCGTAGTGCTCGGAGAAGAACACAAGAAAGGTAATGATACAGCCCAATATGGCATTTGCGCCGAAAAAGATGCAGTAAAATCCGCGCATACGACGCCATTTGAAGGACACGGTTCGTGCTACGAAGAATGATATTGCCAGCAACACCAGCATTGCGGCCATAGGTGTCATATACCATGGGGTGGGAGGGAGAACGGCGAAGCATTCATCCGGAGTGTCGTGTCTCGGGTCATTATCCAAAAGAAAGCCTCTGATAGTTTGGTCTTCCGGTACTTGCTGCCCGTCGGCATCAATGATGGTGGTTTTCGTTACAATCGAAATATCATATCCGTCAGGGTTTGATATGCCGAATTTGAACAAGTCGGATTTGGACAATCCGTCGGCTTTGAAGGTGCTGTGTTCAAGCATCCCGGCTAGTAATATGGGAGCAAAGGCAAGGCCGCGTCTATTACGATACCCTCCGACAGGTTGGTCGATGCCGCTGCCCAGCGCGAGGTCGATGCCGAACTGATACCACGGATAGTTGGCGTGGTATCGACGCATGACGTTACGGTATGTAGTCCCGTCACCAAGGTCAAAGCTATATATGCCGGTCCATCCCAAGTCCGTTTCTTGGCCGATGGCTTTTTCGATGATTTGCAGCGGACGAGTAGCGCAATTGTCTTCGATATAATTGTAGCGGTAGACGCGATTTTCGGGGCGCAGGTTTTCCTCAACCAGTGCTATAAGGCGCTGAATCTGCTCTCGGGTTAGATTCAGCTTTTGCAGTACAGTGCTGCGCCCTTGGCGTACATAACTATATAGAAATGGTGCCCAGGGTACGGCGGCAACGCTGTAGTCCGTCTCGCCTTTGACAAAACGGTATACAAAATGCGGGGCGTTGAAATCAAACATACCCCAAGTGATGGCGGTATCGCTGTACGGAGTGACGATGCGCAGTGCCGAGTGACCTTCGAGCTCGTAGACTTCTTTGCCGGGAAAAAATGTAGCAAGATATATGGTGGTGTCACAGTCTTCCGCTAAATTCCAATCGAGAGTCAACCTTTTTTCGGCCATAGCCGTGTGCGCAGCCGTTCCGCATAATAATATAACGAGAAGCACGAGGCCCATAGCGCGGCGTGCCTGTGCGTATAAAATACCGGCAGCGCATCTGCATATCAAGTTTGCAGCCGCATGGCTATGTATTTTTGTGCGTTGCCTCATGCTTCATTGATTTTAGAACTCGATTCTCGGGATTCTTTGGAGTTAGAATTCTCTATGATGTATGTGTAACCATTGGTCTTGAATCCCCATAATTTATTTGTTCGTTTTATTCCTTTAATTTTTTCTTCACGGCACTCGGAGTCTTCGCCTTTGTTGGAGTCATCTTCGGGTGTTTCTGTGAGCTCTTCTGCGCGTTCCATTCGGGCAAAAGTGAGGAGTAAATCCGAAATAAACCACGGCCAGATTGCAATGTCTGTGCGTTGTGAAATCCATGGCCATATTAAGATTAGAATCAGTGTCGGGAACAAACGGACTAAAAAAATTACATCTGCAATAAGTTCCATGCGTTTGTTCCAGATTAATATGGCCGGGATTATAGCAAACGGGTTAAGCCACAAAAGCAGCCAGTTTGGAGAGGTGGCATAGTGATCCGAAAAGACAAGATAAGTCAAGATGGTTCCTACTATAGCGATAACTCCATAAAAGACTGTGTAAAAGCCGCGAATGGGCCGAAGCTCGCGTTTTACTTTACGAGCTACGAAAAATGAGATCACGAGTAGTACCAGAGAGGCGACCAAAGGACTTAGATACCATGGCGTTGGCGATGATGCTGTTTGTGTTATCTTGTCGCAGTCTCCTTCTAATATACTATTAATAATAGCATTAGCACCTTTTACTGAAGTCTTGGATGTGCCTCCGTCTAAGAATACTGTACCCAATACAACAGGGACTCCATGCGCTTTTGCGTAGTCTATGACGCAGTTTCCAATGAATCCCGCAAGCAATAATGGTGTAAATGTCAACTTGCGTTCGCCACCGTCGCCGAGAGGTTGGTCAATTTCGCTGCCCAGTGCAAGTTCCAAGCCGAATTGATACCACGGATAACCGGCGTGATAGCTACGCAGGGCTTGGCGATAGGTGGTTTTCTCCGGATTAAACTTGCCTAAATATTCATCCGGAAGTCTAAGCTCAAATCCGAGCGCGTTTTCGATGGCGGACAATGAGCGCGTCGCGCAATTGTCTAAAAAGTAGTCGTAGCGTGAGTCTCGGTTTTCGGGATGCAGGTTCTCTTCGAGTATGTCCATAAGACGGTGGATTTGAACCGGATCCAATACGAGGCCTTGCAAAAGAACTCCACGGCTTCGACTTACGTATGAGCTCAAGAATGTGCTCCAAGGCATCGAAACGGCGGTGTAAGTCGTTTTGCCTTCGAGATATTGATATATATAATGTGGAGCATTAGAACCGAACGTCCCCCATGTGTAGGCCGTATCGCCGGATGGCGTGATAATTCGGATTGCGCTTTGGCCTTCGAACTCGTCGGTATGTTTCCCGGGCAGAACCGTCACGAGGTATACAAGTGTATCGCTTTCTAATGCGGCATTGATATCCATGTCTATGTCTTTGTGGTCGATGGCCGGTGGCGGACCTGACATGGGATTATAGTTATAATCAGCAGCATAGACATGCAAAGATGCACTACTCATTAACAATATAATAACGAGA
>ULSK01017515.1_pt1 | contig 32763 bp, 23 predicted proteins | sample 1956311 | NCBI WGS metagenome assembly ULSK01 (sample SAMEA4835706, study PRJEB28245) | human gut metagenome | biome: gut microbiome; material: fecal sample | place: Denmark | collected 2008 | reverse complement strand
ATCTTCCCCGTTTTTTTCTTTAGTTTTAACAGGATTTAACAAAGAGAAGTAGGCTAATCATTGCAAAAAGCAAGCGCAACATGGTTCACACATCGGCTTACCGACGTGTAGCATAGCAATTTATCATAGTATTCGAAAAATTCCTCAAAGCGGCATCACATTCAAGTATGCTTCACGACCATTTTTAATGCAGAGGCCGGATGTTGTGACGGATGCCGCGATGCAAAGATGTCAATTTTGGCGCTTGGAAGGGTTAAGGTTGGTCACACCCCAATCCTCGCGTTCGAAAGAACGCATCATACACGCACGTCCGATGTGTCGTGCATCTATCGCGTCAAGCCCCTCAAGGTCGGCAATAGTACGAGCCACGCGCAGTATACGGTCATAGGCTCTTGCCGAAAAACCGTATAGACGTATCGCACGCTCGAGTATTGCCCGCCCTCGTTCGTCTATAGAGCAGAAACGACGTATCAAATTGCTGCTCATCTGAGCATTGCAGTGCACGCCCTCAATGCCGGCAAAGCGGCGACGCTGTATTTCGCGTGCCGCAATGACACGTGCGCGTATCTCGGCGCTACTTTCGGCCGGGGCGCTGTCCGCGAGGGTATTGAAGTCCACAGGCTGGACTTGAACATGAAGGTCTATGCGATCCAATAGCGGACCTGAAATACGGTTTTTATAGCGCAATACAGCACCGGGAGGGCAGGTACACATACGTGTAGGATGGTTATAATAACCACATGGACAAGGGTTCATAGATGCCACCAACATAAAACACGCCGGATAAGTCACCGAGTATTTGGCACGGCTGACACAAATGTCGCCGTCCTCGAGCGGCTGACGCAGGACTTCCAGCACCTGACGGTTGAATTCCGGAAACTCATCCAAAAACAACACCCCATTGTGCGCCAGCGAAATCTCGCCGGGCATAGGATTGACGCCGCCGCCTACAAGTGCAACGGGCGAAATAGTATGGTGCGGTGCACGAAACGGGCGGCGCGTAAGTAGATGGCTACCGCCGGGCAATTTACCTGCCACCGAGTGTATTCGCGTGGTTTCCAACGCCTCTTCCAGCGTCAACGGCGGCAAAATTGTGGGCAGCAACTTGGCCATCATCGATTTGCCCGACCCGGGCGAGCCGATCATCAGGATGTTATGACCGCCGGCGCAGGCAATTTCCAACGCTTTCTTAACCTCCTCTTGACCGCGCACATCACTGAAATCCAAAGCATTGTCATTGTCCGTGGTGGCAAACAACGCATCCACATCGCTATGTGTAGGAGCAATATCTGCCACTCCGCACATCAGGTTGGCCACCTGCTTGAGATTCTCGACACCGATAACATCGATACCATCGACAACGGCAGCTTCGGCCGCATTGTCTCGCGGAAGTATTATTGCATCGAAGCCTGCATTGCGAGCCAAGATGGCCATACATAAGGCGCCACGTATGGGGCGGACGCTGCCGTCAAGCGACAATTCGCCCATAATCATAAAGCGGTCCACCGAGGGTGCCGAAATCACATCATTGGCTATGAGGTGCGCAAGGGCTATGGGCAGGTCGTATGCACTACCCTCCTTCTTGACGTCTGCCGGGGCGAGATTGATGGTTGTAATCCCGGTAGGCACAGCGTATCCACTTTCGCGTATAGCCGAGCGCACACGGTCTACAGACTCCTTGACGGCCGTGTCCGGCAGGCCTACAATAGTAATAACAGTAGACGGGTTGTGGACGGCGGTCAATTCAATATCCACGCCTATGGCATCTATGCCCTGAATGGCAGCGCCGTGTATCTTGACAAGCATACGGATTTTGTTGTTAGTGGTTACGGCCTATTTGTCTATCTTTTTGAGAGCCTGCGAGATGGACGCGCCACGATAGATCTGCGAGCCGACACTATCTGTTACGATGAAGTACGGAATCCGAGGTATGGCTAACGGCTTCAGCGCCGCCGAGGCTATTCCACCCGTTCCCCACGCGGCATCCCATGTGGCCGTGTCGTTGCGCGTACTGCGCAGCCATGCCAGGGTGTCTGCATCCAGCGAAACATCCATAATGCCCAAGGCTTTGTCAGTGTGTGCCTTGCGAAGGCGACGCAACGCCGGGACGATACTATCGGCGCGGCCGCTGTTTTCGTCCGAGAACACCAGAAGGCTGAGACGGTGCTTACGCGGGCTGAAGGTAGTCACCGTATCTCCCTGAGCCATAAGCGTCAGCGGAGATACGCGACGTTTTGCGGCATTCGTATCCGCATACATAAGCAGCGTAGCCATGGCTTCGGTGAGCGCGGTCGGGCGAGCCTCAGGCGCGATGGAAGACAGCAGCCGCGATGCGCCTTCCGGGTCGACAGAGGCGTCATATACAGTGGTGATGATCAGTGTCGAAACTATATCTTGCGGATGAGCTTTGACATATTTAGCAGCCAAAGCATTGATAATTTTACTGTTGCGACTGTCTATCGTTTTGGCATTGGCATTGAGCCATTGCGCCCAGCGTACGGCTACATCACTGCCCTTGTTGACTTTAGCTGAGGCGGGCGATTTGGGATCTATGGTTACGTCTATTTCGTCGCCATTAACGGCATAGAAGCGCCCGAGAAGCCGATAGTCGTTGTCCAAAATCTCGACAACGGCGCCCTCGGGTGCACGCCCCTTGAAGGCAAAAGAGCCGCGATCGGCCGGGAATATCGAGCTTTGGAGTGCTCCGTCGACATAGTATAATGCTCTGAGATTGATGGTTGCATCGCCTTTTACGTGGCCTTTGACTGCAAAAGAGTCCGGCCCGGAGCATCCCGACAGAATTGCCGAAAGTAGCGAGAAGAGTGTTACGAAGATAATTTTGTGCATACGTGGCTGAGTTGTGCGTGGCATGACAGCGCCTGTTGGATTAATTCTTCAGAATGTTTTGGACGCGGACAAGCCCGTCAACAAAGGCGTGCACCTCGTCCATGGTGTTATATACTGCGAATGAGGCTCGAACACATCCTTCGATGCCGAGGGCCGTCATCAGCGGCTGGGCACAATGGTGTCCGGTGCGGACGGCTATGCCGAGTTGGTCCAACAGCATCCCGGTGTCGTAATGGTGTATGCCGTCGAGAAGGAATGATATCACCGGCTCTTTGTCGGGCGTGGCGCCGAAGATGCGCACGCCGGGCAGACGGTCGAGCATCAGCCGCGTGGCCTCGTCAAGCAGCGCATGTTCGTGGACAGCCATGGCTTCGATGCCGATGCTGTCAATAAAGTCGAAAGCGGCATCAAAGGCGGCCACGGCAGTGAAATCGGGTGTTCCGGCCTCAAACTTGAAAGGCAAATCGGCAAAAGTTGCATGATCGATGTCCACATGCGCAATCATTTCTCCACCACCCTGATAGGGAGGCATACGGTCCAACAATTCGCGGCGTCCGTAAAGGACGCCGACACCTGTGGGTCCATACATTTTATGAGATGAAAAGGCATAAAAGTCCGCACCCAAGGCTGATACATTTATATTCATGTGCGCGGCGGCCTGAGCTCCGTCTACAAGGACGACAGCACCGGCAGCATGTGCCATATCGGCAATGCTCCGCACGGGATTGACCGTACCCAAGACATTGGAGACATGGCAGACGGCGACAAGGCGCACACGTCCTTCGCCCAGGATGGCTGACACGGTGTCAAGATCCAATGATCCGTCCGGGCGGATGCCGGCAGCACGTATTTTCAGCCCATTGCGCCGAGCTGCCAATTGCCACGGGACAATATTCGAGTGGTGTTCCATAACCGTCACGAGGATTTCATCGCCGGGTGACAGCAGTCGACAATAGGTGTCGGCCACAAGATTGACAGACTCGGTGGTGCCGCGTGTAAAGACAATTTCTTCGTCCGAGGCAGCGCCGAGGCGAAGTGCTACGCGATGGCGCACATGTTCAAGGCGGTCTGTCGCTTCCTGCGAAATACTATGGACGCCGCGGTGCACATTGGCATGATGGCAGGTATACATTTCCTCGAGGGTATCGAGGACACGTGCCGGAGTCTGGGAGGTGGCGGCATTGTCCAAGTAGACAAGCGGACGATTGTTGACCTTGCGGCTGAGTATGGCAAACTGGCCGCGTATATTTTCTATGTCTAATTTGGTGTCGGACATTGTCTTGTGATATATTATTGCGGACAAATATTGCAGTCGGCGCATCCCGAAGGAGCGACATCGCGACGTAAGCGGTTGTCGACAAGCATCTGCAGACGCAGGCGCAGAGGCTCCAGCCGTATTGCATCTAAAATGTCCGCCATAAAAGCTTGGATAAGCATCGTGCGAGCCTCGGCGGCGGGGATGCCGCGGCTTTGCATATAGAACATCTGACGCTCGTCCAGACGTCCGGTGGCGCTGCCGTGACCGCATTTGACATCGTCACAATATATTTCGAGCTGCGGCAGCGAGTGCATACGAGCACCGTCGGACAGCAGAACATTGCGATTGTTTTGTTCGCCGTTAGTGTGGTGCGCCCCTTCGGCAACATGTATCATACCCTCGAAAGAGCCGCGAGCTTGGTCATCGACTACGTAGCGGAAATTTTGCAACGTGGTGCAGCGAGGTGCCTTATGGTAAACTACCGAATTATTGTCGGCCACCATGGAGCCATCGGCCAGGGCCATGCCGTTGATGTTGCACTCGGCGCCCTCCCCCTCGAGGGACACGGCGATGTTGTTGCGACTGGTACCGCACAGCAGAGTAACCGGCGTCATGGACAGGCGTGCGCCACGGCCGGTACAAACTCCGGTACGACATAGGCGCGAGGTGTCCGAGGCTGATTCCTCGAGCGTATATAGTGACAGCGAGGCATCTTCGTCAAGGTATACCTCCGTGACCTGCGAGATGGTAGACGCGGCAGCGCCGGGGGCGGTGTGGTCGCACAACAGTAGCGATGCATCGGCGCCGGCTTCGAGGACGATGAGCATACGGCGTACAGCCAGAGTCGGTGCGGCGGCATTGAGCACCTGCACCAGCTGGATGGTACGATCGACATGTACGCCGCGTGCAACATGTACAAGGATGCCGTCCTGTGCCAAAAGTGTGTTCAGGGCCACGGCGGCACGATCGCCGTTGCGCATGTCTTCAATATCTACAATGGTGCCGTAATGACGTTGCAGCACTTCGGGCATCAGAGTGGCGGCACGGCGCAGGCTGCACACGGTGACACCGGCGCCAAGGTTGGATAAGCCGGGCTGATCGTCTGCAAAAGTATCATTGGCCACGATGCCGACGGCTGTACTGATATTGGGCACACGACAACGGAAAGCATCGGCAGCGGTAGCACTGAAGGGCAAGCGCGAAATATTGACGCCTAAGTCGGGCGCAAACATCCGGCGCAGCGAGGTATACAGATAGGGCCGGCTGCCATCACGAGGCAGCTCCACGGAGGCGCACATCTCGGCGGCACGGTCGCGCAGGGCGTTCATCACCGCCGGCGAGCCGCTCTCGAGAAGGTCGCGGTGCTCGCGGGCCAGATCGATGTATTGTTGTAATGGATTGGCGTTCATGCTCTGCCCTTTCATTGGACTTCGTCCACTTGTTCCTTGATCCAGTCGTAGCCGCGCTGCTCAAGTTCGAGCGCCAACTCGGGGCCGCCGGTATAGACGATACGTCCCTTATATAATATATGTACTACGTCAGGCTTGATGTAGTCCAGCAAGCGCTGGTAGTGCGTAATCACTATGGTTGCGTTGCGGTCGGTACGCAGACGATTGACTCCGGAGGCAACGATGCGTAGGGCATCGATGTCGAGGCCCGAGTCCGTCTCGTCCAAAATGCTCAGTCGAGGCTCGAGCACTGCCATCTGGAAGATTTCGTTGCGCTTTTTCTCGCCGCCGGAAAAGCCCTCGTTCACCGAGCGCGAAGCCAATTTATTGTCCAACTCGACGACGGAGCGCTTTTGGCGCATCAGCTTCAGGAAGTCTGCGGCGCCCAGTGGCTCAAGGCCTTGGTAACGGCGCTTGGCATTGACCGCCGCACGCATAAAGTTGACCATGCTCACCCCGGGTATTTCCACCGGGTACTGGAAGGACAGAAACAACCCCTCGTGGCTGCGATCCTCGGGCGACAGCGCCAGCAGGTCGGCATCGCCCAGGGTGGCAGTGCCGGCAGTCACCACAAAACGCGGATCGCCGGCCAGTACGCCGCTGAGTGTGCTCTTGCCCGAGCCGTTGGGCCCCATGATGGCGTGCACCTCACCCGGACGGATGGTCAGGTCGATACCCTTGAGAATTTCCTTACCCTCGGTCGTAGAGGCTCGTAGCCCCTTGACTTGTAATAATATATCGTTGCTCATATGTATATGCTGTATATCCGATTTCTCAGCCGATAGACCCTTCGAGGGTGATGGAAAGCAACTTCTGTGCCTCCACGGCAAACTCCATCGGCAATTTATTCATTACTTCTTTGGCATAGCCGTTGACTATCAGTCCCACAGCCTCCTCAGTGGGGATACCGCGCTGATTGCAGTAAAACAGCTGTTCCTCGCTGATTTTGGACGTCGTGGCCTCGTGCTCGACCACAGCGTCATCGGTGGCGACATCTATGTCGGGAAAAGTGTGCGCACCGCATCTGTCTCCAAGCAGCAGCGAGTCGCATTGCGTGTAGTTGCGCGCCCCGGCAGCTCCGGAAGCCACGCGCACCAGGCCTCGGTAGCTGTTTTGGCTGCGACCGGCACTGATGCCTTTGCTCACAATGGTCGAGCGCGTGTCACGCCCCAAATGTATCATCTTGGTGCCCGTATCAGCCTGCTGGAAATTATTGGTCACGGCCACGCTATAAAACTCGCCCACGCTGCCGTCACCCTTGAGGATGCACCCGGGATACTTCCACGTGATGGCGCTGCCGGTTTCCACCTGCGTCCACGAGATTTTCGAGTGGTCGCCGCGACACAAACCGCGCTTGGTCACGAGGTTGTACACGCCGCCGCGACCCTCGCGGTCGCCCGCGTACCAGTTCTGCACCGTCGAGTACTTGACCTCGGCACGCTCCTCGGCTACAATCTCGACGATGGCCGCGTGCAACTGATTTTCGTCACGCATAGGCGCAGTACAGCCCTCAAGGTAACTCACATACGCATCGTCGTCGGCCACGATGAGCGTACGCTCAAACTGACCCGTGCCCGCAGCATTGATACGGAAGTACGTGGACAACTCCATCGGACAGCGCACCCCCTTGGGGATATACACAAACGACCCGTCGGAGAACACCGCACTGTTGAGCGCCGCATAAAAATTGTCCGTATACGGCACCACCTTGCCCAGGTAGCGCCGCACCAAGTCGGGATAATCGCGCACAGCCTGCGAAAACGAGCAGAAGATAATGCCCATCTCGGCCAACTTCTCCTTATGCGTTGTCTTCACCGACACGCTGTCCATAACCGCATCCACGGCCATGCCCGACAGCGCCTTCTGCTCGTCCAGCGAAATGCCCAGCCGATTGAACGTATCCAAAATTGCCGGATCCACTTCCTCCAGGCTCTTAGGCGCGTCCGACTTACGACGCGGCGCAGCGTAATAGCTCAACGCCTGAAAATCAATATCCGGCATCTGCAAATGCCCCCACTTAGGCGGCGTCAACGTCCGCCAATGCTCGTATGCACGCAGACGGAAATCGAGCAGCCAGTCCGGCTCGCCCTTCTTTTGCGAAATCAGGCGCACGATATCCGCGTTCAAGCCCTGCGGAATGATATCCGTATCGATATCACTCACAAAGCCATACTTATACTCGCCGCCCACAGCCTCGCGCAAAGCCTCGCCCGAGCCGGCATCGTCCGCTCCCTCGCGAGCGGCCACGGCACTGACCACGTCACGGCCATCAGCGTCACGGCCCGTTTCAGCCACGGCAGAATTTCCGCCGCGCGCGCCATTGCCCCGAGCATCTATATCGTGAGTATCCTTATTCATATTATTCGATGACAAATCATTCATTATCAAAACATTCATTATCGGGATGCGGTTCATCTCTTGACCTCCGTCCGAAACGTCCGTTCTGAGTGCCTCCGCTTGAGGTTCGTCCGAAGCGCATCCGTTCTGAGTGCCCCGATTATATGCCCGTGGGACGAGCATACAGAACCACGTCCCGAGGCGGCATACCGCCCGGACGCATCCCTTCTTATTCACCCACAAAAATACAACTTTTTTCCGTAACCGCAATCACCCCCTCCGCCGCTGCCCAAACAGTATGCCCGAATCTTTCAGTTCCTGAAATTGGTTGACTCGATTTTGGGCATTAACTAAATACGGTTTGATTACACACATCTCCGACCCCATATAGGCGTTGGAATGTCGTGCGTACAGTATTTAATTCTTGCCGTCTGCATTTCTCCTTATAGGGATATTGAACATTTCCTCAGCCACGTCTATCATCGTGTCAAGTGCTTCAGCTCGCATCTTCTGCAACCTCAGCTCCTTGCGTAGCCGCTCCGCTTCCGCGCGCAGCTTGTCGTAATCATCCATACCTGCTTCTGTCTTTTTCCCATAACTATCGTTACTAAAAAGTCCTGCAGCAAAGAATCATCCCTGTCAAAGCGAGACCGTTTTTACAATCTAATAACCAAGAAAGCCAAAATCGCCCCCAAATCCATCAGGCATATCTCCATACATACCATCGGTCATAGCATCCCATGTGTCAGACATATAGTCACGGCCATCATCATAATCATAATCCCTATAATAATGATAGTCCATTGCATGTGCCGGGATCCAATAACAATGCTCTGGATGTCCATCAGCATAAGTAGCTTCTTTATTTTTTATCCGGTCAACTCGAATGTCGCTGAATAGCGCCCTCACATCATCTCTAATCCAAGAAACTCCATTCTCAAACGCAATATTACTCAACTCATCAGACTCATCTTCAATCTTATACATTACAAGATCACATTTGCGGAATCTATCCATCACAGACTCCTCGTTAACTTCAACGGATAAAAGGACTGCTGAATTAAGGATATCCTCCGCCTTAAGATCATAAAGTGACACATCATACGTGTCTTCATCACTGCGCTTTGCGCCAATCATATAACGGCCAACCGATTCAGTAAACGCGTAAAAACCAGGCTCTATAATTATCTTTCCTAATGCGTCTATAACCCCAACTCTACCGCAGTCATTGACGAACAAGAGCAGATTTGTCGATATCGGTTTAACCTCTTTATATCCGCTAATTTTATTCCCATCACAAATGCTGGTCGCTATTTGGCCGTCCTTGGATATGATCCAGTCATAAGAGATATAGAACCTGTCTTTAACAAAAAAACGTGACGACAAACTAAGTCGGTAAATAGCCTTGCCCCGTCTCTTGATTTTCTTTAAGGGCAACGTTATCCCTTTTTTTAACTGGAGTGGGAGTCCATCTTTACCTGGAATAATGGTTGTCAAATCAGGTCTAAGGAGAAGCCACCAACCAACACTTAAATCATGGGTAAAGTCATAGTAGCCGTATTCTTCGTCACATGACATTTCCCAACACCGTCCGAAATAAAAAGCCCAAACATCATCCCAAAGACGACAATAGGAAAATCCCGAGATAATCCGTTCGCCCTCCTTATTAAATAGCGCGTAAAAACCATTATATTGGCCACTTACATAATAATCTTGGCCTTGCCGCATAAAACCTCCACCATACCCAGCCAATATATATTCTTCTTCTTTTTCGATGACGTCATATTCTACTGGCACAATTACCTGCCCTTCAAAATTATATGCGCCCCAATTTGCATAACAAACACCAAGATCCCAATTCTCATCTATACCTCCACCCTTTGCTACCGATATAAAACCATCGTCAACATTAACCAACGTATACAGGCATGGCACTATTTCGATACCGGTATCTGTGTCTAAGCACCCCATAAGTCCAGTGAACGAATCTCGAACAATTGCATACCTTGTTTCAGTGTCAATTCTATCAATATATTTGATGTGGCTTTCTCTGCCATCAGGGAATAACAGCCCCCAAGACGACCCAATCCTAACAATAAAACCTCCATCATTTCGCGCAATTACTTCATCATACTTAAATGGTATAACCATCTCGTCATCCATATTAACAAAACCATATTTGTTTCTAATTTGCGCCAAAATGATATTTCCACAGATTTTGAATGTCCCAACATATTCAGATCTGTAGCCTAGCACAATAGAGCCTTCATGTGAAATTAATTGGCTGTATTTGTGTTCCACACTTGCATAATCCGTTGTGCTTTTCTCAACTACGAAAAATAAGGCTTCTTCGGAAACTGGTTCTATCGATAGATATTGAGGCGCGATATCTACATCGTCAATACAAGCTCGCTTAGAGTTTTTATTATGGTAAAGTGTCGGGTCAATCAGCTTAGCGCCCCATAGTCCTTCTATACAATAGTAGAACAAACCTTCCCCATAATACTTTCCTTCATCGAACTTTAAAACAGAAGCAATTTCAGCTCCTGATGCATCTAATAGTTCATACTTATCTTCAATCTTAGCTACATAACGGTCTTTAGTTATAGGCGTTATCCGTCCATAATAGTTATCAGACAAGAAACCTCTATTCATGTCAAAAAGGTTCTCACCATTTTCATCCCGAACAATTACAACATTAAATAATAGGTGTTTATCACCAAAACAATTTTTACTGCATATAAAGGAGCGCTCGCAGTCAGATTTCCCATGTCTCTTACCCACGACAAAACTCGGCGTTTTAACCACGGCGGACTCACTTTCTTCTGCCTGTATCCACTCATCTGATATGAATGGGTGTTGTTTACTATAATGATATGCTCTTGTTCCTGGCTTATAAGCACTCGCGCACGAAGAGAACTCATCATATTCGTCGATAGTATCGTTATTCTCATCAAGAACATTACATCTAATTTCAAGATAATTAGTGGGCAACAAGGGTAAACCTCCATTGCTAATAAGGCCAAGCATCCCATTATATAATGTAACTATAGCAGAGTTGATGAACTCCATATCATCATAGATGGGTAAAACAATATTGTTCCCAGTAACCGCTCGAAGTCCATATTTCCCTCTTTTGTTTTTAACAATGATAGAATTTGAACCTGCAAACTGCAAATAAACAATCTCATCGCGTTCAACCCAGTCGACAACCTCTTGCTTGTTGTTTAGCAGCACCCTATTTCCTATGATATACCCATCATCTTTAATATCTATAGACTCATGGATATAACCCTCGTTTTTTACGACCTCGACATTATTTATTGTGACCCAAACGTATGATCGCCCTGTGTCATAAAGCCGATCCATTTTATAGTTATCCCCATAGCGGAATTCTGCTTTAGAATAACACTTGAACAAGCCACAATCATATACCACAATATTCGCGTACTTAAATGGTATAATTTGTTCACAGTCCCAATTTATTACTCCACACAAATATTTCTGGCTGCAATATATCTGGCTGCTTTTTGGATCACGATTCGCAACTACAATATACTTATCATTCCATGAAAATATATTGTCAAATTGCGGTTGTATCAAGACCTCTCCGCTCAGAGAACACAAGCCCCATTTACGATCTCGTTCTACCATCGCCACCCCATTAACAGGAAGCTTAATATGATCCCAAACTGGAGCTATTAGGGTCACACCCGACTCTGTACTCAACCCAAATTTATCATCAATCGTCTTGTGTACTATAATATCGCTTGCAGGGTTCATCTGTGAATGAAAATAATGACCAGTCTATTGATATTTAGATTTATACTTCTTGCCAACACAAACATATAACTTTCTGAATGTTAGTTTTATCGTGTTGTCAATAGAGCTAAGACTCTATGAATAGCTGCTTTAAGCATATCTCTATCATTTATTATGGCGGAAAGCGCCTTTAAATCATGTCCTAATGAGTCACATCGACACTTAATCTCCTCTACCCGCTCAGCACTACATGCACTGCAAGTCAAAGACGCTTTGATAGTTCCGATTATCACATCAATCTGCTGTTCTATGTCATTTTCCATAATGTTCTACTCTTTGTCAATATCTATTCGCGTGATTTCATGAATATCAACCTTTATGCATTTTGCGAGACTATCGTCAAACAAGACATAATTACGACCTCCCTTACGCAACGAGCTTTCAAAACTAACCCCATCTGCACCTACAACCCTTCTACAGTACTCGCATATTAGCTGCGTTGGGACATATTCCAACTCCGAATCATATCTACGAAGAGGCTTGGATAAATCCCGACTTATTGCTTCAATAACTTTTTTCTTAATCACTACTTCTTTTAGTGACGATCCAACCTCATTAAAAGATAAATATAGGTCTACGTCGTAAACAAAATCAACAAGGCTCAATTCGCGCTTTATTCTAAACGTTCCAACGCTCAATCTATCTAAGAACACAGCGCGAACCTCATAATATGTGGTTTTGGCCGAATCACTCAGATATAGGTATGGTATTCCGATTGGATTAGCACGACCTGCCGTAGCGAGTTCCTTAGGCGGACAACCCATTTGATCACATTCTATAGACTCTTTATTGGCCGGCGTTATGCGAGAGCGATAAAGTATTTGATTAGCATTAAGACACTTGCCAGCAGTTAAATAATTATATTTGTCAAACTCGTCCACATTTGTAAAAAAGCGAGAGTTCTCCATTATGCTCTTCTTAAGCCTATCCCAAACAGCAACACGCATTCGAATGTCATCTGAATAATCCACTCTGTCATTTACTGAGTAGCCACAATCGCATGTAGACAGAATTTCTGTTAACAATACTTTTGCCACATCTTTATCCTTAAATAGATGCCAGTCTTCTTGAAGGACTTCAGCAACCGTGTGATTTCCGTTGTCTGCTATAGAGAACAGCGAAAGTAACGCAGTGAAAAATTCTTGGAACAGTGAAAAGTCCATCAATTTACCATATTCGCCACATACTTTACATTCGCCCTCAATGGTTGAATTGTTCCTTATTTCTAAACACATTTCTTCGTCAAGGAAACAGTTTTCACAGACATACATATGCGGCAGGAATTATAAGGAGAGGATTAATTCCAAATGATTTTTCACTGATAATTTTTTTAAATATCCAAGACCTGGATAACCATCGGGGGCATCTGCTCTCTTGATAATCTCATTGACCGCATCTGTTCTGGCTCTATTCTCGAAAAATGAGGCAACCTTTCTTGCGGCTTCTCTAAACTTACCCCGAACATCACTACTTGTCTCATTGCTGTCTGAGACAAAATGATGTACATATAGTTGCTCATCGTTTCTTTTATACGAAAGGTGAATAGCTAAAGCATACGGTAACATACCTCCCTCCACATACTCAGATGGCAAAGTAGTGTAATCAGAAAAGCCATCTAATTGTTCTTCTGCGTAAAAAAAAGGTTCTTCCGTAAATAATTCGTCTGTCTCGAGTCCATAGTCTGCATTTCGACTTCTTGATTTAAAACAATCGTCTAGTCGAATAATCTTTTTCCCTGTTTCATGAAATTTGCGTTTTATCACTCTTGACGTAGTTGAGCCAAACGAATTGACAACATATTCTATAGCCTGATTATTTATTATGCCCCACGCATCTTCATCATCTTTATCCACACAAGTGCGAAAAATCACCATAGCACGATCGAACCCATACTTATCAATTAACGACAATATATTATTTGCCTCACATTTAGAATATAGGAACGCAGGAGTCCAACTATTTATCTCTCTATTCATTAGCCGTACATTTTGATCCCACTTATCAAAATGTACTGTTGGGTGCTTAAAGTCTCCATCCTTTGGGTTTAAGACCAGCGCAAACATCAGACCATTCTCTATTAGTTCATCTATCGCACTATTTAACGCATTAAGCTGTTCCCTAACTGGTTCTAAAATCGGAGTTATCAGCCTCTGTCCTTTATGTTCTGTTGAGAATTCCCTTATAGCCTTTAACTCATATTGTTTTGCACGAAGGTATGGGTAATACATAATCTATAGTCGTTTAATATTAGCACTTAATTGCAACATTAATTTTTCAGCTTTTTGTTCTGTTAAGTTTAAACTTAGCATAATCTGCCTAATTGGCATAGGGTATCGTCGCAACAACGCCGTGTTGTTTTTCCGTTTTTTTATTTCGCGAAGAAAAAATGTTCTTATAACATCGGGGTCTGCCGCAGATATAACCTCGCGACAGTACTTGTACAGGTCATAACCAGCCACTCCATCCAATGAGACGCCAAGAGATAATACAATATTTTTATATTCTGCTATTCTAAGACATGAAACTAATGTCTTAGAATCAAATTCTTCGTTCTGAAGAGCCTCCTTAATCTCAGTCAAAATAATACGACCGCCACACCGTCTCATCGTTATGATACCAGTCGTAGGTTCAATAATTCCACAGTATAAACTCAACCTATTTTCAGGAATAACTACATAACACTTGTCAAAAAAGCGCCCATAGTCTCCCATTTGCTTATTAAGCCTACGAAGATTATCATATTCGGTTTTAATCTCAAACGCCTTACTCTCACCATTAAACATCACCATATCTGCGACAGAGCCACCAACTCTAAATTCGCTGAAATACGCGGTGTCCTTTGTACCGTATTTCTTCAAGAGCAACCTTATAAGCTCATTCTTATACACATATTCACACGCATAATATTTGGAGATTATAGAATAGGATTTCTTTATCAAGTCCAAATAAGTGGTACACTTTAAGTTTTTATATCTATATATCAACCAATTAAACCTCGTATAATCATCAAATTTCAGCACATTTACAAACACATTACGAGAGAAGACTGAAGACATGTCTCTCAGCCTTACATATTCACTATTTGCACTTGCAGTAGTCATACATTAGATTAAACACAAAGTTAGTGATATTTTTTTATTCGGTAATAGTAAAAAATTTTTTCGGAAGGATTTTTCGCGAAAAATTTTGTGGGAACGGGAAATTGTACGTAACTTTGCAGCGCTTAAGGCGCGAAGCGTTGCGCTTGGGCATCACGATAGTCTTATGGTGTAATGGTAGCACTACAGTTTTTGGTTCTGTCTGTCTAGGTTCGAATCCTGGTAAGACTACTATCCGAGAAGAAGGAAGCCTCAAAGCCGCATGGCCGAATGGTTTCTTTCTTCTTTTTTGCCGACGGGTTGTCTCGGAGTTTTATACGGGACTATCTCGGGGGATATACGGGACTATCTCGGGTTACGGACTTTTGTTCGTACCGACCCTACCCCGCCCATCTATTTGATTGGTATACTTGTGTGCATTTTTTGCGCCGATTGCGCCGCAACAAGCATCAAAAGGGGCATTAAAAGGGCCGAAATTCGGACAAAATGCCACAAATAAGCTTAATTAAAAATATTTAACGTGGAAAATTTGGATGCAATCACAGCATTTGTCTACCTTTGCATCAGAAAAATCTAATACATGGTTTCTCATAGGGTAATATATAGATATAGTTTTTACTAATTAACACACAAACAAATCCACGAAAAGCAACCCCGAGCGGCGCCATCCGGGCGTCCTCGGACAGCAAGGCATAGAAATGTGCCGCGCACAAATTCGAACGCGTCAACACGCGTTTTTTTTTGCCTATACCGGCCCATAATTGATATTATCGGAATTATGGGAACTATAGGAGCAATGACATAGCTCTCATAAATTCCATCACACCCCCAACTAATTCTAATAGATCCTACGATTTCTATGCTTCCCACGATATAAATCTCATAATTCATATCACTCTCACAAGATCCGCTATAAGCTCAGTCGAGCTTGACGGGAACTACGGTATGGCGGTCCATATACCACAGGTATCCTTTTATGGGATACTCGGGATATATCATGTGAAGGATACGGCAATATTCGTGGACTTGCCGATGATGGGCGGGATATTCACGGGTAGTGAATTTGAAATCGACGACTTCCATGACTCCTTCGTGTATCACCACGCGGTCCGGGCGCAGCAGCCGGCCGATGTCGTCCTCGTCCTCCGGATGCACGGGCGGCACAAATATGGGCTGCTCTTCCATGCTATCGTCCGTCTCCACAAACCAGCGTCGCAGTCCGGCGTCATTGGTGCCGCCATCGCCGAAAAGAGCTCTCAAGTCGTCCAAATAAGTCTTGTAATTATGCGTATGGCGCAGGTAATGCGCACTGGCACAGCGGCACAACGGTATCATCACCTCGTCATCATCCACGTCCTCGGGACGGCGTATACCGCTGAATACCTCGTGCAGTACTTTGCCGCGTATAGCGGCTTGTCGCATCTCCTCGCTTTCGTAAATTCCGTCCACCAGGACATGCGCTTCGGGGGGCGCCGGTTCGTCATCCTCGTCATCAAAGCCTTCCTCGCCATCATCTATGCGCGTGATTGCATCCACGCGCGTGACTATGGCCGTATCATCGCGTATGTACGTGCCGTAGTTCAGGTCATCGGCCGTATCGTCTTTCTCGTCCTTGTCATACTCGGGATGCGTGTCGGCGCCGTAGACATACTCCGTCGCGCTCTCAAAATGTTCGGCCAGGGCCTCGGTGACCGCCGGGTCGCGACCTTCGTAACCTTCGGGCACGGGCGTATTGTTATCAATGGCGGCAACAGCATTGACCAAGATGACATCAAACGGCTTATTAGCCTCCAAACCGACAGCAGTGATGGCGCCCGTGTCCTTATCGCGTGTCAGTGCCTGCGATGATTTAGGGCTGATATATATATCCAATTCGCGTTCGGGACGCGTAAGGGCTACGTAGGCCTTATTAATGCTGTCGGTGGCTTTGGCGCGACAATTCTTCATATAGGCGTCCTTGAAGCTCGTATGATAATCATCCATAGCCTTGCTATAGCTTATAAACACCGCCGGGGGCAGGACCTCGCCCGGGATTAAATCTTTGAGATCTTTCGATGTTACCCATTCGCTTTCGCTGCGTATGCTGATGAGCTCGAAGTCCATATATGGCAAGTGCACGCACGGATATTGCAAGCCCTTGGCCGAGTGTATGGTGACTACGTTGACGGCATCTGTATCGCCCGAGGCTTTGATGGTGGGATGCTTGGATTGTCGGTCCCACCAATTCAGGAAATCGTAGATGTCGTTGCCGTACAGGTTGGAGTAGTCCATCAGCGTGTCCGATAGTGCGCTCAGGTAAACCTTTTCGCGCTGCGCCATTTCCGGCGGCACGAAGGTGGCGACAATCATGTCCGCCAAAGACATCAACGTCGACGGATGCAGCGACACAATGTGTTCCAGCTGCTCGCGGAAGTCATCGCCCATGCGACCATTGGCCAAGTCGTCCATAACCTCCTCGATGGTTTTCACAAAGGTATCCCCGTCAGCATCCGCTCCGCCATTCATATCATTGCGATACAGGGCCAACTCGAATCGGCACAACATCATCGAAGCGCGCACGCGGCGTGTCTTTTGATCTTTGTCCGTGGCCTTATCGGTTATGTTCCATAGATTGGCAATAAGGCGTATGATGCCGATGACAAAAACGACACTTCGGGCGCGGTCAATCTCGAGCGCATCGGCAGACATCACCGGAATGCCCGCATCGATAAGTGCAGCTACGCACCCCGAAGCCTGGCTGTTGGTGTCGGTGAGCACGGCAATATCGCCCCAGCGGTATCCGCCCTCATCGTGCTGGCGTCTAATACTTTTAATCATTGCAGCCTCCACGGACTCATCTTCGACATCATTCGTATCCGCAACGTCCGTGGCAGCGCCCGCGTCTTTTTCCTTCTTGGGCGGAATATGGATACGCACCGCACCATGCAGGTCGCGATGACGCTCCGGGATATCCTGTATGACATTGTCGAAGCTATCAAAATGTGTCTTGCCGGGCAATTCTATGTGCTTGGCGATATAATGGAACAGCGTATTGTTAAAGCGTACGATTTCGACGGCGCTGCGGTGATTGGTGTTCTCGCCGGGATTGACCCCTTTCAATTGATAGTCTTCGGAGAACTCGTCAGCAACTTCGTGCTGCAGCAGCGAAGAATCCGAGTTGCGGAAACGATATATCGACTGCTTTTCGTCGCCGATAATCAAGTTGTCAAATCCCGAGGCAAGACTATTGCACAACAGCGGGCGAAAGTTGTTCCATTGCAGACGCGATGTATCCTGGAACTCGTCTATCAGAAAGTGCCTCAGGTCGACGCCCATGCGCTCGTACATAAAGGGCACATCATCCTTGGACACAAATCGGCTTATGAGGTCGGCAGCATCGCTCAGCAACAAGACATTGTTGTCTCGACGCCATTGCTCGACGCGGTCCAGCACCAGTTTCTGCAGTCCGTACATGCCTATATATTTTCTCAGCATCTCAAGAGTCTTGACGTCAGCCCAATACTTGGCATAAGAATTGAGCGCAGCCAGGATTGGCTGTGCCTCGGCAGGCGTGGGCGTGTAATCTTTGAAAATATCCGCCGGACCGAACGGCATCTCTTCGAAAACGGCCGCCATCGCCCTCTTATAGTATTTGGTTTCGGGATTCGACGGCTCATTATTCTTCAAGATATTAGAGATTTCGCCCTTTAGCTTGCGTCCACCCACGGCATTCCTCGCCGCATCCATCTGCATGGCCAATTGCGCTTTAAGGCTCTTGATTTTGTCGTCTACCGCATCCTTAAAATTCTGTATGGCATCGTCGCGTCCCAGCCATTCGCCCATGGCTTTGCTATACTCGACAAAGCCCTCGTCAAAAAAACTGTGAACAAACTCAACAATGTCGCGTCGCACCGTACCCTTGGACTGGAAGATATTGAAATCTCTGCCTTCGCGCACTGCCTCTTCCATCTTACGGAGTATCCAGTCGTTCAACGGGCGCAATTCGGTATTGCGCTGACGAGCATCTGCCATATTAAACTCTTCGAGCAGCCCGTCTATGGCAAAATTGATGACCGCATCCGAATCCATGGTGATATCGTAGTCGCCTTGACGTTCGAATTCAAAGGCCATAGAACGCAGCACATTCTGAAAAAAAGCATCGATAGTGCTGACATGGAACTGGCTGTAATCGAATATGATCTGACGCATAGCATCGTTGGCAGCCTCGGCCAACTGCCGGCGCGTACATCCAAACAAATCCGTCAATGCCATCGCATACGCGGCATCCTTTGCACCGACCTCCGGTTCATCAGCCAAATCCTGCAATTCCTTGAGTATGCGCTGCTTCATCTCCTCCGTAGCCTTATTGGTGAAGGTCACCGCCAAGATATGACGATGGCGGCGACGCTGCACGCCCTCGCCTTGCGGCAGACATTCTTTGTGGTTAAGATGGTATACGCCGTCAGCATCTTTGACGCCCAAAAGCAACGTAATATATTGCAGCGTAAGCGTATATGTCTTGCCGGACCCGGCAGAAGCTTTGTATATGGTCAAGTGGGACATGGTGTGGTACGGATTTGGTGGATGCAAATTATATGGTTGGGCGGATGTGAAATTGTAATACGAGTTTTGTCGGCATCGGCAAGAACCGAGGCGTGACGAAATGCGTATTTGTCAGCCTTTGGTCTTGAACCCGAGGCTCGGCAGCATGGTGCGCAAAGCGTCTCGACGGTCGCCCTGCAACAATATCTCACCACCACGGGCGCTGCCGCCCACCCCGAGGCGTCGGCGCAGCGTGCCGGCCAAGGCATCCACATCATCATCGGACATACCTTGCGGACATACAACAATGGTGGCCGGATGACCGCCACGGCCTTTGCGCTCGTATATTATTTCGAGAGTCCATGCCTTGACACCATCGGTCGGCCCTCCGGCAGTATCCGTCGGCTCGATGCCATCGTCTGCCGACCGTGCTGAATCATCCTCCCCGGGCGTTACGGCGGCGCGAATTGCCGCCAATGCGTCTTTCCAATCGTCACTCATGGACATGGACGTCTATGCTGTCGGGTACGTAATCCTCGTAGTCGCGCAAGTCCGAATGCGTGCCCAGGGCCAAGCGATGCGCCATATTGGCAATGCTCTGCTCCTCGACACTCAGACTGTTAAGAAACACGGATACCGAGTCGGCGCTGACGGAAGCGGCACGCCGGAAGCAATCGGCGGCACGCGCCATATTCAATTCGTTGTCGCAATCATTGTCCGCAGCCGTGGCATACACGACGGCTATGCGGCACATCTGATTGATGGTGATAGCCGTACTGTCCGTCTTTTGGAGAATGTCACGGCATATCTCAGCGGCCTCTTCATAACGACCTTCGTGCATGGCGCTCTCGGCGAGTACAAGATCACCCTCCGTGTCCTCACCGCCCTCGCAGGAGGGTAGCGCGACAGTCAGTATAATTATTATCAGCGGCAACAAGCGCCGCAAAATGCCGTTGGTTATGGTATGGTAGGTAAGAAACATCTTGGGTGTTTGCATAACAACGCTCCCGGCGTGGAAGCGCCTTTTGACTGATGCAAATATACGTCATTTTTTCGGTATGGATGCCATAGTCGAGCATAAAAAAAAGCGACCGGAATGCCCGATCGCCCATGTTTTTTCTGCCGTATCGGCTAAATTATTGTTTTATCGGGGATTTGTAGAATCGCGTATACAGGTCGGTGATGCAGAAGTATGCCGGGTTGTTCATATACGAAACTCCGTCGAAAGTGGAATTGTCGCTGGATTCCATCTGGAATACGAGCTCGTCCACGGTACCCAGTCCGGAGAGGTCGACACCTATCCACGAGTCAAAAACCTTGCCCTTGTAAGCGAGGGGAACCTTGATCGTACCCACGATCACACCGCGAAGACGTCCGTAGATGATAACGTTGCAGTAGTCGTCTTGACCAAAGGCCTTACTATATGCACTGCCGTTCTTCATTGCGAAGTAGCCCCATGTGGTGTTGGCTATACGAGTGCTGAGCAGGGCGACCTCGCTCTCGAATTTGATGTAGCAGCTGGGGGTGGCGATATTCCCATCGAGCTTTTCGCCGGTATTCCAGTAACCCACGAGATAGTTGGGAGTTGTGAAACCCTTGCCGGGCATGGCTGCATACTGGTGATCCACCCAAGTGCCTTCAGCCGTGTAGTCCTTCAGATCCGAAACCTTGGAGGGGCAGAAGCCGGACCACGAATAAGTAGTGACGCCACCATACTCGTATCCGGATACGCTGTGCGATACGGTTACGCCGGTATACCCGAGAGGGCCTTGTTCGGGGTTGAGAACTTGGGCCCAATAGCCGTCGGCGTTATATTCTTTGGCTTCCCTGCCGAAGTTGTACACCAAGTCGATGCTGTCGGGGTCGTCATCATCATCGTTACATGCGGTCATACCAAATGTAAGGCATGCCAAAGCAACGAGTGTCAAGAGGTTGTGAAGATGTTTCATTGCTATTATTAGTTGTGGTAATCATTTTTTGATGACACAAAGGTACACATCTTTATTGATATAGCGGATATTTAGCGACACAAAATACTCAAAAATAGGTATTGTCAGGCTACGGATACGACTGTAATTTTGCAGTGTCAACAAAAGGCAAATACGACTGCACCGACAGTCGGCTCGAACGGAGCAACAGACGGTGCCGAAATTGACAAAAGATTTTGTATATAGAGGATAATTACGTAATCACGAAAGACACACACCACGGCATGGCCGATCCTCACGGCATCGACCACCGAAAGACTTGGGGCGCGAAGTGATTCGCGCCCATTTCTATTGTCCCCGTAGGACACGCAAAAGACCGTCTTTTTCGGCAATACGTAATCACAGATAGTTACAAAAAAAGGTCTGCGCCCGAATTGGCACAGACCTTTTTTGTATAATTGGATGCGGATGGTTGTTACTTGCCCACCATCACCTTGCAAGTCTCGGATCCGGCCCTGACAATATACATGCCCGGAGCGAGGCGTACGACTATACCACGGGGCGCATACGCAGCTATACGACCTTGGAGGTCATAAACTACGGCATTATCTGCGCCGGAGACTACCAAACCTTCCGAAGTCACATTGACAGCCGGGCCTTCGCCACCGGCAATATCGTTGACAGCCGAGAAATATGGCGTCAAATCGGTCGGCTGAGACTCACCGCTGCCATATACGGCAGTGATGAAGTAACGTCGTTCGATGATGCTCGTCTCGGGAATATTGAAGGACGTTGTCGCTGCTTCCACCATTTCTGCGTTGACGCGGCCGACTCCGTTTTCGTAGACATTGTAGCCCAGCAACGGGTTGGACACAGCCTCGGTGATACGGACATTATCAATCCATATCGCACTGGTATACGGAATCTTGGAAATGAAATGTATGGCCACGCGTTTGGCTTCGGACGGGATGCCGGTTATGCTGATGGGTACAAAAGTTTCCGAATTGATAAACTGTCCATACGAAAGGCTCGATTTCAGGGTATTCACTTTGTTTGTGAAGGCGGCTGAAGGATTGGCGGCGTCATAGTCTGCTTCTGTGGAATAAAGAATTTCCATAGTGTAGTAGTATGACGAGGACGTGAATTTCTTTGTCGCAACAAGGAAGTTGAGATCCATTGTGGCGCCGGCCTTGCAGTCCAGCACGGGCGAAATCAGCCAATCATCCTGCTGCTTGTTTGCACCCAAAGTCAGACCAATGACATTGTCACCATCGCGGCCTCTAGGAACAGACGGTTTATTGACGACCGAGAAGGCACTGCCGGAAGCCATATAGTAGCTATCGCCGGCAGCCTGATCGAGATCGAGGGCGGTGAAGCCGTCAAACGGACCCGTAAAGCCGCCTGCGCTTCCCTCGAAGGATGTGCTGACGCTGAGCGGGGTGTGTCCGTCACCTGCAGCACCCCAGGAGACTTCTATCGATCCGTCGGCAAGCTGCTTGGCATCGGGATTTGTAGGCGAGGCCTCTTCGACAAAAGCCACAGCCACCTCAGCCGCCGTTGAGATGTTGTTCTCGGGTTTTTCATCGCCGTCATATACGACTTGGAGCGCAAACGAATAGCTATCGGCAGCCTGTACCTCGATAGCCGTAACAGGAACTGTCAAATCCACAGTGGTCGATCCGAACGTTGGAATGTCCACGGTGGTCGGCAGGGCTATGGACTCGGGATAATCAGTCACCAGCTTGAGAGTGTAATCGGCGGCGCTGACAACCTTTGCGCTGTTGTTGGAAATGGTAAACGAAAGGTTGATATCTTTGCCCGAATATACCGATGTCGGAGCAACGACAGACGAGATTTCGAGGTCTTTGTCGGCCGGAACGAACACGCGCACCTTATCAATGACAGTATTCTGTCCATAAGCGCTCAGCGACAGAAATGCTACACGGAAAGTTTTGCAACCATCAGCGATAGCCGCTGCAAGCGGAAATTCAACCTTCTCCCAATTCTGGGTGGTGCCCTTCAACGTAATCAAAGCATCGGGAACATTCGTCCAGTCGCCGTTGTCACAGGACACCTGTATTTGTATTTGATCATCGCCGGTAGTACGGTATACGTAGAATTCGATGATGGGGCTGCTGCCTGCTACATATTTTATAGGTGCGGAGGCAAGGCGTGCCGAGCAGCCGCGTGTAGCGTCCCAAGATCTGTAAATGGCGAAGCCGCCGTCTTGGTCTATAGACTCGGAGACGATGGGACGTTTCGCGGTACTCGAGGCCACAGCCTCCCAATTGATTGAGCCGGAAACAATATCAGCCGTCCAAACCTTGCCGAAGGATGCTCCGGCAAAGGAGTCTGTAAACGGGAGCGTCAGAGAACCGACAGCCAAGGTCTTGGTCTTTACTTCTTCGGAAGACAAACCATTGAGCACGGCTACAACGGAATACTGCAAAGATTGCAAGTCACCGGAAGTATAGTTGTCGATGAATGTCGTGGCAGTACATGCTTCGGCAACGATGGTCGGCACATCATCTACAATACGCGTAACGCGATAGGTGAGTGACGACGGGTCGAGAAACGCACCATGCACACCGGTTGCGGGAGCCTTCCACGAGAGCGTGTACGAGTCATCATTTGCGGATACCGCAAGATCGGTAACAGGATTAGGAGTTTCTTTGCCCACGTATGTCGAAGCTGTGACGCGTTCGCTGGTATTGCCGGCACTCTCAACCGTCACCGAGTAGGAGACTGTACCTTCACCGCAGTCGTTGTCTGTATACGAGACGTACTCGCCGGCAGCACCACGGCCGGTCTTGACTGCTGTCTCACCATCGCCGCGGAAGATGCTATACTTGAGTGTTCCGTCAAGCGGCTGTCCGCTTATCGTGGCCGAGGGAAGCGTAAATGACACCGTAACCGAGGCCGAGCCGTCGGATGCGGGCACCAGCGTAAGACCCTCGGCAGCCAGAGGAACGTTCGATGATCCGACCTCAACGACTTTGGTGTCGAAAAGATACATCCCGTTGGTTTCGCCGAGGAAGTACAGCTTGTACTGCCCGTCGGCATCGACATGGAATTCTACGGTCTTTTGTGTGGCCGTGCTTTTGTTGGCATAGGCCAAATTGTCGTAGCTGGCCAAGACCTTATACTTGCTCAAGTCGTTGCCCTGCCCCAGACCGATGGTTAATGAAGTGGTCTTGCGCGAGTTATAGGCTGCCGGAGACACCTCGATGCGATAGAGTGTGAATGCTTTCAGCGTCACTTCCGGAGTGATAAGATAGTCCGAATAATAGGGCTCGGTGATGCCTGAATTGTACATATACGGGTATTTCCCGTAGTTGTTGAAAGTCCAGGCGTTGTATTCGTTGTGGTCGTACTTAATGCTGGTCTGTGTGCAGTTGTCAAAGGTCGTGCGGTCCGTCAGGTCCAACACGGCCTCCGTAGTCTGCGCCGATGCGCCGACAGACAGAGACATAGCCGCCGAAAGTAATGTTATGTATAGGCTTTTCATTTTATTTCTTGCTTTATTTTTTTAAGAAAGCGGGGACGCATTTTCGGTGCAGTCCCCGCCATTATTAAGCAGGACTGATCAATCCCGCGATGGATCGCTTGGTCACAACAGGTGCTTTTTTTAGTCGTGAACGGGGCGTATCTGAATACCGCCGGCCTTGGAGCTGAAAGTCACCTGAGGAGCATTGATCTTGTTGCCTACACCACGGGAAAAGCGCAGTGTTACAGCTGTGCTCGTCATCTTCTTGCCGGTTTTGTCGGTATTGACATTAGCGTTACCGGTCATATAGTATCCGCTCTGGATGGAGCCGCGTGGCGCACCTTTGTAGCCCTGCATTCCGCAAGCAGGCAGGAAGATGCTTTTGCCGTTGGGGCCGGTAACGGTATATCCGTATGTTTCAGCGGTCCAAGTACATTTTTCGACAAGCTCTTTGATTTCGGCTTCGGAAGGCAGACGCCAACCGTTGCCCCAGAGTGCTTTGGCTGCATCGTACTGAGTATTGGAGATTTGGTCGCCTATTTCGATATATTCATCGGTCAGAGCGTTATACCATTTGTAGTTGTAGACATGGCTGTACTGCTTTTCGGTAAGCTCGCCCCAGCAGATAAAGTCTCCGGTCTCGGAGGCGGCTTTGGCGCCGATGTTGAACGGAGCCCATTTTACGGACAGGCCGAGGTCTACCGGCTCGGAGGGTGCGGTATATGTGGGCAGCGTCTCGGCTGGCACGGGACCATATACGGGACGTATCGAGAAGCCTACATCGGGATAGTCATATCCTTCGGCCGAGCGGTTGGAGGCATCGATGTTGGCGCGGTAGTTGCGGCATTCCTGCGTGATGTCGGACTGTTCGTATTCGGTGGAGGTCCAGTAGAAGCATCCGAGCTGGTCGTGGGTATGCTCCGAGCCCACCATATTGCCGGCGGCGGGCAGGAAGATGCTGTTGCCGTTGATGCGCGAAGTGACCACGGCTCCGGTTACACCGTTCATTCCGGTCCAGGTGAATTCGCAGTTATTGATAAGTTCGCGCCACTCATCGCGTGTAGGTATGCGCCATTGGTCACCCCACTTGACATGTGCTACGTCATAGTTCGTTCCGGTGATTGTGGCTCCCAGTTTGTAGTACTCTTCCCACTGATCGTGGTCTTCACCTTCCCAGTCGCAGTACCACTTGTAGTTCTCGAGGGTGTACTCGCTCTTAGGCTCGATTTCGCCGTAAGCGTAGAAGTTGCCTTCTTCCCAGGGGTTGGAGGCGCCGACATTGTATGTAGCCCATTTTACGGACAAGCCGAGGTCTACCATCTTGGTTGACGGATCTACCTGACCTTCGTTGATAAAGGTGATTTTGGACACCTCGGACACGTTTCTCAGTTCTTCGGTGCCGTCCTTGTATTCTATTTTCATCATCTTCTGCTGGGCATTGGCCGTGCCGAAGCCTACAGCGGCGACGAGTACTGCGTAAAGTATCTTGTTCATTGTATGTTAGAGTATGATTTTGAATGCTGTTTTATTGATTGTAACGATGTAGACGCCCTTGTTGAGTTCCGAGCGACTGACACTGAAAGACTCGGGGATCGTGGTATTGAGCACACAACGTCCGTCAAGCGAGTAGATTGAGAGCACGCTGCCGGCCTCGGCGTTGGATATGAGCAGTGCGTCCTGCGTCACACGCAGGGTCACGGCCGGAGCCACAACGTCGTCCACAGCATCGTATTTTACGAAGTCGATGAATTGGATGTCATCAAAATCGAAAGTCACGGGGTCTTGGCCTTTGGTCGCGATTGTCGCACCGGTGTCGGTGTAGGTCACCTCCGGATTGGACGTGAACAGAAACACCACAGGGTCGCCGGTGGTCGGTGTAATCCTGACGGCGTCAGGCTCCACTTCCGCTGCAAAACCGCAAATGCTCACCAATATGGCCAGCAAGAAAGTAATTTTTCTCATAAGCAGTGTTGTTTGATTGGGTTATACTTTTTATGTATTCTGAAATGTATCTTTCGAAATGTATCTACCTTGGACGTTCATCCATGTAATATATACATGTAATATGTAGAATTGCGGCAAGTGTATGACACCTGTCGTATCAGAAATAATGGTGTCGCCTAACGGCGATATCATGTAGAATGTCTAATAGTGTATCCATGCCTTGGATTACTATTTAAAAATATTTTTCGGTCGCAAAAGTACACTTAATTATCGTATCACACAAGACTTTTGCAAAAAAAACAGTCGCACTTATGGAATTTTGTTTTTTCAGGCAATCGTAAAAAAACACTAACTACCTTATTGGCAAAATGGTACATTAAACAACGACGCATTGAGAAAATTTCGGAAAACCACATCTTTCGGCTTATTCCGGTCAGAGTTCGGCGTTTTTACCGACTTTTTGTTTTTTCAAACCGGTTATTTTGAGCGGTCGCCCTTCATCGGCTATTTTCGGTAATTCGTATACAAGGACACGATGCGTTTCTTTCATAGACAGCAACAGTACATACCGATAACGGCACAAAAAAGGCGAGGAACTTGCGGATGTTCCTCGCCTTCATGCGCTTCAAGATGGACTCGAACCAACGACCCTCTGATTAACAGTCAGATGCTCTAACCGACTGAGCTATTGAAGCATTTAACGTGCTTATACACTCACGTGCCTCGCACGGTTACTAAAAATCTCTATACCTTAAATTCAAAAAGGATGAAAAATTGCGCTTCAAGATGGACTCGAACCAACGACCCTCTGATTAACAGTCAGATGCTCTAACCGACTGAGCTATTGAAGCGTATATCATTTTTATACAACAGTGCGCAACCGCGATGATTGCATCCTGCGGCGCTCCCCCTCCGGGGATTTGCGGTGCAAAGTTACACAGAATTCCCGTACACACAAAATTTTTTCAAAAAAACAAGCAATTTTTTTCGTTGAAAGATTCAGAAAAGAAGTGCAACGGCAAAAACCGGACATTCGGATAAGGAGGATAACGACCACGCAGTATCTCTCCGCCGACATAAAAAACGACACGAGGAGCCCGACAATTTGTGTCGGACATCCTCGCGAATGCATTGTCTGCGGGCCGAGGCCGCGGGCGTTTAGCGCACTAAGACCTTAGTGGTTTGAGAGCCCTGACGACGAATGTATAAGCCGGCGGCAGGAGTATCGCTGACGCGGCGACCTTGCAGGTCGTAGTATTCGACGGGGGCGGCGGCGTTGTCTTCATCGGCAACGATGTCGGACACGCCGACAAAAAGTTGCTCGGGAAGCCGGAACTTGGCTATCTGGATGGCAAAAGACGAGCCTGTATTGGCCGCCTCGAGTCCGGCTGCACACATGCCGCCTCTACCGCGAGCATCAGTGAATGCCAGGCCGGCCTTGGGCGCATAGGCTATATTGAATGCCAAAGGTATTGCTGCATTGAAGCCGCTGCCCTTAACACCGGTTACGAGTGACCATGAGTCTGCAGGATCGGCCTCAAGTGTTTTGGCATTATAAGGACGCAGGAAGACGCCAATGGTGTTCTTCATCGTGTAGCCGAATACATATACCTTGTCGGGAGTGGTAGTGTTGACCAACGCGGCTTGGTAGGCGGTGAGACCGGTATAGGCGGCGGCGCTGAATGAGCCGGGAGAGCTTACACCCTTAATCCATTTGCCGGTAGCGGCATCAAACTTGACGAGCATACCCTCGCGCATACGAGCAGTGCTGGCCACGCCAAGCTCTTCATTGCCTTGGGGATAGAATTTGCCGTTGTACTGCCCGCAGAACCACAGGTTGCCGTTGCCGACACAGATACCGGTGTTTTGCATGATGCACGAGTTGTTGCTATCCTTTTCGCCCACGATATTGGTGTGCCATTCGGAAGCAAGAGTGGATGCGTCGACGGCTGCTACATAGAGGTTTACAACACCGGTGCTGCACAGCGGAGCGCCTGCCAGCGTTGCGGTGAAAGCCTCGCCGGACACAACATCATAACGTCCGTAGAGGTAAAGAATGCCGCGGTCGTATACGACATTATTGATATGACCGTTGGTGATACCGGTGCCCTGAGCCTCGAGCGAACCGAGCAGTTGTCCTTCGGGAGTGAGCTTGAACAGGTACATATCGCCGGCAGCCTTCTGTGCATCGCCATTCCAGCCATTAATATACTTTGGGGTAAATGTCACCGTATTGCCGGCTTGGTCCTTCAGGTGCATGGTGGCGCGGTAGTTGCCACTGATAAAGATGTTCCCGTCGGGGGCAACTGCAAGGTCGTCCACGAACAGGCCGGCACGCACTTTGTTCGTGCCTCCGTCTGCCGGGACTTCCATGGCATCAACATCGATGACGCCGTAGCCCAGCAGTTTACCGTCGGCAGACAGATGGCCTACAATGCCTACGTTACGGTATTCATCGACAGCGGGATATACGTCCGTAGATGCGCCCGTGCCGTCTACGATTGTCAGCGGATGGGCCAGCATATCAGCCTTTACGTCATGGCGCATAACTGCGACAAATACTATAGATCCATCAGGAAGAATATCGAGACCGCCGTTATTGCTGGCCGCATCGCCATACGAGCTGTAAAGGCTCCATACTTTCTTGCCCTGTGCGTCAAGACGCATGATTATGAGGTTGTTATTGGTGTTGCGCTGCACGTCCACAGGACTGGCGAAAATGGTTTCGTCTGCATAAGTGGCGGCATCGCCGGCGCTGTGCGTGGCGGCCGAGCCCATCCAATAGATGGCCGAGCCATCCTCCGTGGCCTTGATGCTGCGAGTCATAGACCCCGAAGCAAGAGGGCCTTTTACGAAATTGGCCCATTCGGCAGTGGGCGCGGCTGGAGCTGCCATAGCGGTGGCCGTTCCCAAAAGCATGACAGCTAATGTCGTTGTAATGAATTTCATAAGCTTTCTGTTGTTAAGTTTGTGTGTTTTCTATTGTTTTCAACCATCAGTCATTGGTTCTTCGTAAAGAAGCCTATGCTATAAAGACGCGGTTTTTTTCGGCGCAAAATTACGCATAGACAACTTAATATAAAAGCATTAAGCACCAAAAAGCCCAAAAATACTTACAAATGGGTATGTCGGATTGCGTCTCGCGCCAAACAATTGCACAATTTGAGTATGCGGTTACGGACAGCCGAAAAACCACAAATCTACACATCGCAGCTTTCGGATAATAACGTCCTTTTTCGAAAAAAACACATCAAACAACTTCCCTCAGGTCGTTTTTTTCGGCAAATCATAGCGACAAATCGGAATAAGAGTGTTATTTTTGCACGATATTATACACATCTCGCGCGGAGTGCGGCCCTGAGCATCACTGCCGGCTTCGCCTCATTGACTTAAAGCCTTATGAAGACGAATCTTTTTTCGGCATTGTGCGCCATCATGGTTCTTATGACGGCCACGACACTGGCATCCTGCAACAACAGCACATCGGCGCAACCCGAAGCCGTTCCCGTACAATTAGACGATGAGGAGTCTTGGAGTCTTGTGGACTTTGGCGGCGAAATCATCGCCAAAAATGCCTTTGACAACACTCCAAGCTACGTATACAACGGCACTTTCGTAGTCAGAGAGGAGGATGGCCTATACGTCCACCACATCTCCGATCCCAAGAAGGCACTCAATTCCGAACCATTCCTACAACTCACCAATTTCGCTTCGGGACATGCCTTCGGCGTGCGCCCCGGAACGGGCATCCTGCTTGTGAATACCGACGGCGAGGTAATCAAGCAGCTCTCTGACGACATCGCCACAGTCTATGTCCCGGTACCGCTCGGAGCCTTAGACATCCTGCCATACAAAGATACCGACGAAAAAGCCGGATACATCAAAGCCTCGGGCGACATCGCCATCAAGGCCAAATGGGACACAGCCATGCCGTTCTCGGAAGGCCTTGCTATGGTATTTAACAATGACAACAGATATACTTGCATCGACACCGACGGCGAAAAAGTTTTCTCACTACGAGAAGGAGAAAGTATGGTCTTACCCTTATTCCTAAACGGCTGGTTGGCTGTAAACAAGGACGACAGAGGCCATTTTGTAGACCATAAGGGCGAAACCGTAATGAAACTGTCCCATGGAACAGCTGCCGTCGCACGCATCGGCGACCGCGTTCTGGCTCGCAACTCGGACGGATGGATGATACTCGAAGCCAAAGAGGACGGCGAAAAGATTCTCAAAGGATACGAAAGCATCACCCCCCTCGGACTTGACGGCACACGCTTCCTCGTGCGTAAACGCTCTGACAGCAAGTTCCGCGTGGTGGACGCCAATGGTGAGGACGTAGGCGACAACAGGATTGAGAACTTCAATGACATGGTCTCGCTATACGGCTACATTTTCGGCGGCGACGAAAAGCCGTACACGCTCTACGACAAAAACGGCGAGCCCGTAAACAAAAAATTAGACATAGACGTCATCGGCAACGAAGAATATTTAGCCGTCTTCTCGCAGAAAATCTACAACAAAAAGCAGGTGGCAGCCCTGGTAAACATCATCGGAAATAGTGCCTCGTTCGGCGGCGCCGAAGGCGTACCATCGGTCAGCAACGGCGAGACTGCCTCGACTCTGCTGCCCGAAATGGGCATAAGCGCCGAAGATGCCTTCACCTACATCGACAGTGGCAGCTACCGCGTATCCAAGTCTATAAGCGATGACCTCGGCGTATTGTACGCCACATTCGCCACATCCCCGGCCGACTGGACTTTCGACAGCGACGGATGGACTATCTCACAACGCTACTTCTACAGGGAGGCACCCGTGTCCCTATTGGCCATAGAGACCCCCGTGAATACAGACAGCCGCACCGCCACGGCCTACGCCTTGATTGACGCCCTTATGGACAAGGGCTGGGAGCGCGCCGGAGGCCATAGCCACGAATTGCGCAACAGCGCCGGCAACTATGTGTACATCGTCCCGTCCACTTACTGCCTGCGCATAGTTTGCAGTTTCGGCCAACTTGACTACAACGCCGTGATGGGCAGCGCATTGCATGCGCCCTCCGCAAATAATGACGATTACTATCTGTCCGCCGATTCGGACTCGGTAGCGGTGACGGTTCCGACCGAAGAAGTAGCGGCCGTCGATGGATATTAAAATCCACAATCAGAACATACTACAACACACATAACACATACAACGATGAATCTCTTTGACACTATAAGCGAAGACATCAAAACCGCGATGAAGGCACGCGAAAAAGTACGCCTCGAAGCACTACGCGGCATCAAGAAAGAATTCCTTGAAGCCAAGACTGCCCCCGGCGCCGGAGGCGAGCTGACGGACGACAACGCCCTCAAAATCATAATCAAACTGGCCAAGCAGCGCCGCGAAAGCGCCAAAATATACGCCGATGCAGGTCGCAAAGACCTCGCCGACAACGAATTGGCCGAACTGGCCGTCATCGAAGAATACCTACCCAAGGCTCTCTCGGACGAGGAACTCACCGCCGCCCTCACCGAAATCATAGCCAAGGTGGGCGCAACCTCACCCGCAGACATGGGCAAGGTGATGGGCGTAGCCACAAAGCAACTGGCCGGACGCGCCGACGGACGCGCAATATCAGCCAAAGTGCGCGAACTCCTGGCCAAATAATACGATTGTCAAAAAAAAACAAATAGCATATAAAACACAACAATGCTTACACTTCAACAAATCAAACAAGACCCGCAAGACATCATCCGCCGTCTTGCTGTCAAGGGCTTTGACGGCACCGAACCCATAAACCGCATCCTCGAATTGGACGCCGAACGCCGTCGCCTCCAGCTGGAGAACGACAATGCCGCCGCCCAACTCAAAAAACACGCCGAAGCCATCGGCGCCCTCATGAAATCCGGAGACCGCGCTGCCGCCGAAGCCAAAAAAGCCGAAGTGGCCACCCTTAAGGAAAGCCAGAAAGCCACGTCCGATGCACTGGCTGCCGCCGAAAAAGACATACGCGACATCCTGCTCAACGTCCCCAATGTCCCCTGCGCAATGGTCCCCGAAGGTACGAGCGCCGCCGACAACGTCGTCGAGA
>ULSK01058818.1_pt1 | contig 34580 bp, 19 predicted proteins | sample 1956311 | NCBI WGS metagenome assembly ULSK01 (sample SAMEA4835706, study PRJEB28245) | human gut metagenome | biome: gut microbiome; material: fecal sample | place: Denmark | collected 2008 | reverse complement strand
CCCAGCCTGTCCAACAGGTATTGCTCATACTTATATGGCGGCTGAATCACTCCAGAAAGCCGGCGACAGCCTTAACATTCCGATTAAGGTTGAAACAAACGGTTCGGGCGGTGCAAAGAATGTGCTTACTGAAGAAGAAATTGCAAATTGTGACGGTATCATCGTTGCCGCTGACATCACAATAAATCTTGCCCGTTTTGACGGCAAGCCCGTTTTACAGTGTGCCGTTTCAGACGGTATTCATAAGCCGGAAGAGCTTATCAACAAGATTGTAAACAAAGAAGTTCCCGTATATCATCACAAAGGCGGTTCTGCAGATGCTCCAAGGAAGAGAGGCGGCACTTACGGTCACCTTATGAACGGTGTATCACATATGCTCCCGTTCGTTGTAGCAGGCGGTATCTTCATTGCAATCGCATTCCTCATTGATATTGCGTGCGGTGTAAACGCACAGGAGGTTGGCAGTGCATTCGGTACGGTAACTCCAGCAGCCGCATGGTTTAAGACACTCGGCGGTGTGGCATTTAACCTTATGGTTCCTATCCTTTCCGGCTTTATCGCAATGTCAATTGCAGACCGTCCCGGTCTTCTCGTTGGTCTTGTAGGCGGTTTCCTTGCAACATCAGGCGCAACCTTTATGGATCCTGCCGCTGCAGAAACAGTTCCGTCAGGCTTCCTCGGCGGCTTGCTCGCAGGTTTCGTAGGCGGTTACTTAATGCTCGGTATTGAAAAAATGTGCGATAAGATGCCTAAGGCTCTTGAGGGTATCAAGCCCGTTCTCATCTATCCGCTTCTCGGACTCGGCGGTATTCTCGTTGTAATGTGCGCAGTCAACCCGTTCATGGGTATGATTAACTCAGGTATGTCAAACGGCCTTAACGCTATTGCCTCTAACCCTGCAATGATGGTTCCGCTCTGTGCGCTCCTCGCAGGTATGATGTCTATCGACATGGGCGGTCCTTTCAACAAGGCAGCTTATGCATTCGCAACACTTAACCTTGCAAACGCAGACGATCAGGCATACATCATTATGGCAGCAGTTATGATCGGCGGTATGGTTCCTCCAATCGCAGTCGCTCTTTCAAACACATTCTTCAAGAATCGTTGGACAGATGAAGAAAGAAAGAATGCTCCCGTAAACTATATAATGGGACTTTCATTCATCTCAGAAGGTGCAATTCCTTACGCAGCAGGTCATCCGCTTCAGGTTATCCCTTCATGTATCGTTGGTTCTGCAGTAGCAGGCGCACTTTCAGCTCTCTTTGGCTGTAAGCTTATGGCTCCTCACGGCGGTATCTTCGTATTCGCAACAATGCAGGGTACATGGTATTTCTACCTCCTTGCTCTTGCAATCGGTGCAGTAGTTTCAATGTTTATGCTTGCACTTCTCAAAAGACCGATTAAAAAATAATTAATTTGCTATTACCCGTTTTTTGAAATGTTTTGTTCCTCGGCACCGGTGTAAAAGCCGGTGCCACCCCTCAAAACTCAAAAAACTTTCACGACATTAGATTCAAAACTTCAAAGCACAAATTTATTTTATAAAGGAGATTTTATTATGGTATCAAAAGAACTCGTACTCACAAATGCGCAGGGATTCCATATGCGTCCGGCATCGGTTTTTGCAACAGCTATGGGCAAATACAGCTGTGATGTAACAATCAAATTCAACGGCAATCAGTACAACGCAAAGAGCCTCCTCAACATTATTGCGGCTTGCATCAAGTGCGGCAGTGAAATTGAAGTTGTTTGCGACGGTGCTGACGAAAACGAGGCACTTGCAGAGGCAGTACAGCTCATTGAGAGCGGTCTTGGCGAATAATGGCCCCGACAGACCAGTTACAAGAGGTGAAGATTATGCTACACGGAACAGCCGCATCCGAGGGTATCGGAATCGGTAAGGTAATGCTTATTGAAGAACATTCGCTTGAATACACTCCACGAACAGTAACAGATACTGAGGCAGAGTCACAGCGTTTTAAGGCAGCAGTAGATGCTTTTTGCTACAATACTGAAAAACAGGCAGAAAATCTTCGCAGTTCAGCCGGTGAAAAAGAGGCAGAAATTCTTGCAGGTCACATTCAGATCATCAAAGATCCGTATCTCAGCGGTGAAATTGAAAAGCTGATTGCAGACGGTCAATGTGCGGAATCTGCTCTTGAGCATATGTGCGATATGTTTATTGCAATGTTCTCGGCAGCTGACGATGAGCTTACAAAACAGCGTGCGGCTGATGTCAGAGATATCAAGAGCGGTGTTCTCGGCATTCTTCTCGGAGTAAACGAAATTAAAGTAAGCGATGCGCCAAAAGGCACTGTGCTTGTTGCAAGGGAGCTTACTCCTTCTGTTACGGCAGGTATTGTAAAAGAAAACATAGCAGGCATTATTACTGAAACAGGCGGAACAACTTCCCACTCTGCAATTCTTGCAAGAGCGCTTGAGATTCCCGCCGTACTCAGTGTTGAGGGTGTCGCATCAAGCCTGAAAAACGGCGACACAGTTGTAGTTGACGGCAGTGAGGGTGCTGTAATTGTTAATCCGGATGATAACACAGTTGCAGAATACTCCAAAAAGCGTGACGCTTTTCTTGCAGAACGCAAAGAGCTTGAAAATTACAGGGGACGAGAAACAAAATCCGCAAGCGGAGAAGTTTATGAACTTTTCTGCAACATAGGAAAACCCGAAGACGCTGTCAAGGCAGTTGATGCAGACGGCGAGGGTGTCGGACTTTTTAGAACAGAGTTTCTGTTTATGGACAGAACTTCAATTCCGACAGAGGACGAACAGTTTGAGGCCTACAAAAAGGCGGCTCTTATCTTAAAGGGCAAGTCGCTGATTATCAGAACACTTGATATCGGCGGTGACAAGGACATTCCGTACCTTGGACTTGAAAAAGAAGAAAATCCGTTCATGGGATTCCGTGCAATCAGATATTGCCTTAAAAACCGTGAACTTTTCAAATCACAGATTAAAGCCATTTTGCGTGCAAGCGCATTCGGTGACATCAAGATTATGTTCCCACTCATCACAACTATGGATGAACTTCGTGAGGGCAAAAAGCTTGTTGCAGAATGCAAAGCCGATTTACGCAATATGGGCATAAATTTCAACGAAAACATTCAGGTTGGTGTTATGGTTGAAACAGCGTCTGCGGCAGTTATCGCAGATATGCTTGCAAAAGAGGCAGACTTCTTCAGCATCGGCACAAATGACCTCACAGGCTACACAATGGCTTGTGACAGAGGCAACAACGATGTGTCTTACCTCTACTCTCCCCTTCAGCCAAGCGTTCTCAGAATGATTAAGCGCACAATTGAGTGCGGTGTTCAGAACGGCATTTCAGTCGGAATGTGCGGTGAGGCTGCCGCAAACAAGCTGATGATTCCGTTACTTATTTCATTCGGACTCACAGAATTCAGCGTTTCCGCTCCGTCAGTTCTCAATGTGAGAAAAATAATTTCCACATGGACAAAAGAAGAGGCAGACAAAGTTACTGCAAAGGTGCTTGAAATGAGTACACAGCAGGAAATTGTCGAATACCTCAAATCGGTTGTGTAAAACAACCCAGTTAATATGCGTTAATCTCAGTTAAATAATTTGCAAACACGATTAATCCCCGTCAGAAATTCTGACGGGGATTTGTCTTTTGGTATATTAATTAGTTTTTTCTCTGCATACTATCCCTTTTTGAAAAGACGCAACCGCAGTAGTTTTGGCGGTAGAGGTCATATTCTTTTGAAAGGATGATCGAACGCTTGTAGCCTTCACGCTTTTTGAAGTCGCTGTACAGCCACGAAATGCCGTACTTCTTGGCAAGCTCCGCACCGATTGCATTAAGCAACTGCGCATTTTTCAGCGGACTGATTGTAAGCGTGGTTGTGAAATAATCAAAGCCGTGTTCCTTTGCGTAGCGTGCAGAGGATTCAAGTCGCAGTCTGAAACATTTTTCACACCGCTTTCCGCCCTCTGGTTCATTTTCAAGGCCTTTGACATACTCAAAGTAATCCTTGGGCAAATATTCGCCCTCGACCACCTTTACAGGATGTTCAAACGGCATAAGCGACACAAGACGCTTTTCTTCGCTCAGGCGGTAATTATACTCATCCGCAGTCGAAATATTCGGATTGTAAAAATAGACCGTGATATCAAAATATTTTGAAAGATACTCAAGGCAGTATGACGAACACGGGGCGCAACACACATGCAAAAGCAGCTTCGGGACTTTTCCCTCCCCCGTTATTTTTTCAATCACCCTGTCGAGTTCTTTCTGATAGTTTATCTTGTTCATACTATTATATAAATTTGCAAATGTAGTCAAAAAGTTCTTCGGCTGTGTCTGCAACAAAGGGCGCACCTGCGTTCATAAGCTCGTTTTTCCCCCTGAATCCCCATGAAACACCAGCCATTTTTACACCCGCATTGTTTGCCGTAAAGACATCGACATCGCTGTCACCGACATAGAAACATTCTTCGGGAGTTACACCGCTCATATCGAGGAGTGCAAGCAGAGCATCAGGCTCGGGCTTTGTCTTGTACTGTGGTTTCTGCCCCCATGCCTGAGTAAACTTGTGATTTGGAAATGCTTTTTTTAGCATTTTATCAACAAATTCATCGGGCTTGTTTGAAAGCACACCTGTTTTTACACCCTTTTTTGCAAGCTTTTCAAGCATTTCGGCACAACCGTCATATGCGGCGGTGTGGTCGTTGCAATGAACAGCATAGTGTCTGTCGTAATCAGCCTTGACCTTTTCAAAAAGCTCGTGGTCGGTCCACGCATCTCCCATCGCCCTTCTGATGAGCATTTCTCTGCCGTTTCCGACATATGTTTTATAATTTTCAACCGGCTTTTCTTCAAGACCGTTAAGCTTCAGACCGTAGTTCACACTTATAGCAAGATCGGTAAGCGAATTCATAAGCGTACCGTCAAGATCAAATACTACCATTTTTACCATAAATATCACCTTAGTTTAATCCTTTTTCCTGTTCAAAAAGTATTGCTCTGCATGGTGCCGCCTCAACTCCGCCGAGCTTTATTGGAAACGCACACAAATCATATTCGCCGTCAGCCACTCCCGAAAGATTGAGATTTTCGAGAACGGCAATATCCGCTCTGCCAAGTTCAAGATGTGTTTTAACTTCATCAAACGGAGGTGCGATTGACTCGGCATCCGTACCGACAAGCACCACCCTGCTTTGTGCAAGCACAATTGCGGCAGAATGTGAAAGGTATGTTTTGCCGTTCCCGCGAAAGAGTATGCGTTTTCGGCAATACGGCAACAGCTTGTCCATATCTTCGCCCGTCAGCACACCCTTGACCGTTATTACGGTGCATTTTCCGTAGAAAGTGTTGAGCCTTAAATCGGTTATCCCTTTGCCGTCAGGGCAAAAGTGGAGAGGAGCGTCAATATGCGTGCCTGCATGAACACACATAGAAATCTGCGAAAGATTGCACTCGTCATCTTCATCAATACTTCTCAGCGGAGTCACAACGGTTTCGGGATCACCCGGATATGTTTCGGTTGTAAGAGTATCTCTCGAAATATCATGAATATACATACATCCTTCGCCTCTTTTCTTTTTGAACATTTTTAATTAACGCAGAGCATCAGCTCCTTGGAGTCTAAGTAAAATATAACTCTGCTTAAATTCAGAACGACCCCACCGTATGAGTAAAGCGGAACATCTACACTATGATTATACCACATATTACTGCACTTTGCACCTTTATCGGCAAAATTTCCTTGTTTTACGGCAAAAAATAACCCCACAGGAGAACCCTGTGGGGTAAATTGCAATTGTGAATTTAATCAACAGCGATTAATTATTCAACAGAAATCGGTGAACCGACATTGCCTGTTTCGTAACCGCCAACGATGTACTTCTGAACGATAGTAGCATCCTTGATTGAGATTCTGCCGTCCTCGTTAGCATCACATGTCTTGAATGCGTTTGCATCATCAGCAGCAATACTCATAAGGTTGATAGCAATCTTCTGAATTGTTGTAGCATCTACAACTGTAATTGAGTAGTCACCGTCAGCATCGCCGAGAAGCGGAACACGGTTACCGTCAATCTTAATATTAGCCTTAGCACCTGAGCGTGACGGATAATCAAACTTAGTAAGATCAAGTGTGATTGTTACATCAACGAGTGAATCTTCCGGATAACCGGCAGAAACTGTGTTAAGGAGCATATTTTCACCATTGAATGTAAGGTCAAAATCTTCGCCTATAGTAGCTGCGCTCTGCTCAGGAAGACCCCAGTTAGCAGCCCAATCGTCGTTAACTGCAAACTTGAACTGGTATGCAGCATCAGCAGATTCAACACCTGTGTATGTAATCTGATAAACCTTGTCAGCAATCTGAGTCATGTGGTTAACCTCAGCGTCAACACCCCATGCTACACCGTTAAGCCAGCTGTTTTCACCGTTACCAACAACTGTGATGCTGTTGATTTCAAGGTCTGTAACCATTTTAACGCCGTCACCTGTTACAGCAATCTCGTTTGTAGCAGGATTGAAAGTTACAGTTACATCACAAGCACTTTCTACATCGAAAGTTACATTGTTGTCTGTACCGTCAAGACCGATCCACTTCTGCTCGTCGCCTGTGTTTGCAACGACCTTGAGCTGATAGCTTTTGCCCACCGGAACAGCTGTAAATGTCTTTGTATAAACATCGCCGCTCTTTGTCATTACATTTTCGGGAGCGAGTGCAGGAGAACCCTGCCATTCATAACCTGTGAGTGACTCAACGCCTGCTACAACATACTGTGTTTCGTCAACAGGCTCTGTTGCAGGTTCTGTAGTGGGTTCTGTTGTGGGCTCAACAGTTGTAGGCTCAACAGTTGTTGGCTCAACAGTTGTAGGTTCTTCTGTTGCAGGAGCTGTTGTACCTGAAGGATCAACACCGAGAAGTGTAGCTACTGTTGTAAGCGGAGCACAGTCGGGATAAGCTGCAGGATCAGCAAGCTCTGTTGCATACATTTCAGCATAAGCGTTGTAAACATCCATTGGCTCAGCCTCAACCTGTGCACAAATGTCAGCTACAGTTTCGGGAGTGTAGTTTTTAGGATTCTTAACAGCCCAGTTGAAAATAGCCTGTGCAACCATTTCTGCTCTTGAAAAGTAAATCGGGAATCTGCCCTCAGTTACATGACCGAGTGATGTGATTGCAGCCTTTGGACCGTAGTTATCGCTGTTATTCTTCCATGTTGCAGCAAAGTCACGCTTTGAAGAATCTTCGGTATTCTCAACTGTACCGCCTGTGAGGTAAATTGTGTCGCCGAGACAAGGCTTGCCGAGTGTTACATTACAGGTCTGGTGACTCTGTGATTTAGTATCAATTGTTGAGAAAATTACAGCATAGTCAGCGTTGTCTTTAAGACCGCCGTGATTTGTGCCGTCAGCTGACTTCAATTTTGCAGTATCGAAGTAGTAAAGACCTGTAGCAGGATCCTTCTTACATTTCTCTGCCTTACCCTGCCAAGATGTTTCAGGTAAATCATCGCCTGCTACAGCGTAAAGGTGACAGTATACTGTCTTTGTTGTTCCCCACTCTGCAGGGAGATTAGATGCGTCAAAATAGATTTTTGTGTCGGTTTCTTCAGCTGATGCAGAGAATATGGTCAAGCCTGAAAAACAGGATACAGCCATAAGAACTGCAAGCACCAAACTGAGAACCTTGGATGATTTTTTCATCGCTAATTCCTCCTTTTTTTTACTCAATTTTCGAGTAATTACATTATATATCAAAATGTTCAGATTTACAAGTGGTTTTTGGCAAGTTTGTGAATTTTTTCTAATTATTGTTTTAAACCTATTGTTATGCGCTCACATTTGGTGTTTTTACTTGACAACAGTTGCAAATAATTGTATTATTTTAATGGTTATTTTTATCTATCTATCTGTTAAGAGAGGTTAAGTTATGGAAAACAGCAAAAAAACCATGGATAAAATCGTTGCCCTGTGTAAAAACAGAGGCTTTGTTTACCCGGGCTCCGAAATTTACGGCGGTCTTGCAAACACATGGGATTACGGTCCGCTCGGTGTTGCACTTAAAAACAATATCAAAAACGCATGGCTCAAAAAGTTTGTTCAGCAGAACAAATATAATGTAGGTCTTGACTCTGCAATTCTTATGAACCCGCAGACATGGGTTGCATCGGGTCATCTCGGCGGTTTCTCTGATCCGCTTATGGATTGTAAGGAATGTAAAACCCGTCACCGTGCCGACAACCTTATTGAAGATTTTGACGGTACAAATGTTGCAGGCTGGACAAATGAAGAAATGATGAATTACATCAAGGAAAAAGAGATTCCGTGTCCTAACTGTGGCAAGCACAACTTTACCGACATTCGTCAGTTCAACCTTATGTTCAAAACATTCCAGGGCGTTACAGAGGACAGCAAGAATGAAATTTATCTTCGTCCCGAAACTGCTCAGGGCATTTTCGTGAACTTCTCTAACATTCAGAGAACAAGCCGTAAAAAAGTTCCTTTCGGTGTTGCACAAATCGGTAAATCTTTCAGAAACGAAATCACACCCGGTAACTTTATTTTCCGTGTTCGTGAGTTTGAGCAGATGGAGCTTGAATTCTTCTGCAAGCCGGGCACTGACCTTGAATGGTTTGAATACTGGAGAGGTTTCTGCCGTGACTGGCTCTATTCTCTCAATATTAAGGAAGAAAATCTCCGCCTTCGTGACCATTCAAAAGAGGAGCTTTGTTTCTATTCAAAAGCCACAACAGACTTTGAATATCTCTTCCCGTTCGGTTGGGGCGAGCTTTGGGGCGTTGCCGACAGAACAGACTATGACCTTACACAGCACAGCAAAACAAGCGGTAAGACACTTGAGTATTTTGATCCGACAACAAACGAGAAGTACATTCCGTATGTTATTGAGCCGTCACTCGGTGTTGAGCGTCTTTTCCTTGCTCTTGTTGTTGAGGCTTATGATGAAGAAGTTATTGACGAAAAGGATACACGAGTTGTGTTAAGACTTCATCCGACACTTGCTCCGTACAAAGCTTGCGTTCTTCCGCTTTCAAAGAAGCTCAACGAGCAGGCCGGCAAGGTTTATGAACAGCTTTCAGCCGACTTTATGACTGATTATGACGATGCCGGTTCAATCGGCAAGCGTTACAGAAGACAGGACGAAATCGGTACTCCGTTCTGTATCACATATGACTTTGAGTCTGTTGACGACGGTTGTGTAACAGTTCGTGACCGTGACACAATGCAGCAGGAAAGAGTTGCAATTGACAAGCTCAACGATTATATCACTGAAAAGATTAAGTTCTGATTATAATATGATATCAAAAGGACATTCCAAATGGAATGTCCTTTTTTTGCGTAGGGGCGGCTCGCCGTATAAGAACAGCGGATAACCTCAAAATTCGGGTTATCCGCTGTGTGTTTTATTCAATATAATAATCTGAATTCAATCAAATTACTTTGAGAGGTTTGTGAGAACCTTTTTGATTCTCTCAACAGCCTCGATTGTGTTTTCTCTGTCACCGAATGATGTAAGACGGAAGTAGCCGGCACCGTTTTCGCCAAAGCCCTCACCCGGAGTACCTACAACATTTGCCTCGTTGAGGAGGAGGTCAAAGAATTCCCAACTGCCCATGTTGTTCGGACACTTGAGCCAGATATAAGGTGAGTTCTTACCGCCTGTGTAGTAGATGCCGAGTTCATCAAGAGCAGATGCGATAATTCTTGCATTTTCCTGATAGTAAGAAATGTTCTCCTTGATCTGCTTCTGACCTTCTTCGCTGAATACAGCGGCAGCAGCACACTGAACAGGCCATGAAACACCGTTGAACTTTGTTGCCTGACGGCGGTACCATGTTGCATAGATATTGTGACCGTCACGCTCAAGCTCCTTAGGAATTACCGTGTAACCGCATCTTGTACCTGTGAAGCCTGCTGTCTTTGAAAGTGAGCACATTTCAATTGCACACTTTCTTGCACCTTCGATTGCAAAAATTGAACGAGGGAGATCCTCTGTAATGAATGCCTCATAAGCTGAATCGTAGAGGATTATTGCATCGTTTTTGAGAGCGTAGTCAACCCAAGCCTTGAGCTGTTCGGCGTTGTATGCAGAGCCTGTCGGGTTGTTAGGTGAGCAAAGGTAGATGATGTCTGCCTTTACATTTTCATCAGGGAGAGCGGCAAAGCCGTTTGCCTCATTTGATGTGGCATAAACAATTTCTCTGCCTGCCATAATGTTTGAGTCAACATATACGGGGTAAACAGGATCGGTTACAAGAACAACATTATCCTTTGAGAAGATGTCGCCTATGTTGCCGCAGTCCGACTTTGCACCGTCTGATACAAAGATTTCGTCAGCGCCTACTGCAACACCAAAGCTCTTGTAATAATCTGAAATAGCCTGTCTGAGAAACTCATAACCCTCATAATCGGGATAGCCCTTGAAGGTTTCCTTGTGAGCAAGATCCTCTGCACCCTTTTTCATTGCCTCAACAACAACAGGAGCAAGCGGAAGGGTTACATCACCGATACCAAGCTTGATAACCTTTTTATCGGGATGAGCCGCAATATATGCATTTGTCTTTTTTGCAACATCTGCAAAAAGATAGTTAGGAACGAGATTGTCAAAATTTCTGTTAATCTTCATTAAAATCAGTCCTTTAAATCTGAAAGTTAAGTGGAAAAATCAATTACTTTTCAAGTGATGCTTTAATAAATTCTCTGAAAAGCGGATGAGCACGGTTCGGGCGTGACTTGAACTCGGGGTGATACTGAACAGCAACGAAGAAACGGTTGTCGGGAACTTCAACAGCCTCAACAAGAAGTCCGTTAGGTGAAGTACCTGTAATCTTCATGCCTGCATTTTCAATTTCCTCTCTGAAATCGTTATTGAACTCATAACGATGACGGTGACGCTCGGAAATTTCATGCTGACCGTAAGCCTTAGCCATAAGCGAGTCGGGCTTGATAACACACGGATATGCGCCAAGACGCATTGTACCGCCCATATCCTCAATGCCTTCCTGTTCAGGCATAAGGTCAATAACATTATGCTTGCCCTCTGGTGTAAACTCACCGCTGTTGGCGTCAGCATAGCCGAGAACATCTCTTGCGTATTCGATTACTGCAGTCTGCATACCGAGGCAGATTCCGAGATACGGAATATCATGCTCACGGGCATATTTTGCAGCCATAATCTTACCTTCGATACCTCTGTTACCGAAGCCGCCCGGAACAAGAATACCGTCAACATCACCGAGAAGCTCGTCAACCTTGTACTTTGTAAGAAGTTCGCAGTCAACCCACTTGATTTCAACATCGGCGGAATTTTCATAGCCACCGTGACGAAGTGCCTCTGCAACAGAAAGATATGCGTCATGGAGAGCAACATACTTACCGCAAAGAGCAATCGTGCATTTCTTTGTGCGGTTGTTGATACGGCTAAGCATTTCTTCCCACTCGGAAAGGTCAGGCTTTTTGTCTGTTACAATATTGAGCTCACGACATACAACATTTGAGAAATTGCTCTTTTCAAGCATAAGAGGTGCCTGATAAAGCGTTGGGAGAGTAATATTTTCGATTACACAATCCGGCTTTACATTGCAGAAAAGTGCAATCTTGTTGAAAATGCTCTCCTCAAGAGGTTCGTCACAACGAAGAACGATGATATCGGGATTGATACCAAGTGAACGAAGCTCTTTTACAGAATGCTGTGTCGGCTTTGATTTGTGTTCCTCGCTGCCCTTGATATAGGGAACGAGAGTTACATGAATAAAGATGCTGTTCTCTCTGCCGACTTCAAGAGATACCTGACGGATAGCCTCAAGGAACGGCTGGCTTTCGATATCGCCCACCGTACCGCCGATTTCCGTAATTACAACATCGGCATTAGTTTTTTCACCTACATTGTAGATAAAAGACTTGATTTCATTTGTGATGTGAGGAATTACCTGAACTGTCTTACCGAGGTAGTCGCCGTGACGCTCCTTTTCAAGAACATTTGAGTAAACCTTACCTGTTGTGAGGTTTGAATACTTGTTAAGGTCCTCATCAATAAAACGCTCATAATGGCCGAGGTCGAGGTCGGTTTCTGCACCGTCCTCCGTTACATATACCTCGCCGTGCTGATACGGGCTCATTGTACCCGGATCGACATTGATATACGGGTCAAGCTTTTGAGCAACAATCTTGAGCCCTCTTGCCTTTAAAAGTCTGCCGAGAGATGCGGCTGTGATACCCTTGCCAAGACCGGATACGACACCGCCTGTTACAAATATATATTTTTTATTTTTCTTATGTTCGGTTATCTCCACGATTACACCTCAACTTCGCCTTCAAATACTTTTTCCGCATTACCTGTCATATATACCGTTTCATCAGTATAGTTGATAATAAGATCGCCGCCCTTGAGCTTAATCTTGATGTCTTCGCCCTTTTTGCAGAAACCGTTTTCACAAGCGGCAACCGCAACGGCACAAGCGCCTGTACCGCAAGCCCATGTTTCGCCTGAGCCACGCTCCCACACTCTCATCTTGATTGTATGGTCATCGAGAACTGTTACAAATTCTGTATTCACTCTTTCAGGGAAGAGCTTATCGTTTTCAAACTCCGGTCCTACGGTTTCAATATCAAGATTATCAATATCGTCCATGAATACCACGCAGTGTGGGTTGCCCATTGATACGCAGGTGATGTTATAGTTCTTGCCTGCAATTTCAACAGGTCTGTCAACAACCTTGTCACCGTCAAGAACAACAGGAATTTCCTTCGGATCAAGAATAGCCTTGCCCATATCAACTCTGAGACGGTTAACCTTTCCGCCTGAAGTATAAGCCTTGAGTTTCTTGATACCGCTGAGTGTTTCAATTGTAATTTCGTCTTTTTCGTTGATATCAACCATACCGTGGTCATAGAGGAACTTACCTACGCAACGGATACCGTTACCGCACATCTTACCCTCTGAACCGTCAAGGTTGTACATTTTCATCTTTGCATCTGCAACCTTTGAAGGGCAAACAAGAATAATACCGTCGCCGCCGATACCGAAATGTCTGTCGGAAAGTCTTACAGCAAGCGCCTCGGGGTTGCTGATTTCCTGATCAAAAGTGCTGCAATAGATATAGTCATTGCCTATACCCTGCATCTTAGTGAATTTTAACATAAGCTTTTCCTCTCTCATGTGGTTAATGTCGATAAGCTCCGTGCTGTGCTGTGAATAGTGGCTCTTGAGGCAATCTGCAAGTGCATTTGCCGTATCAAGAGATGTAAGACACGGAATATTTCTTTCAACAGTCTTACGACGAATTTTAACAGAATCTCTTGAAGGAATTCTGCCCTTTGCAGATGTTGAAATAACATACTGAATCTTGCCCGATTCAATGAGTGTAAGAGTATTGTTTGTCTTGGACTCGTGAATTTTCTTTACGCTTACGGCATCGATACCATACTTCTTGAGTACATCCGCTGTACCCTCTGTTGCGTAGATTCTGAATCCGAGGTCGTAGTATTTCTTTGCGATTTCACCGATTTCAGCCTTATCAGAATTACGGACTGTGATGAACACACCGCCCTTTTTCTTCATCTTGTAGCCGGCACCGATGAGTCCCTTATAGAGAGCCTCCTCAAGTGTGCCTGCAACACCGAGAACTTCACCTGTTGACTTCATCTCGGGGCCGAGGTGGTTATCAACATTGATAAGCTTTTCAAAGCTGAATACGGGAACCTTAACCGCAATATAAGGACTCTTTCTGTAAAGACCTGTGCCGTAGCCCATATCTTTGAGCTTTTCACCGAGCATTGCTCTTGTTGCAAGGTCAACCATAGGAACGCCTGTTACCTTACTGATGTAAGGGATTGTTCTTGAAGAACGGGGATTTACTTCGATAACATAGAGTTCGTCTTTATAGATAAGGTACTGAATGTTTACAAGTCCCTTTGTACGGAGTTCGATTGCAAGGTTCTTTGAGCTTTCAATAATAATCTGAGTCATTCTGTCTGAGAGATTCCATGCCGGATAAACCGCAATTGAGTCGCCCGAATGAACACCGGCACGCTCGATATGCTCCATAATGCCCGGAATAAGAATATCTTCACCGTCACAAATGGCGTCAACTTCAAGCTCTGTACCCTGAAGGTACTTATCAATAAGAATCGGATTTTCGATATTCTGTGCAAGAATGATTGCCATATACTCTTTGACATCATCTTCGTTGAATGCAATAATCATATTCTGACCGCCGAGAACATATGACGGACGGAGAAGAACAGGATAACCGATTTTGTCTGCAACATCGAGAGCCTCGTCTGTTGTCATAACCGTTACGCCACGGGGACGCTTGATGTGATACTTTTCAAGAAGCTCGTCAAAACGCTCTCTGTCCTCTGCCATATCAATGGCATCGTATGATGTGCCGAGAATATTTACACCGTTGTCGCTGAGAAACTTTGTAAGTTTAATGGCGGTCTGTCCGCCGAATGCAACAACTACACCGAACGGATTCTCTGTCTTTATTATGCCCATAACATCTTCGGTTGTGAGCGGTTCAAAATAAAGTCTGTCGGCTGTGTCAAAGTCTGTTGATACTGTTTCAGGGTTGTTGTTTACGATAACAACATCGTAGCCTGCCTTTTTAAGCGCCCATACGCAGTGAACAGACGCATAGTCAAATTCGATACCCTGACCGATTCTGATAGGACCCGAACCGAATACGATAACTGTTTTCTTATCGCTCTTCTGCTCTCTGATGAATTCCTCAGCTTCATTTTCCTTATCAAATGTTGAATAGAAGTAAGGAGTTTCAGCCTCAAATTCTGCGGCGCAGGTATCAACCATTTTATAAACAGGAATAAGCGGATTTTCAACCTTCCTGCCTGTGATTTTTTCAATTGTTCTGTCAAGGAATCCCTTGTTCTTGGCACGAACATAGAGATCCTCCGTAAGCTCGCCGTTCTTGAGTTCGTTTTCAACGGCAATAAGATTTTTGAGCTTTTCAAGGAACCACTCGTCAATGAGAGTGATGTTGTGAATCTGTTCTACTGTAATGCCTCTCTTGAGAGCCTCATATACGCAGAAGATTCTTCTGTCATCGCAAACGCTGAGTCTGTCATAAACCGATGCGTTTGAAAGCTCTGCAAATTCCTTGTCGTTGAGAGTATCGTGAGAAATCTCGGCACCTCTTACAGCTTTCATAATAGCCTGCTCAAATGTCGGAGCAATAGCCATAACCTCGCCTGTTGCCTTCATCTGAGTACCGAGTGTTCTCTTTGCATATACAAATTTATCGAAAGGCCATTTCGGGAATTTTACAACAACATAGTCAAGTGCCGGCTCAAAGCAAGCGTATGTTGTACCTGTAACGGCATTCTTGATTTCATTAAGTGTGTAACCGATAGCAATTTTAGCGGCAACCTTTGCAATAGGATAACCTGTTGCCTTTGACGCAAGTGCCGATGAACGGGATACACGGGGATTAACCTCGATAACCGCATATTCAAATGTTTCGGGGTTGAGTGCGAACTGGCAGTTACAACCGCCCTCTACCTTAAGTGCAGAGATAATGTTGAGAGCCGCACTTCTGAGCATCTGATATTCCTTGTCGGCAAGTGTTACCGTAGGAGCGATAACGATTGAGTCGCCTGTGTGAACGCCTACAGGATCGAAGTTTTCCATTGAGCAGACAGTAATAACATTTCCGTCGCTGTCACGCATAACCTCAAACTCGATTTCCTTCCAACCTGAGATACATTTTTCAACAAGCACCTGTGTGATAGGAGAAAGTTCAAGACCGTTTGATGTGATTTCACGAAGTTCTTCCTCGTTATCGACAATACCGCCGCCTGTACCGCCAAGTGTGAATGCAGGACGGATAATTACAGGATAACCGATTTCATCGGCAAACTTAACAGCTGATTCAACATCTGTAACAACAAGTGACGGAATAACAGGCTGACCTATTTCAATCATTGTGTCCTTAAAAAGCTGTCTGTCCTCTGCCTTGTCGATTGTTTCGGGGTTTGCACCGAGAAGCTGAACATTGTATTTATCAAGGAAGCCCTCTTTTGCAAGCTGCATTGAAAGGGTAAGACCCGTCTGACCGCCGAGGGTTGAAAGAAGGCTGTCAGGGCGTTCCTTTTTGATGATTCTCTTAACTGTTTCAAGCGTCAACGGCTCAATGTAGATTTTATCAGCCATTGCGTTATCAGTCATAATTGTAGCAGGGTTTGAGTTTACGAGAATAACCTCAAGTCCTTCTTCTTTAAGCGCACGGCAAGCCTGTGTGCCTGCATAGTCAAATTCGGCAGCCTGACCGATTACGATAGGGCCCGAACCGATTACCATAACTCGTTTGATATTCTTTTTGAGTGGCATATAATCATTCCTCGTTCAAGTAATTATTGTATCTGTTCTTATGCTGAATAGTAATCCGAATTTCGGACTCTTATTTTCTGTTGTTCTTCATCAATTCAATAAAACGGTCAAACAAAAATGCTGTATCATGAGGACCGCCGCAAGCTTCCGGATGGAACTGAACCGAGAAAGCAGGCATATTTGTGTAGTTTACGCCCTCACAGGTGTTATCATTACCGTTTACAAAGCTTACTTTGCCGTTTTCGGGCATACTGTCGCTTACAACAGCGTAGCCGTGGTTCTGTGATGTAATGTAAACTCTGCCTGTTTCAACCTCTTTTGCAGGCTGGTTTGCACCTCTGTGACCGTACTTGAGCTTTTCTGTTTTTGCACCCTGTGAAAGCGCAAGGAGCTGGTGACCGAGACAGATACCGAAGGTCGGAATCCCGAAGTCACAAAGCTTTTTAAGCTCCGCAATAATCTCTGTGTTGTCCGAAGGATCTCCCGGTCCGTTTGAAAGCATTACGCCGTCGGGATTCATAGCCTTAATTTCATCCGCTGTTGTGTGGGCGGGAACGACTGTAAGGTTACAACCTCTCTTAACAAGCTCTCTGCCGATGTTATGCTTTGCGCCAAAATCCATAAGCACAACATTGAGGTCGCCGTTTTCAGCGTCAAAATGCTCTTTTTCTTTTATAGTAGTGCTTTCAACAGCCTCTGTAATAACATAGTTCTTAATCTCGTCAAGTTCTTCCTTTGTTACATCGGGAGAATAGGAGATTTTGCAGTTCAGAACACCGTATTCACGCACAATTCTTGTGAGCGCACGGGTGTCAATTCCGTAAATGCCGGGAATTCCCGACTCTTTTAAAAAGGTGTCAAGATCACCCTCACAACGGAAGTTTGAAGGAACTTGGCACCATTCTCGTACAATATAACCTTTCAGCGACGGAGAGTCACTCTCAAAATCGGCAGGGATAACACCATAGTTGCCGATTAAAGGGAATGTCTGAATAACCACCTGACCGTAATAGCTGGGGTCGGTGAGTGTTTCAAGATAACCTGTCATTGCTGTAGTAAAAACAAGTTCTCCCGTAGTTTCTTTTTCGGCACCAAACGCCTTGCCCTCAAAAACTGTTCCGTTTTCAAGGATTAAGTATGCCGCACGGCTCATAAAAACACATTCCTTTCAATAAACTAAAAAAATCGCAGTCAGTTCTCATATGTTCTGATAACCTGCTTTGCAACCTCAAGCTTGCTTGTTCTGAGATCCATAGCCTGTTTTTCAAGATAGCGATGCGCCTGATCTTCGGACATATTAAGGCAGGTAATAAGCAGGAACTTTGCTCTGTTTATTATCTTCATATCCGCAACCATATGCTTGAGCTTTTCATTTTCCTCAATCACACGGAACATACGCATCTTAAAACATTCCGTAAACTGCAAAAAGTGGTGAAACAGGTGCTTGTTTACGGGCTTTGCAATAACAAGAACACCGTGCTCCGTAAGTGCGTCGTTCACATAATCCGCATTACGCTGCGAAACGATAATCACAACACTTGAACGGGTTGTTCCGGCAAAGTACTTTGAAAGCTCAATGCCATTTTCCTTTTCAAGCGGTGCATTGACGCAGATGAGGTCAAAAACCTCACCATTTGCAAGCTCCTTAGCCTCCTGTGAGGTTTGGCAGACGGAAATCTCCGTATAGCCTTCGCTTCCGAGCAATTGTGACAAAGAAGCGGCACTCTGTTCAGAGTGTGAAATCAACAAAGCATTTTTCAAGAACCTCACCACCGCATATTGTTTCATTCATCTTATTATTTTACAAGATTAACCCCTATTGTTATTTACTTAAAGGAATTATGACAATATTTTTTACAATTTTGTAAAAACATTTTCATTGCAAATTTGTTTTACACTTTTCAACATTTTTCGGGCAATTTTCCATTTGAACATTACCCAAACATATTACCGTATTTTTGTTTTTGATTATAGATTAAATTTTTCACTCTTAGCACAACTTCATCGGGATAATATCCGCTGACTTTTTCAAAAGATTTTTCTATATCAGAACTCATAAACGAAAATTTTACCTGTTCACCATACAGTTCCTGAGCAGCATCAAGCTGTACATCAAAATCTATATCAAAAGGTTTTGCGTGAATTTTTGGGATTAAGTTGTAAATATCCTCTCCGAGAGGGTAATCCTCGGTTGTGTCGGCAAGCAGCGAAAGTCCGAAATCAAAATACGGACAAAATCTGTATTCGCCTGTATCATCATTCAGTATAAACGCAATATTATTGGTATGCCTGTCCTCATTCAGAAAAAATGCGTCAAGCTCAAGCATTGCTGTTATATATTTTCCGACATTTTTCAAACCTGTTTTATTCTCGATAAAATCAACGGTGTGGGAAATTTTATCCTTCACATCATCGTACTTCAAAAGATTTTTCGCCATTGATGACGCAAGCCATTGCTTTGACAAATGCTCAAGCGTGACAATGCTTTCATTTTTTTGGCGAAAGTTTTTTGAATAACAACCGTTAAGCTTTCGACCTGCAAATTCTATTTTTATAGGAAAATATTCCGCAAAATCGGTTACATTAGATTTCTTTAACAATTCAGATACAATAACCTCACACAAGCCCTCATATCCCATATGGTCTGCTTTGTACCACAAGTCGTTTACAAGCCACTTTTGCTGATTGCCTTTTGAAGAAGCAGATTTTGTATCTATAAGTGAGTAATTGTCAAGATTGATTTCCTTAATCAAAAAGCGTACAGCTCCTTTCGTGTAAATCTTACATATTGGTTATCCTCAGCCGTTCTTCCGTCTGTTTTTTCAAGTATCTGCAAAGTATCGTAGCCATCCGCTCCGATTTTTTTCAAAATAGTTTTTCGGAATGCCCTTGATTTCGGAAAACATCTTTCTTCAAGAAACTGTTCAAAATCGTTCCAATCCGGATTTTCATTTATACCGAAAGCTCTTTTCATTATATCATTGGTGCGATTCACAATTTTTATTTTCTTATCGGCAAAGTTGACATATATTTCCGTACACACCTTCTGACGGAACATAAAATCAAGCCGCATAACATAATTGCCGTTCAAGGGCTTGTTAAGATATTTTGAAATTGTCTGACGGCTTACATTAAAGGTTTGTGCTATTTCAGCAGTAGTTTTACCGTTTTTCTGCATTTCAATTGCATTTTTAACATCCGTTTCGGTCAACTTATTTTTTCTTCCGCCTTTAAGCCTGCCTGCAATATCCTTTAACTCGGTTTCGTTATCTGTTCCGAACAAATCTATACAAAGCTTTCTGTAATCAGTCATACGCTCCACCGCCTTAATAGTGTCAAATATCATTCTTTACACTATCATTATATAGCATATACAAAACAAAGTCAATTATCTTTGCTAAACATTTATATGCCAAAACACCCCGAACAGCTATTGCCGTTCGGGGCGTCTCGGTTTATGTGAATTAAAAAGGATAGGTTAATTAAGCTACCATGGATTATTCAATATCCTGCATAGCGTCGTAGCCTGTTTCGCCTGTTCTAACCTTAACAACATCTTCAACATCATAGATAAAGATTTTGCCGTCACCGATGTGACCTGTGTAAAGTGCCTTAACAGCCGCATCAACAACTGCCTTTACAGGAACCTTGCAAACTACGATTTCAACCTTCATCTTAGGAAGGAGGTTACTTTCAATAGCAACACCACGGTAATACTCTGCTTTACCCTTCTGAGCACCGCAACCGAGTACCTGAGATACTGTCATACCTGTGATGCCGAGCTTATCCATTTCTTCTTTAAGAGCTTCAAGCTTTGACTGCTTGAGAAGAATGTCAATCTTAGTAATCTTTGTTCCGTCGGTAGCCATATCATACTTGCCGGCAAGCTGAACGGGAACTGCCTGAGTTACAGGAACATTGCTGTCAACATCAAATGTTTCATCAAGTGAAGCTGTACCGACACCGATTGGCATAAAGTCTGCATATGCGCTGATAAGACCGTGCTCGCAGATATCGAGGCCCTTCATTTCTTCGTCCTTTGTAACACGAAGACCTACTGTCTTTTTGATGATTGTGAATACGATAATCATGCAAACAACTGTCCAAGCTACGATTGTAACAATACCGAGAGCCTGCTTACCAAGCTGAGCAAAGCCACCGCCGTAGAAAAGACCTGTGATGCCGTTCTGACCGTTACCTGTTGCGAAAAGACCTACTGCAAGGCCGCCCCACATACCGTTTACGCCGTGTACCGAGAATGCGCCGACAGGATCATCTATTTTAAGCTTGATATCAACAAATTCAACTGCTACTACGATGAGGATACCTGAAACGATACCAATAACTGCTGCGCCGATTGCATCAACATCTGCACAACCTGCCGTGATTGCTACAAGACCTGCGAGTGATGCGTTAAGACACATTGAAACATCAGGCTTGCCGTTCTTGATCCATGTAAAGAGCATGGTTGTTACTGTTGCAACTGCCGGAGCAATTGTTGTTGTAAGAAGAATCTGACCGAGACGAGCGCCGTCTTCAGCAGCGGCACCGTTAAATCCGTACCATGCAAACCAAAGAATGAATACACCGAGAGCACCGAGTGTGATGCTGTGACCGGGGATAGCGTTTACCTTGCCGTTCTTGCCGTATTTACCGATACGGGGTCCGAGAATGATTGCGCCGACAAGTGCCGAGATACCGCCGACCATATGAATTACGATTGAACCTGCAAAGTCGATACAGCCGAGCTGTGCAAGCCAACCCTGACCGTTCCAAACCCAACCTGCTTCAATCGGGTAAACAACGAGTGAAATAATTGCGCTGTAAACACAGTATGCCGAGAATTTTGTACGCTCTGCCATAGCACCTGAAACGATAGTAGCTGCTGTAGCACAGAATACAAGCTGGAATACGAATGAGTTCCAATCAAAGTTCATCCAGTCTGTGAACATATTGAGGTTTGGAACACCGATGAATCCTGCAACATAGTCCTCAGACATCATAAGTCCGAAGCCTAACAGGCTGAATACAACCGTACCGATACAAAAGTCCATCAGGTTTTTCATAATGATGTTACCTGCGTTTTTAGCTCTTGTAAAACCGGTTTCAACCATTGCAAATCCGCACTGCATAAAGAACACGAGTAATGCGCCGATCATAAACCAGACGCCTGTGCCTCCGTAAATTAGTTCTGCCATATAAATCTCTCCTTTTATCAAAATAACAAAAACGGCGTGGAGTTGACAGTTTAATTCTGTCAACCACACGCCGTTGTGTTACCTGTTATACAATATAAATAATGTTATTTAGTATAAATAGAGGTTCTATCAATCACACACCGAAAAGAAGTTCGCCGTATGAAGGATAAGGCCAGTATTCCGAAGCTGTTTCTGTTTCCATTGCGTCACCGACAGCTCTGAGTTCCTGCATAAGTGCAAATACTGTTTCTCTGTAGTACTTAGCATACTTGAGGTTATCATCGCTGTAGTCGCTTGCCTTGATAACAGCCTCTTCAAGCTCTGCAGTTTTCTTTGAGAAACATACAAGTTTGTTTGAAAGGCTTGTAATAAGGTCTTCCTCAACACTTGTAGGAATAGCGTCTGAAAGTGCCTTCTTGGCAAGTGCTGTATCCGTAAGATCTCTTACATATGATGTAACGGCAGGAAGAATGTTCTTCTTAGCCATATCAATCATTGTGAGAGCCTCAATGTTAATCTGCTTAGAATAGCTTTCAAGCTCAATTTCATATCTTGCACGGATTTCGTCTGCCGAACAAATCTTATTCTTAACAAAGAGGTCAACATTCTTCTTGTCAAGGAAGTGTTCCATTGCGTCAGGAAGTGACTTGAGGTTAAGAAGTCCTCTTCTTTCAGCCTCTTCAACCCACTCGGGAGCGTAGTTGTTGCCGTTGAAGATAATGTTCTGATGCTCTGTGAATACTTTCTTAACAAGAGCCTTGATAGCTGCGTCCATATCATCCGCATCTTTAAGCTCATCGTAGAACTCTGAAAGTTCTTCGGCTACCATAGTGTTGAGCATATAGTTAGGACAGGCAATGTTAAGTGAAGAACCAAGTGCTCTGAATTCAAACTTGTTACCTGTGAATGCAAAAGGTGATGTACGGTTACGATCCGATGTGTCCTTCATAAAGTCAGGAAGAACATCAACGCCTGTTCTCATCTTCTGCTTACCCTTGCTTACATATTCTCTGTCATTGATGATTGAATCAACGAGTTCGCCGAGGTCATCACCGAGATACATTGAAATGATTGCAGGCGGTGCTTCGTTAGCGCCGAGACGGTGGTCGTTACCTGCCGATGCAACCGTAATTCTGAGAAGATCCTGATACTCGTGAACAGCCTTTACAACTGCTGCAAGGAAAAGCTGGAACTGAAGGTTGTTTTCAGGAGTCTTGCCGGGATCAAGAAGGTTTTCGCCTGTGTTGGTTGAAATTGACCAGTTGTTGTGCTTACCGGAACCGTTAACACCTGCAAACGGCTTTTCGTGAAGAAGACAAACAAGACCGTGTCTTTCGGCAACCTTCTTCATAACTTCCATTGTAAGCTCGTTGTGGTCGGTTGCAATGTTTGTTGTTGTGAAGATAGGAGCAAGCTCGTGCTGTGAAGGAGCAACTTCGTTATGCTTTGTCTTTGCAAGGATACCGAGTTTCCAAAGTTCCTCGTCAAGGTCTTTCATATAAGCAGCAACTCTTGTCTTGATTGCACCGAAGTAATGGTCGTCAAGTTCCTGTCCTTTAGGAGCTTTTGCACCGAAAAGTGTTCTGCCTGTATAAATAAGGTCCTCTCTCTGGTCGTAAGCGTCCTTATCAATAAGGAAGTATTCCTGCTCCGGACCTACTGTTGTTGTAACTCTTGTAACATTTTCTTTGCCGAGAAGATGAAGAATCTTTACAGCCTCTGTATTTATTCTCTCCATTGAACGAAGAAGAGGAGTTTTCTTATCGAGAACCTCGCCTGTATAAGAACAGAATGCTGTAGGAATGTAAAGTGTTCCGTCCTTAACGAATGCATATGATGTTGGATCCCATGTTGTATAGCCTCTTGCCTCGAATGTGGCACGAATACCGCCGCTTGGGAAAGAAGAAGCATCAGGCTCGCCCTTTACAAGCTCTTTACCTGAGAACTCCATGATAACCTGACCTTCACCGTTCGGTGCGATAAAGCTGTCATGCTTTTCAGCTGTTATACCTGTCATCGGCTGGAACCAGTGTGTGTAGTGTGTACAGCCCATTTCAACTGCCCAGTCCTTCATAGCAGCCGCAACAACATTTGCAACGCTGAGGTCAAGCGGTTCACCGTTCTGGATTGTCTTTTTCAAAGCCTTGTAAGTTGACTTTGGAAGTCTTTCCTGCATCTTCTGATCATTAAATACCATGCTGCCAAAAATTTCGGGAACTTTTGCCATTTTAATTCTCTCCTATCCATTTTGAAAATAAATTTTAATGGTCTGATTTTTGCTTTATAAAAACAGAAAAGGGCACTGTAAGCCTCAGCTCACAGCGCCCTTGCTGTCTTTGATGTTGTTAGTATATTCCACTTTTGCGAATTTGTCAATACATTTTTTGAAAAAAGTTTTGAAATTGCAAGTTTTATTAAATTTCCTGCAAAATTAAACTGAAACATCAATAAGAGTTGCATATTTTCTACAACAATCACAGTAAAATGAAAGTTTTGTCATTAAAAGTTGCAATTTTCCTTTATTTTCCCTTGACAAAGCACAATGTATAGTTATATAATCTAAGTGCTGATTTTTCTTGATCAACGATGACAGGGCATTTCAGAACATCAGCCGACCTGCACATTCACCTTTGCAGGATATAGCACAGGCTGAGTATAGCGGTTTTACCGCTGAGAAGAGATTGGGCATTTTACAATTACATATATATGATTGATTATTAACCGGCAGAACATTAATTGCCACTTTGAACCGATAAGTTTACGAAAGCAAACTTCCTTTTACATATATATGTATATAAAAAGTCCGCTGAATAATTTTTGTGATTAACAGGAAAGGGTGATCATTAATGGAACAGACAGTCAGAGAGAACAACAAGACTCTGTATTCTCCGAAGTTTGAACATGATAACTGCGGTATCGGAGCTGTTGTTAATATTAAGGGTATCAAGTCACACGACACCGTGGCAAACGCTCTGACAATTGTTGAAACTCTCGAACACAGAGCAGGTAAGGATGCCGAAGGCAAAACAGGTGACGGCGTAGGTATTCTTCTCCAGATTTCACACAAATTTTTTAAGAAGGCAGCTGCTGAAATCGGCATTAAGCTCGGTTCCGAAAGAGATTACGCTGTAGGTATGTTCTTCTTCCCTCAGAATGAGCTTGCAAGAAATCAGGCAAAGAAGATGTTTGAAATCATTGCAGAAAAAGAAGGTCTTACAGTTCTCGGTTGGAGAAATGTTCCGTCAAAGCCCGAGGTACTCGGTCACAGAGCTGTTGAATGTATGCCTGCAATTATGCAGTGCTTTATCAAAAGACCTCACGGTGTAAAAAGAGGTCTTCCGTTCGACAGAAAGCTCTATGTTGCAAGAAGAGTTTTTGAACAGAGTAATGAAGACACATATGTAGTTTCGCTTTCAAGCAGAACTATTGTATATAAAGGTATGTTCCTTGTCGGCGATCTCCGTAACTTCTTCCTTGATCTTCAGGACGATGATTACGAGTCTGCAATCGCTATGGTTCACTCCCGTTTTTCAACCAATACAAATCCAAGCTGGCAGAGAGCTCATCCTAACAGAATGATTGTTCACAATGGTGAAATCAACACAATCAGAGGCAACGCTGACAAGATGCTTGCCCGTGAGGAAACAATGCGTTCAGAGCATCTCAAGGGCGACCTTGACAAGGTTATCCCTGTTGTAAACACAGAGGGTTCAGACTCTGCAATGCTTGATAACACACTTGAATTTCTCGTAATGAGCGGTATGGAGCTTCCTCTTGCCGTTATGATTACAATTCCGGAGCCGTGGGATAATAACGGCACAATGAGCCAGAAGAAAAAGGACTTCTATCAGTATTATGCAACAATGATGGAGCCGTGGGACGGTCCTGCGTCAATCCTTTTCTCTGACGGTGACATTATGGGTGCGGTTCTTGACCGTAACGGTCTGCGTCCGTCAAGATACTACATCACGGATGACGGCAACCTCATTCTTTCATCGGAAGTCGGCGCACTTCCTATTGATCCCGCAAAGATTGTTACAAAGGAAAGACTTCGCCCGGGCAAAATGCTCCTTGTCGATACGGTTCAGGGCAGACTCATTGATGACGATGAACTCAAAGAGTATTATGCGTCAAAACAGCCTTACGGCGAATGGCTCGACAGTAATCTTGTTTGTCTTAAAGACCTCAAAATTCCTAATATGAAGGTTGAGGAGCATTCATATAAAGAAAGACAAAAACTCCAGAAGGCTTTCGGATATACCTACGAAGATGTTATGACATCAATCCTTCCTATGGCAAAGAACGGCACAGAGTCAATTGCCGCAATGGGTACAGACAGTCCGCTTGCAGTTCTTTCAAAAGAACCGCAGCCGCTTTTCAACTACTTCAAACAGCTCTTTGCACAGGTTACAAACCCACCGATTGACGCAATCCGTGAGGAAGTTGTAACATCAACAACAATTTATATCGGCGAGGACGGCAACATTCTTGAGGAGCGTCCCGAAAACTGCAAGGTTATAAAGATTCACAATCCGATTCTTACATCAACCGATATTCTCAAAATCAAGAATATGCACATTCCGGGCTTTAAGGTTGCGGTTATCCCGATTCTCTACTACAAGAACACAAGACTTTCAAAGGCTGTTAAGCGACTTTTCATTGAAGCTGACAAGGCTTACAATGACGGTGCAAATATTCTTATCCTCTCCGACAGAGGAGTTGACGAAAACCATCTTGCAATTCCGTCACTTCTTGCAGTATCCGCTCTTCATCAGCACCTTGTTGCAACAAAGAAGAGAACCTCACTTGCAATGATACTTGAAAGCGGTGAGCCGAGAGAAGTTCATCATTTTGCAACACTTCTCGGCTACGGTGCAAGTGCAATCAACCCGTATCTTGCTCAGGAAACAATCCACGAGCTTATCGGTGACGACCTTCTTGACAAGGACTACTACGCAGCAGTTGACGATTACAACAGCGCAGTTCTCCACGGCATCGTAAAGATTGCGTCAAAAATGGGTATTTCAACAATCCAGTCATATCAGGGCTCACAGATTTTTGAGGCTATCGGTATCGGCAAGGATGTTATTGACGAATACTTCACAGGCACAGTCAGCAGAATCGGCGGTATCACAATCAAGGATATCGAAAAGAATGTTGACAAACTTCACACAGCGGCATTTGATCCGCTTGACCTCGGTGTAAGCGATGAGCTTGAATCCCGTGGTTCACACAAGTTCAGAAGCGGCAAAGAGGAACACCTCTACAATCCGCAGACTATATATATGCTCCAGCAGGCAACAAGAACAGGCGATTATGAGCTTTACAAAAAGTATTCTCATATGATTTCCGAAGAAATGGATCCTGTAAACATCAGAGGTCTTTTCGACTTCAACTTTGCAGAAACTCCTGTTCCGCTTGATGAGGTTGAAAGCGTTGATTCAATCGTAAAGCGTTTCAAGACAGGCGCTATGTCCTACGGTTCAATCTCACAGGAGGCTCACGAAACACTTGCGATTGCAATGAATCAGCTTCACGGCAAGTCAAACTCCGGTGAGGGCGGCGAAAGCCTTGAACGACTTCTCACAAAAGGACAGAAGGTTGACAGATGTTCTGCAATCAAGCAGGTTGCATCAGGTCGTTTCGGTGTTACATCAAGATACCTCACATCCGCAAACGAAATTCAGATTAAAATGGCTCAGGGTGCAAAGCCGGGCGAAGGCGGACATCTTCCGGGCAAAAAGGTTTATCCCTGGATTGCAAAAACCCGTCATTCAACACCGGGTGTATCGCTCATATCTCCCCCACCACACCACGACATTTACTCAATTGAGGACCTTGCACAGCTTATCTACGACCTCAAAAATTCTAACAAAGACGCAAGAATCTCTGTTAAGCTCGTTTCGGAATGCGGTGTAGGTACGGTTGCCGCAGGCGTTGCAAAAGCAGGTGCAGGCGTAATCCTTATTTCAGGTTATGACGGCGGTACAGGCGCTGCTCCGAGAAACTCAATCTACAACGCAGGTCTGCCGTGGGAACTCGGTCTTGCCGAGGCTCATCAGACGCTCATTATGAACGACCTTCGTAACAAGGTTGTTATTGAAACCGACGGTAAGCTTATGAACGGCCGTGATGTTGCAATTGCAGCAATGCTCGGTGCAGAGGAATTTGGTTTTGCGACTGCTCCGCTTGTAACTCTCGGTTGTGCAATGATGAGAGTATGTAACCTTGATACTTGCCCGTTCGGTGTTGCCACACAGAACCCCGAGCTCAGAAAAAGATTCTGCGGCAAGCCCGAATATGTAATAAACTTTATGAAGTTTGTAGCAAGCGAACTTCGTGAATATATGTCAAAGCTCGGTGTAAAAACCGTTGATGAGCTTGTCGGAAGAATTGACCTCATCAAGAGAAAAGAAGGCATCACAGGACAGGCTGCCGAGGTTGACCTTTCTAACATTCTTGATACAAACTTTGTTTCGGAAAAGGTTGAATACAACAAAAAGAGCCTTTATGATTTCAAACTTGAATCAACACTTGACGAGAGAATCCTCTGCAAAGAATTTGCAAAGGTTCTTGCAAAAGGCACAAAGAAAAAGGTTGAAGTCAATGTTAAGAACACTGACCGTTCATTCGGTACAATCTTCGGTTCTGAGGTTACAAGAAAGCATTACAACAACCTTGATGACGATACATTTACAGTAGTCTGCAACGGTTCGGGCGGTCAGAGCTTTGGCGCATTCATTCCAAAGGGACTCACACTTGAACTTGTGGGCGACTCAAACGACTACTTCGGCAAGGGACTTTCAGGCGGTAAGCTGGTAGTTTATCCTCCGAAGAACTCAACATTTGACGCAGGTAACAACATCATCATCGGTAATGTTGCACTTTACGGTGCAACAAGCGGCAAGGCATTTATCAACGGTGTTGCAGGCGAGCGTTTCTGCGTAAGAAACTCAGGCGCAACAGCAGTTGTTGAGGGTGTCGGCGACCACGGTTGTGAATATATGACAGGCGGCAGAGTTGTTGTTATAGGCAAAACAGGCAAAAACTTTGCAGCAGGTATGTCAGGCGGTGTTGCCTATGTTCTTGATGAAGAAAGAGATCTTTACACAAAGCTCAACAAAGAAATGGTTCTCTTCTCTGAGGTAACAGAAAAGTACGATATAATCGAACTCAAAACGCTTATTGAAGAACATGTTGCAGCAACAGGTTCACAGAGAGGCAAGAAAATCCTTGATAACTTTGACGAGTATCTTCCAAAATTCAAGAAGATTATTCCGCACGACTACAAGAGAATGATGGCTGCAATTGCCGCTTATGAAGAAAAAGGTCTTACAAACGAGCAGGCACAGATTGAAGCTTTCTACGAAATTGTGAATAATAAATAAGGAGGGGATATTTATGGGAAAGCCAACAGGATTTATGGAATATAAGCGTGAGGATGCCCCGGCATACTCCGTAAAAGAAAGAATCAAAAATTTTGACGAATTTCACGATCCCCTCAGCAAAGAGGATCAGCAAAAACAGGGTGCAAGATGCATGGACTGCGGCGTGCCTTTCTGTCAGGCAGGAATGCAGATTGGTTCTGCATTCTCAGGCTGTCCGCTTAACAACCTCATTCCCGAATGGAATGACCTCATCTACAAGGGCAACTGGGAACAGGCTTACAACCGTCTTAAAGTTACAAACAACTTCCCCGAATTCACATCCCGTGTATGTCCCGCTCTCTGTGAAAAGGCATGCACCTGCGGTGCAAACGGTGACGCTGTCAGCGTAAGAGCCAACGAATACGGAATCATTGAAAATGCCTATGAAGAAGGTCTTGCAGACGCAAAAATTCCAAAGGTAAGAACAGGCAAGAAAATTGCAATCATCGGTTCGGGTCCATCGGGACTTGCCGCTGCCGACCAGCTCAATCAGCGCGGTCATTCTGTAACGGTATTTGAACGCAATGACAGAGTAGGCGGTCTGCTTATGTACGGCATTCCGAATATGAAGCTTGAAAAAGATGTTATCGAACGCAAGATTAACATTATGGAAGAAGAAGGCGTAACCTTTGAAACCTGCTCAAATGTCGGCAAAGACATCAAGGCAAGCGAAATTCTCAAGGACTTTGACCGTGTAATCCTTGCTTGCGGTGCATCAAATCCGAGAGATATCAAAGTTCCCGGCAGAGAGGCTAACGGCATTCACTTTGCCGTTGACTTCCTCAAATCAACAACAAAATCACTTCTCGACTGCAACCTCAGAGAGGGTACATTCATCAGCGCAAAAGGCAAGAATGTAATGGTAATCGGCGGCGGCGACACAGGTAACGACTGCGTCGGCACAAGCATCAGACACGGTGCAAAATCCGTTCTCCAGCTTGAAATGATGCCTAAACTTCCCGACACAAGAAGTGCCGATAACCCATGGCCGCAATGGCCGAGAGTCTGCAAAACAGACTACGGTCAGGAAGAGGCTATTGAAGTTTACGGTCACGATCCACGAGTTTATCAGACAACCGTTAAGCAGTTCATTGCTGACAAAAACGGTAATCTTGTAGGTGCGGAGCTTGTTAAGCTCAAACCCGAAAAGGATGCTAAAACAGGCAGACTTATGATGAAAGAGGTTGAAGGCTCAGAATACAAGGTTGATGTTGAACTTGTACTCATTGCGGCAGGATTCCTCGGCAGTGAAAACTATGTAACCAAGGCATTCGGTGTTGAAACAAACGCAAGAACCAATGTTGCAACGGCAGAAGGTTCACACAAGACAAATGTTGAAAATGTATTTGTTACAGGCGATATGCACAGAGGACAGTCACTTGTTGTCTGGGCGATTCGTGAGGGCAGAGATGTTGCCAAAGAGGTTGACGAAAGCCTTATGGGATACACAAATCTTTAATTGCTTACAAATAACCTGATAATCCTCAATTTTTTCGATATACCGGTTAATAATCAGAAAGCGCAGGAGCGGATTTCCCTCCTGCGTTTTTCTTTGTCATTTAGGGTTTGTTTCTGTTGCATATCAATATGATTGATGATAAAATAAAGGATGTATACAATGCAATAAAATGTGAGGAAATATTATGAGTAACAGACCTGAAACCAATAAACGAAGCTGTCCCGTTTACAAAAAATGCGGCGGTTGTCAACTGCAAAATCTGTCATATCCCGAACAGCTTGAATTCAAGCAGAGGAAAGTCGAAAAACTTCTCAAACGCTTTTGCACCGTTGAAAAAATTATCGGAATGAAAACTCCCTACCACTACCGCAACAAGGTTCAGGCGGCTTTTTATACGGACAAAAAGGGCAAAATCATTTCGGGTGTGTATCAGTCGGGCAGTCATCATGTTGTCGGAATTGACAGCTGTCAGACAGAGGATGTTATTGCCGACAAAATCATCGTTGCAGTACGCAAGCTCCTCCCCTCTTTCAGAATGACAACCTATAACGAGGACACAGGCAAAGGTTTTCTCCGTCACATTCTTGTGAAAAGAGGCTTTGCGACAAATCAGATTATGCTTGTGCTTGTGACAGGTACACCTGTTTTTCCGTCAAAAAACAATTTTGTAAAAGCGATTCTGAAACAGTTTCCCGAAATCACAACCATTGTGCAAAATATAAACCCCTACCGCACCAACCTTGTACTCGGTGACAATCAGAAAGTGCTGTACGGCAAGGGTTATATTGAGGATATTCTCTGCGGTTGCAGGTTCAGAATTTCGCCGAAAAGCTTTTACCAAATTAACCCCGTTCAAACCGAAGTTTTGTACGGCAAAGCAATTGAATTTGCAAATCTCAAAGGCAACGAAACCGTGCTTGACACCTACTGCGGAATCGGCACAATCGGCATAATTGCCGCCAAAAACGGCGCAGGCAATGTTATCGGTGCAGAACTTAACGGCGATGCCGTGAGGGATGCAATCGTAAACGCAAGAGCAAATAATCTGAAAAATATCCGTTTCTACAAAGCCGATGCGGGCGAGTTTATGCGAGAAGTTGCAGATGAGGACGAAAAGCCCGATGTTGTGTTTATGGATCCGCCAAGAGCCGGCAGTAATCGAAAATTTCTCGACTCACTAATCAAAATGTCTCCGAAAAAGGTTGTCTATGTTTCCTGCGACCCCGAAACATTGGCAAGAGATTTAGCCTACCTAACCCAAAACAGCCCCTACAAAGCCCAAAAAATCCAACCCGTAGATATGTTCCCCCACACGGCACACATTGAGACCGTAGTCTTGATGTCAAGGGAATAAGCGAACGGCTTAAAAAACGGCTTGTTTACTGACTTTTGCAGCAGTTTAAATTATACGCACAACTGCTGCAAATGCTTGGCTGTATCTTGCGGAAACATATCAGCTAATGTTAGGTATCTAAACAGCACAAAACAATTCGAATTAGATGCAGTGGCTCTGTTTTTATCGGGGTACCTCTATTTATTGACATTGAGCCTAATTTTCATATATTTCGTTTTTTCGGGTTACCCCAACTATTGACAATGAGCCTGCTTAGTTAGCTTTCTGATAGACAACTGTTAGACAAACAGATTTTCAGAGGGGTTTTATCTCTGCTGAACGCAAAAGAAAAACGCCCTAAACTTTAGCGTTTAAGGCGTTTTTTAAGCTTGGTGGGAGAAGATGGATTCGAACCATCGAAGCGAAACGCAACAGATTTACAGTCTGCCCCCTTTGGCCACTCGGGAATTCTCCCCTATCAAGTTTTTCAAAAATCAAAGCCTACTGCCTAAACAGTAGGCTTCAATGGAGCTGGTGGACGGACTTGAACCCCCGACCTGCTGATTACAAATCAGCTGCTCTACCAACTGAGCTACACCAGCGAATTTAGCTTTCGCTCTTGCATTCACTCTTTAATTTCGAGTGCTTATATAATATATCACATTCTTCATCATTTGTCAACACTTTTTTTCAAATTTTTTTAATTTTTTTGAAGCATTTTCATTTTTTGAAGATGTCCTCGAATGAGTCAGCTTGACTATTATATCATCCTCAATCCTATTCGTCAAGGGTTTTTGCAAAAAAATTTTTCATTGTATTTTTCAACAAAATATCCTATGAATTTTTTGTCGCTCCGTTGCTAAATTGCAAACCTTTCGGTTTACAGCTAAATTAAATTCACTTTTGCTGTCCGCCAGGACAATTTAGCTATCCGTAGGATAATTTAGCTTGCGTAGCAAATTTAGCTCACGCTTGCGTGAATTTAGCTGAAAAAAGCACGCCCCCGTAGGGTGTCACACTTTCATCTTATCACTACTTCTGCCCGAAGTACTTTGTACAGACCTAAACTTTCCGCCTCGCTTGTTGTGTCCTGTGCACAGCTATGCCTCCATAAACGCTCCTCCCTAAAAATGCCCCACAGGGGCATTTTCTTTACGGTCGGCTTCAAATCCATTCGGATTCTTGGCAGGTCAAAACTAAAAGCACCCATAAAGGGTGCTTTTAGTTTTGGCCTGCCCGAAGGGATTTGAACCCCCATTCTCCGGAATCGGAATCCGTTGCGTTATCCAATTGCGCCACGGGCAGATGTATGCGGCAGGGTATTTTGCCTGCCGTTTTTCATTTTTAATTCGCATAATCTTTTATCTGAAAATCAACTGCAAAAACTGCTGTGCAACAGTCTTTAGCTTATATTATGCGGTTATTATACAACAATTTTTTACTTTAAGCAAGGGAAATTTGTCGCTCCTCCCGACTGTAAGGCGATCATTCTGCCATACTTTCGAGTTCTTCCCAGATTTCGTACTGCTCCTCCTGCTGTTTTTGCAAATCCTCGAGCAGTTTTGAAAGCTCCATAAGTTTTTCGTAATCTGCGGCAACTTCCTCACTTGAGAGAAGCTCCTGTGTTTTGGCGATTTCTTCGTCAAGTCGCTCAATTTCAGCCTCTGCCTTTTTGAGCTTAGTCTGTCTTTTGCGTTCTTCACTCTGCTTTTGCTTTTGCAAAAAGTAATCATTCTGCGTTTTTTCTTTTTTATCTTTCTTATTCTCAGTCGGAACAGCACCCGATTTTTCGGCTGTTGTGCGTTCAAGATAATAATCGTAATTACCGAGATATTCCTTTACTCCGTTATTTGTAAGGAGTAAAATTCTGTCGGCAATTTTATTTATAAAATAACGGTCATGGCTGACAATCAGCATTGTACCGCTGTAGTCAAGCAAAGTTTTTTCAAGTTCTTCCCGTGATGATGCGTCAAGGTGGTTTGTCGGCTCATCAAGGAGCAAAAAGTTACTGCCTTTTAGCATTAGTTTCAAGAGAGAAACTCTCGCCCTCTCGCCGCCGCTCATTTTTGAAAGCGGTTTAAACACTTCGTCACCTTTGAACAGGAATGACGCAAGCGCACTTCTGACTTCGGTCTGCGTCATATTCGGGAAGGTGTCCCACACCTCATCAAGTGCGGTTTTTGACAGGTCAAGATTCTGCTGCATCTGATCAAAATAACCGATTTCAACATTTGCGCCGTAGTCATATTCACCGCTGTTCATAGGAGTTTTGCCCGTTAAAATTCTGAACAGCGTTGTTTTACCGCAACCGTTGCCGCCGATGATGAACACTCTCTCGCCTTTTCTGATATGTATGTCAACATTTTTGAAAAGCTGTTTGTCGTCAAACGACTTGGCAAGGTTTTTACAGATTAAAACATCGTTGCCGCTTTCACATCTCGGCTCAAAATGCATACGCATTGTTTCAAGCTCGCTTTCGGGGGCAACAAGCCCGTCTTTGATTCTGTCGGCCTCTTTCTGCTTACTTGCGGCTGTGATAAAGTTGTGAGCCTGTCCCCAGCGTTTTTGCTGTTCAACAATGCCCTCAATACGCTTTATTTCCTTTAAATCGTGTTCATATTTATTTTTAAGCGACTCGTTCACCGATTCTTTTTTCTTGACAAATTCCGAATAAGAGCCGGTATAAACCATAGCACGGTTGTGTTCAAGTTCAATCGTCTTGTTGGTTACATTATCAAGAAAATAACGGTCATGGCTGATGATAATCATTGCACCCTTGAAATCTCTCAAAAAGCCTTCAAG
>ULSK01034943.1_pt1 | contig 39052 bp, 29 predicted proteins | sample 1956311 | NCBI WGS metagenome assembly ULSK01 (sample SAMEA4835706, study PRJEB28245) | human gut metagenome | biome: gut microbiome; material: fecal sample | place: Denmark | collected 2008 | reverse complement strand
AAGAGCGTCCAGTTATTCATCCACTCAACCGGACGGTCGAAGGCAAAACTGTTGAGCGTCATGCCCATAAAGCGATTCACATAGTCGCCAACGTTCAGCACCAGCGCATTAAGCAGGAACGAGGTGTCGCCCATAAACAGCACGAACAGGATCAACCCCAGCGCCAGCGCAACGTTGAGTTCCGATAACACGCGAATGCCCTTATCGACACCGGAGGTGACAGAGATTGTTGCGATGATCACCGACAAGGCGATCAGTGCCGCTTTCGCCGCCATCGAATCAGGAATATCAAACAGTACGCTCAAGCCATAGTTAAGCTGCACCACACCGATACCGAGCGTAGTGGCAATACCGAAGATGGTGCCGATTACCGCTGCAATATCCACTGAATGACCAATCGGCCCGTTAATCCGTTTACCGAAGATCGGGTACAGCGCCGAGCGGATGGTGAGCGGCAAATTATAACGATAGCTAAAGTATCCGAGCGCCATGCCCATCAGCGCATACATCGACCAGCCGGTTAAGCCGTAGTGAAACAGCGTCCAGACCATCGCCTGACGCGCAGCCTCAATCGTCTGACCCGCGCCTTCCGGCGGCTGCATATACTGCGTTACCGGTTCGGCTACGGAGAAGAACATCAGGTCGATACCGATCCCGGCAGCAAACAGCATCGCCGCCCAACTCAGCAGACTGAATTCCGGTTTGGATTGTTCTGGCCCGAGCTTCACCGAACCAAAACGCGAACAAGCGATACAGACCACAAAGACAATATAGAGCGTTGCCGCCAGCAGATAGTACCAACCGAAGGTTTTAGAAACCCAGTCCAGCGTGCGGCCAATCCACAGGGCCGAGAAGTCGCGAAACAGGATCGTTGTCAGGGAAAACAACAAAATCAGTCCGGCGGAGGTGTAAAACACCACCGGATTGATTTTGTCCTTTTCCCTGCTGTGTGAAAGGTCTGTCATCCAGTATCCCCACTGTTATTGTTACCATTTAAAATCAAATTCGTAACAATTAAGACACATTTTATATTGAACGTCCAATCAATAACCGCTTTAATAGATAAACAACGCTGATGAATGGAGTGGCGAAAATGCCCAAATTGGGGATGCAGTCGATCCGGCGCAGACAACTGATCGACGCCACGCTGGAAGCAATAAATGAAGTGGGCATGCACGATGCAACGATCGCGCAGATCGCCCGCCGTGCAGGCGTTTCTACGGGGATCATCAGCCACTATTTCAGGGACAAAAATGGTCTGCTGGAAGCAACCATGCGCGATATCACCAGTCAGCTGCGTGACGCGGTTTTGAATCGATTACATGCACTTCCGCAGGGCAGTGCAGAGCAGCGATTACAGGCGATTGTTGACGGGAATTTCGATGAAACGCAGGTCAGTAATGCTGCGATGAAAGCCTGGTTGGCGTTTTGGGCCAGCAGTATGCATCAGCCAATGCTTTACCGTTTGCAGCAGGTGAGCAGCCGCCGCTTGTTGTCGAATCTGGTGAGCGAATTTCACCGCGAGTTACCGCGCCAACAGGCACAGGAAGCGGGCTACGGCCTTGCCGCGCTGATTGACGGATTATGGCTGCGCGCGGCACTGAGCGGCAAACCGCTGGATAAACCTCTCGCACACTCGCTGACCCGTCACTTTATTACTCAGCATTTACCCACCGATTAACCGAGGAGACGTGATGTCCCGAATGGCAGAACAGCAGCTTTATATACATGGTGGTTATACCTCCGCCACCAGCGGTCGCACCTTCGAGACCATTAACCCGGCCAACGGTAACGTGCTGGCGACCGTGCAGGCCGCCGGGCGTGAGGATGTCGATCGCGCCGTGAAGAGTGCCCAACAGGGGCAAAAAATCTGGGCGGCGATGACCGCTATGGAACGCTCGCGTATTCTGCGTCGGGCCGTTGATATTCTGCGTGAACGCAATAACGAACTCGCAAAACTGGAAACCCTCGACACCGGAAAAGCGTATTCGGAAACCTCAACCGTCGATATCGTTACCGGCGCGGACGTGCTCGAGTACTACGCCGGGCTGATCCCGTCGCTGGAAGGCAGCCAGATCCCATTGCGTGAGACGTCATTTGTCTATACCCGCCGCGAACCGCTGGGCGTAGTGGCAGGGATTGGCGCATGGAACTACCCGATCCAGATTGCCCTGTGGAAATCCGCCCCGGCGCTGGCGGCAGGCAATGCAATGATCTTCAAACCGAGCGAAGTCACCCCGCTTACCGCGTTAAAGCTGGCTGAAATTTACAGCGAAGCGGGCCTGCCGGACGGTGTATTTAACGTGTTGCCGGGCGTGGGCGCGGAGACCGGGCAATATCTGACCGATCATCCGGGCATTGCTAAAGTGTCATTTACCGGCGGTGTCGCCAGCGGCAAAAAAGTGATGGCTAACTCGGCAGCTTCCTCCCTGAAAGAAGTGACCATGGAGCTGGGCGGTAAATCGCCGCTGATCGTTTTCGACGATGCAGATCTCGATCTCGCCGCTGATATCGCCATGATGGCGAACTTCTTCAGCTCCGGTCAGGTGTGTACCAACGGCACCCGCGTCTTCGTTCCGGCGAAATGCAAAGCCGCATTTGAACAAAAGATTCTGGCGCGCGTTGAGCGCATTCGCGCGGGCGACGTTTTCGATCCGCAAAATAACTTTGGCCCGCTGGTCAGCTTCCCGCATCGCGATAACGTGCTGCGTTACATCGCCAAAGGCAAAGAGGAAGGCGCGCGCGTACTGTGCGGCGGCGATGTACTGAAAGGCGATGGCTTCGATAACGGCGCATGGGTTGCACCGACCGTGTTCACCGATTGCCGCGACGAAATGACCATCGTGCGCGAAGAGATCTTCGGTCCGGTGATGTCGCTTCTCACTTATGAATCTGAGGACGAAGTGATTCGCCGCGCCAATGATACCGACTACGGCCTGGCGGCGGGCATCGTGACGGCGGACCTGAACCGCGCGCATCGCGTCATTCATCAGCTGGAAGCGGGTATTTGCTGGATCAACACCTGGGGCGAATCCCCTGCTGAGATGCCCGTTGGCGGCTACAAACACTCCGGCATTGGTCGCGAGAACGGCGTGATGACGCTCCAGAGTTACACCCAGGTGAAGTCCATCCAGGTTGAGATGGCTAAATTCCAGTCCATATTCTAACCAGGAGGTTTATTTGCAATTTGACTACATCATTATTGGTGCCGGCTCAGCCGGCAACGTCCTCGCTACCCGTCTGACTGAAGATCCGAACATAACCGTGCTGCTGCTTGAAGCAGGCGGCCCGGACTATCGCTTTGACTTCCGCACCCAGATGCCCGCCGCGCTGGCATTCCCGTTACAGGGTAAACGCTACAACTGGGCCTATGAAACGGAACCTGAACCGTTTATGAATAACCGTCGCATGGAGTGCGGACGCGGTAAGGGGCTTGGCGGGTCATCACTGATCAACGGCATGTGTTACATCCGTGGTAACGCGCTGGATCTCGATAACTGGGCGCAAGAACCCGGTCTGGAGAACTGGAGTTATCTCGACTGCCTGCCCTACTACCGCAAGGCCGAGACTCGCGATGTAGGCGAGAACGACTACCACGGTGGCGATGGCCCGGTGAGCGTCACTACCTCCAAACCCGGCGTCAATCCGCTGTTTGAAGCGATGATTGAAGCGGGCGTGCAGGCAGGCTACCCGCGCACGGACGATCTCAACGGCTATCAGCAGGAAGGTTTTGGCCCGATGGATCGCACCGTCACGCCGCATGGCCGTCGCGCCAGCACCGCGCGTGGCTATCTCGATCAGGCCAAATCGCGCCCTAACCTGACCATTCGTACTCACGCCATGACCGATCACATCATTTTTGACGGCAAACGCGCGGTGGGCGTCGAGTGGCTGGAAGGCGACAGCACCATTCCAACCCGCGCGACAGCGAATAAAGAGGTGCTGTTATGTGCAGGTGCGATCGCCTCTCCGCAGATCCTGCAACGTTCCGGCGTGGGTAGCGCTGAACTGCTGGCGGAGTTTGATATTCCGCTGGTGCATGATTTACCCGGCGTCGGCGAAAATCTTCAGGATCACCTGGAGATGTACCTGCAATATGAGTGCAAAGAACCGGTTTCCCTCTACCCTGCCCTGCAGTGGTGGAATCAGCCGAAAATCGGTGCGGAGTGGCTGTTTGGCGGCACCGGCGTTGGTGCCAGCAACCACTTTGAAGCAGGCGGATTTATTCGCAGCCGTGAGGAATTTGCGTGGCCGAATATTCAGTACCATTTCCTGCCAGTGGCGATTAACTATAACGGCTCGAACGCAGTGAAAGAGCACGGCTTCCAGTGCCACGTCGGATCGATGCGCTCGCCAAGCCGTGGGCATGTGCGGATTAAATCCCGCGACCCGCACCAGCATCCAGCGATTCTGTTTAACTACATGTCGCACGAGCAGGACTGGCAGGAGTTCCGCGACGCAATTCGCATCACCCGCGAGATCATGCATCAACCGGCGCTGGATCAGTATCGTGGCCGCGAAATCAGCCCCGGTGTCGAATGCCAGACGGATGAGCAGCTCGATGAGTTCGTGCGTAACCACGCCGAAACCGCCTTCCACCCGTGCGGTACCTGCAAAATGGGTTATGACGAGATGGCAGTGGTTGACGGCGAAGGCCGCGTACACGGGCTGGAAGGTCTGCGCGTGGTGGATGCGTCAATTATGCCGCAAATTATCACCGGCAATTTGAACGCCACGACGATTATGATTGGCGAGAAAATAGCGGATATGATTCGCGGGCAAGAAGCGTTGCCGAGGAGCACGGCAAGATATTTTGTGGCAAATGGGATGCCGGTGAGAGTGAAAAAATGAGTCGTTATGTGAACTGACTCAGGAACCGATTAGATTGAGAGTTACCGTTCTACTATGAGGACCGAATCCTTATATAAAACACTGAGGTAACTCTCATGCTTCATATCCAGTATTCATGATGCTGGTTTTTTGCTGATATTTAACCCGAACACTCCTGATACAGACTATTAATTCATTTATCTGCGACAGATTTCATTTTCTGGATATATTATGAGTGAACAAATCAAACAGGATATCGATCTGATTGAGATTTTATTTTATCTGAAGAAAAAGATGCGTGTTATCCTTTTTATTATAGCTATCTGTATGGCAATGGTGCTTTTATTTCTGTATATCAATAAAGATAATATAAAAGTGAGTTACAGCCTAAAAATAAACCAGACAACACCAGGCATACTTGTTAGCTGTGATAGCAATAATAACTTTGCCTGTCAGACCACAATGACTGAAGATGTTATTCAGCGAATTACTACATTTTTTCACACCAGCCCAGATGTCAAGAACAGAGAAATAAAGCTGGAATGGTCAGGAGATAAGAGAGATTTACCAACTGCTGAAGCGGAAATATCTCGCGTGCAGGCGTCTATTATCAAATGGTATGCGTCAGAATATCATAATGGCAGGCAAGTTCTCGATGAGATACAAACGCCTTCAGCAATTAACAGTGAGCTTTATACAAAAATGATATACCTGACCAGGAACTGGTCATTGTATCCGAACGGTGATGGCTGTGTAACTATAAGCTCACCAGAAATAAAAAATAAATACCCTGCTGCCATTTGCCTGGCTCTGGGATTTTTTCTAAGCATTGTAATTTCTGTAATGTTTTGCCTTGTCAAAAAAATGGTAGATGAATACCAACAAAACTCTGGGCAGTAATAAACAGCATTCTGACAGAGAGTGCCTGTATAAAGCTGAAGTGACAATGACCGGGAAGGGAACCCGTTTTCAGGAATGGATGCCTGTCTTTTTCACTGTAAATATCCTGGCATTACTAATGCCAGGATATTTACAGAAGAGCAGCATAACCATGACGGAACGGGGTTAAGTCAGGTTGTCCTTAACGCTATTCACAACCTCGTATGCTGCCTTCAGGTTTATGTCCAGACTTCATATCTCTCTCAGCAATCCTCAATAATCAGATACACCGCTTTCACCGGGCCATGAACCCCGACGACTTTGATAAGCTCAATATCCGCCGTTGAACTAGGGCCGCTAATGATGTTAATGCAGGACGGCATTCGTTCACCGGCCTGCGCTTTCTGATGCAATTTTTCTGCGAGTTGCGCTACACGCGGCAGGATTGTGCTTTTACGCAGGATAAAAAGAGAAGATTCCGGGAGCAGGCTCAATGAACGCCCGCGCTCGGCGGCGGAAAAAAGAACCACGCCTCCCGATTCGGTTAAACCATATTCAGCATACACGACACCCACTTTAGCCTGCTCTGCCTGTGAGATATTCTCGGCACCTTTCGCCGGATCCCAAACAACGACATTGCATTCCTGCTGCAAACGTTCGCTAATCCCCAATTCCTCCAGCCTCGTGTCACCGCTAATCACGACCGACTGATCTCCCAGCTCTTTACACAGACGTATTGCAGCTTCTGCCGCCTTCGCCTCGCTGGTCAACTCACAGCGCGTCAACATAACATCGCTGGCAAACTGAATAAACGCGTCACAGCGCTGCTGTTGGTTAAGTGCGGTAAGCCGCTCGTTAGCATAGTTGTTAAGCGGCGCATCTTCTGCTTGCGGTTCAAGTCGCAGCGGGCGACCCAGTGCCTGAGCAACGTTATTCAAAAATTCGCTCCGATTATCCATTCTTTTTCTCCTGCGCCTGATGTTTCTTAAACCAACTACGGAAACTCTCTCCGTCAGCTTCAGGAAGATCGCGTGCTTCCATCCAGTCGCTAATCGCGCCAAATTTGAGTGGTGTTTTGCCGCCATTGATAAACCAACTTGCCGCATGAGCGCCGGCCATCATCCCGACTTTCCACAATCCTGGATGACTATTGGCATAAGCGAACATTTTTATCGCCCGTTGCTCTGCTTTTGCGGTGATCCCTTTTTCAGCCATCACCCGACGATGACGCAAAATCAGTTTTGACAGCGGAATACGCACCGGACACACGTTGTCACAAGCAGTGCATAAAGAGCAGGCGTAGGGTAAATCTTTAAAATCTTTATAGCCGCCAAGTAGCGGAGAAATCACCGCACCAATTGGCCCTGGATAAATAGAGCCATATCCATGACCGCCAATATGGCGATATGCCGGACAAGTATTCATACAAGCCCCGCAGCGAATACAGCGCAGCACATCCCGAAATTCAGAGGCCAGCACCTCAGAACGCCCGTTATCGACAATAACCAGATGAAACTCTTCAGGACCATCAACGTGCCCAGCTTCGCGCGGTCCTGTCAGCCAGGTGTTGTATCCCGTCAAACGTGCACCAACGGCACTGCGCGCCAGCATGGTGATCAATACATCTACCTCGGCAAACGTGGGAGCAATACGCTCCATTCCCATCACTGCAATATGCGTTTTAGGCAGCGTGGTACACATTCGCGCATTACCTTCATTGGTCACCAGGCATACCGAACCGGTCTCTGCCACCGCGAAATTACAGCCGGTAATACCTATTTCAGCACTGAGGAAATCTTCGCGGATTTTTTGCCGAATGAATAAGGTCATTGCTTCAGGCGTTTCCGGCCCCTCATAGCCCAGACGTTCATGTAGCACTCGACGGATCTGATGGCGATCTTTATGAATTGCCGGGACCACAACATGAGAGGGCGGATCTTGATCCAGCTGGAGAATGTATTCACCCAGATCGGTTTCAATCACCTGAATCCCAGCATCCTGCAACACATGATTGACACCAATCTCTTCGGTCACCATCGATTTAGATTTCACCACCTTCCGGACATTTTTGCGTTGGGCAACCTGTAAAATGTAGCGGGTAGCGTCTTCTTTGGTTTTTGCAAAATAGACGTGACCGCCGTTTTGCGTCACTTTTTCTGAGAGCTGGTACAGATAAGCGTCGAGATTACTCAGAACATGATCACGTATCTGGGCGGCCCGATCGCGCCACTCCTCCCAGTGCCCCAATTCATCGACCATTTTTTGCCGATTTGCCCCGATACGCTGCTGCGCGTTTGCCACCGCTTTGCGCATGATAGGATCTTCAATTTGCTGACGGATGCGTGTCTTAAAATCTGTATTACTGGTTTTGATCGACATCTTTATATCCTCAGCGGCTCATCAACACTTCAGCAATATGCATCACTTTGACTTTCTGCCCTTCCCGTTGTAATCGTCCACTGATGTTCAGCAGGCAACTCACGTCAGCACCAATTAAATACTCTGGGCGGACTTCCATCAGGTGCGCAACCTTTTCTTTCACCATCTCGCCGGATATTTCGGCCATTTTGACCGAGAACGTGCCGCCAAATCCGCAGCAGGTATCCTGTTCAGCAAAGGTCAACAGCTCCAGTCCACGCACATTTTTCAGCAGCATAAGTGGCTCGTCCTTCACCCCCAGCTTACGGGCCAGGCTACAAGATGGGTGATACACCGCTCTCCCTTGCAAACTGGCACCTACATCGACTACCCCTAATGTATTAACAATAAAAGAGGTGAGATCCTGCATACGCGCGGCAACCTTTTCGGCACGTGATGCCCATTCAGGTTCATCCGCCAGATAAGTTGGGTAACTTTTTACGGCATAGGTACAGGAGCCAGCCGGTGAAATAATGGGATCGTCGTTATCCTCCAGTGCGGCGATCAGATTTTTCATCCCTGGAATCGCTTCTTTGATATAACCACTATTGATCGCAGGCTGACCGCAGCATCCCTGTTTCTCCGGGAAATTTACGCGACAGCCGAGTTTTTCCAGTAGCAGCACGGAGTCTCGTGCCATTCTTGATTTCAGGGCGTCACCAATACAGGTGACAAAGAAATTGACATTCACAACTAATACTCCATTACTTCATGCCCATTTATGCCCGATGGTTCCCCCCTTCCGGGGGATCAATCATCAATAAATATGGCGTTCTTTTTTAATTGGCTAGCAACATACCACCCCTCATTTGTATGACAAATGATAATCTTTCATCCAAACTTCAAATGCAATAACTAATTTTATTTCTTTCGGCATCGCTCACATTTTATAGGGAAATCGACGATCATTTTTGGCATAAGAAATCCATTTAAAAAGGCTACATCCCTTATACCTATTCAGTGCTACTTATTCAGGGGTTATTGAGATATACACTGATGGTGTACAAACAAAATCACCAACAATAATTACGTATCAAGTAATAATCGGCATTTTATTTAATTGAAGCAATTTAGTTTGCATTTTTATTTAAAAACTGAGCTAGAGTCCATCAGAAAAAAATATATAAAGCCCAAACCACCGTTGGAAATAGAAATAGTTGAAAGGCTCACAACTCCCGGAATGCGGATTATCTTTGACCTGATTTCTGGCGGTTTTATTCAGGGTGCAAGCTGTCTGACCCTTTCCCGATATTCTCCCGGAGTACAACCAAACTCGCGGACAAACGCCTTGTGAAAAGATGATTCACTGGCATAGCCTACTGACTCAGCGATCACCACAACAGGGAGCATTTCCCGGGAAAACATCTGGGCCGCTATTTGTAGACGCAACTTTGTTAATACAGCTAGCGGCGTGGTTCCGGAAACATCACGGAAAAGCTGGGCAAAACTTGCCCGGGACATGTGGGCGATGCTGGCCAGCGATTCGACGGTCCAGGCGTGTCCTGGCATTTCCAGCATTTGCTGTATTACCGCACCAAGACGTGGATGCAGAAGCAAACTGAGAATGTTTTTCTCTGTATTAACCTGTGCAATCCACTCACGCACCGCGAGGGTAAAGAATGTAGCGCAGATCTGGCTACACAGAGCATCCACTCCCGGCATTGCCGATCTGGATTCCTGTTGTAAAAACGGGATCGCCTCCCTCAGCCAGTTATATTCCACGCTATGGTTCACTGGTGCTACAAACAGCGTTTCCGGCAAAGACGTTAAAAAATAACGCGCCGAATGTTGCAGCCGAAGAGTGCCACAGACAATACAGGTCGATTCATTATCGACATGACTCAGGCGATGAGCTGAATTTTGTGGTAGCAGGACCACATTTCCCGGGCGTAATGTAAAAATCTCTCCCGTCGGCATTTCCAGCTTCGCCGCTCCTTGCGTTAACGCATGCCAACGAATAACCGACAATTCCCCGGCACCATGTGGAAGCTGCCAGTCACTTCCTAACACGCAATTCTTATCGATCGTTCCTTGTGGAGCGTTAAGCATCAACAAACGGCTAAGAGCATCCATATCAGACTCCTGAGTAGTTTTTTAATTACAAACACCAACTATCTTAGTCAATAATTAATCTAATACCATCAAATAGTTAATCATGATTTTTGTTTTGTGATTCTGATTAAGAAAAAGAAAATACCAGACGATAAGACAAAATATCAAGCGTTGTGAAGAAATGTTATTTGCTCTTTTGCGTCTATAGTCATGATGTCAAATGAACGCGTTTCGACAGGAAATCATCATGAATAAATATCAGGCAGTTATTATTGGTTTTGGCAAGGCTGGAAAAACATTAGCCGTCACGCTGGCAAAAGCAGGTTGGCGTGTGGCTCTCATCGAACAATCAAATGCAATGTATGGCGGGACCTGTATTAATATCGGCTGTATCCCAACCAAAACATTGGTTCATGACGCACAGCAGCACACAGATTTTGTCCGTGCCATACAGCGTAAAAATGAAGTGGTTAATTTTTTACGTAATAAGAATTTTCATAATCTTGCGGATATGCCCAATATCGACGTGATCGACGGCCAGGCGGAGTTTATCAATAATCATAGCCTGCGTGTTCATCGGCCTGAGGGAAATCTGGAAATTCATGGCGAGAAAATTTTTATTAATACCGGTGCACAAACCGTGGTTCCGCCAATTCCTGGAATTACCACCACGCCAGGAGTATATGACAGCACCGGATTACTTAATCTAAAAGAATTGCCTGGGCATTTAGGTATTTTGGGCGGCGGATATATTGGCGTTGAGTTCGCCTCTATGTTCGCTAATTTTGGCAGCAAGGTAACCATTTTAGAAGCAGCTTCGCTGTTTTTGCCTCGGGAAGATCGGGATATTGCTGATAATATCGCGACGATTTTACGCGATCAGGGCGTCGATATAATCCTCAATGCCCATGTGGAGCGAATCAGTCACCATGAAAATCAAGTGCAAGTGCATAGCGAGCACGCCCAACTGGCGGTGGATGCACTGTTAATAGCTTCCGGTCGTCAACCGGCTACCGCTTCGTTACATCCAGAAAATGCCAGTATCGCAGTAAACGAGCGCGGGGCAATTGTCGTTGACAAGCGATTACATACCACCGCAGACAATATTTGGGCGATGGGAGATGTTACCGGCGGGCTGCAATTTACTTATATTTCACTGGATGATTACCGCATTGTACGTGATGAGTTACTGGGTGAAGGCAAACGTAGTACTGATGATCGGAAAAATGTGCCTTATTCCGTATTTATGACACCGCCCCTGTCCAGGGTTGGTATGACAGAAGAACAAGCCAGAGAGAGTGGTGCTGATATTCAGGTGGTGACATTGCCTGTAGCTGCAATTCCGCGTGCCAGAGTGATGAATGATACTCGTGGGGTATTAAAAGCGATTGTTGATAATAAAACCCAACGTATATTAGGGGCATCACTGCTGTGTGTTGACTCCCACGAGATGATTAATATAGTGAAAATGGTGATGGATGCCGGGCTGCCTTATAGCATATTACGCGATCAGATATTTACTCATCCGTCGATGAGCGAATCACTCAATGATCTATTTTCATTAGTCAAATAAACTCAAAATCAGACGCCAGAACAAATATTCTGGCGTCTCAGAGAAAAGAATCTTATTAATTCTCTGTAACTCTATAAACTCTTAATCACTTCATTGATGGTATTTTATATGTTTAAAAAATCCGTTTTATTTGCAACACTATTATCTGGCGTTATGGCATTTTCCACCAATGCAGATGATAAAATAATTCTGAAACATATCAGCGTCTCGTCAGTATCAGCATCACCGACAGTTCTGGAGGATGCCATTGCTGATATAGCCAGAAAATATAATGCTTCATCCTGGAAAGTCACATCGATGCGAATTGATAATAATTCAACCGCAACAGCAGTATTGTATAAATAAGGATGTTCACAATGGAAAAATACCTGCATCTGTTAAGTCGGGGAGATAAAATTGGCCTGACATTGATTCGTCTGAGTATTGCGATTGTTTTTATGTGGATTGGGTTATTAAAGTTTGTCCCTTACGAGGCAGACAGCATTACACCATTCGTCGCAAACAGTCCACTAATGTCGTTCTTTTATGAACACCCGGAAGACTATAAACAGTATCTGACTCACGAAGGCGAATACAAACCAGAAGCAAGGGCATGGCAATCGGCCAATAATACCTATGGTTTTTCCAACGGTCTTGGCGTCGTGGAGGTGATTATTGCTCTGCTGGTTTTGGCTAATCCTGTCAATCGCTGGTTAGGTTTATTGGGAGGGCTGATGGCATTTACCACACCGTTGGTAACACTCTCATTTTTAATCACCACCCCGGAGGCATGGGTACCCGCATTGGGTGACGCTCATCATGGTTTCCCTTATTTATCCGGTGCTGGTCGCCTGGTATTGAAAGATACTCTGATGCTGGCAGGTGCTGTCATGATAATGGCAGATTCGGCGCGGGAAATTCTTAAACAACGCAGTAATGAATCCAGTTCAACGTTAAAAACTGAATATTGATAATCCGAACACTGTCTGTTGTTCACTTTTTCAGGCGTCAGGCCCCCTTTCTGATGATGAAGCCTGACGCCATATTACCGGAGATATGACAGAGTGAAGATCAATATCACTCCCCTGTTAAAAGATTCTTGTCGTCTCAGGTAAAATACATGATTAATATCAATCATGTATTTTTACAGCAAGACAACCACGAACAAATTCAGGATTAAAATGTTTTACCGACTCCCCAACATAACCCAAATCAAGCGAACTAATTTGTGCCATTTCTTTCTCTGTCAGTGAGAAATCCCAGATAGCAAAATTTTCTTCGATACGCTGTTGATGTGTCGATTTCGGAATAACGACCACTCCCCGTTGAATATTCCAACGCAGAATGACTTGAGAAATCGATTTTTGATGGGCATCTGCAATACTCTGAAGCAGATTATTTTCAAAGGGTTTATGTCGTCCACCACCTAACGGAGCCCATGCTTCAGGCTGCACGTTATAATACTTCATGGTTGCCAGCGCCTCTGGTTGGGCAAAATAGGGATGCAACTCGACCTGGTTGACCATCGGTTTAACTCTTACCGTTTCACAAAAGTTCGCCAGAACATGAGGATAGAAATTGGAAACCCCAATTGCTTTTAATTTGCCCTCTTCATAGGCATCTTCGAGTGCACGCCACGCACTGAAATAATCGCGCATAGCCTGGTGCAATAAATAGAGGTCGAAGTATTCTAGTCCCGATTTTTTTAATGATGCTTCAATACCTGCTTTTGCCGTATCCTGATTCAACATATCCTGCACCCACAATTTAGACGTTATAAATAACTCATCTCGGGTACATAAACCTTCAGATATAGCTTCACGAACGGCTTCACCGACGGCATCTTCATTACCGTATACCGCTGCAGTGTCGATGAGTCGATAACCCGTGCGGATAGCATTCAACACTGACTGTTTGCACACGTCTTTATCGGTAACCTGAAAAACACCAAATCCCATCATCGGCATTTTCAGATTGTTACTTAATACGGAAAATTCCACTGTCAGTCCCTCCATTAGGTATGAACAATGAGTCTACGTTAAAACGTAACCTCAAATTAGTATGTGGATTTTGATATCACTTATGCAAAAAATTCATTAATAATGTAGGACTGAAACCTCTCTATTTTTGGGGCAATGAAGCAGACGCTATCAGTGCTTTTGCCTTGGGACTTGCTGTTTTTGATACACTTAAGGCCCAGGACATAACGAAAATGTGCGATATTACAAAGAATTAACGGAGAATGTGATGATCAGGCAGAAGATTCTACAGCAGCTCCTGGAGTGGATTGAGTGCAATCTTGAGCACCCTATTTCAATCGAAGATATCGCACAGAAATCTGGCTACAGCAGACGCAACATCCAGCTTCTGTTCCGAAATTTCATGCATGTGCCTTTGGGAGAATACATTCGCAAACGAAGGCTTTGTCGTGCCGCCATTCTTGTCCGACTCACCGCGAAATCTATGCTTGATATTGCACTCTCTTTACATTTTGACTCACAGCAGTCATTCAGCCGCGAATTTAAAAAGTTATTCGGCTGCTCTCCCCGTGAATACCGCCACCGTGATTATTGGGATCTCGCAAATATCTTCCCTTCTTTTTTAATACGTCAACAGCAAAAGACGGAGTGTAGATTAGTCAACTTTCCTGAGACACCTATTTTTGGCAATTCATTTAAATATGATATTGAAGTATCGAATAAATCACCGGATGAAGAAGTCAAACTGCGACGTCATCATTTAGCCAGATGTATGAAGAATTTTAAGACGGATATCTATTTCGTCTCCACATTCGAACCGTCAACAAAATCGGTCGATTTGCTCACAGTTGAAACTTTTGCCGGTACGGTATGCAAACAAACCGATTCAGAGATGTCGAAAGAGTGGACAATTAACCGAGGACTGTATGCCTCTTTCCGCTATGAAGGTGAGTGGGAGCACTACCCTGAATGGGCGCGAAACCTCTATCTGATGGAATTACCTGCCAGGGGGTTAGCCAGAGTGAACGGCAGTGATATTGAGCGATTTTATTACAATGAAAACTTCGTCGAAATTGATAGCAATAACATTGTTTGCGAAATTTTTATCCCCGTTCGCCCGGTTTAGCCTGTAAATCCATCACATAAGATTTACCCTACCCTGCCACCGTCTAATCGGTACCAGGGTAGGTATTCAGTAAATAATGGCACTGCGCATGTCAACGCCATTATTATTTATTACATCGTCGTTTTTATTTCTCCTCAGCACCTTCAGTATCTGCAGGAACGGCGTTAATTGTCACAGTCACTGGTTTCATTTCATACCCTCCATATGTCAAAGAGTTGAATGTGAATGTGTATGTACCTGGCTTGTTGGTACTAAATGTACGCGTGATTTTCCCGCTCGCGAAATGGTCATTTTTCGACGGCAGGAACTGATAATCCGCCTCTGTCACCCCTTCCGGAGCCTCAATGTCGACCCACATGGTTCCTCCTACGGGGTTGACACCCGACATCAGAGTAACCGTCAGTGTTGCAGTAGTCTTCCCGTCCGCCACCAGAGAATCTACACGCTCTGGAGATGCAGCGAGCTCCGCGTTTTTATCATCCGCGACGAATTTAGATTCGGCAGTTTTCGTCGATTCCTGACCGTCGGCCTGTTCCACTTTCGCCGTGAGTGTATATGTCGCTGCGACACTGGTCGTGGCGGTGAAAATAGCCTGTCCTTGCTCATTCGTTGTCGCCGTCCCATCGGGATCCAGAGCTAAATTTGCCGGGCTAGCAGTCAGCGTCACCTCGCTATCTTTCAACAGGTTGTTATTGGCATCAGTCACCGTAACTTTATACGTCTGTTTGGCTTTGCCATCCGCCAGTGCATAGTTGCCAATCACCTCAATACCGGAGACGGTTGCGGTCGCCTTATCGGCCACAAACGTTATAGTCTGCGCATCCGAAGGCTGGTCATTTCCTGCCGATGCCGTGATCTCATAGGTTCCGGCAGTCACGGAAACCACCTGCAACTCTGCTTTCCCCTCATCGTTGGCTTTCACCCAGACATTATCGCCAGTAAGCGGCTTGACACCCCGGGGCAGATTAAAGGTCACCAGAGTGCCTGGAACAGGGTTACCGTTTTTATCCTCAACGGTCGCCGTCAGCGTAAAGGCATCTTTGCCGTTTGCCACTTTTTGAACGGCGGTGTCTACCTGCAGGTTTGCCTGACCGGTGCTGGCATCCGCGTTGAATTTCACCGTGACCGTCTTCTGAGAGTTTTTCACCGCGGCCGCGATTTCAAGTTCCCCTGCAACGGTTGATATCAACTCAATATCCGCTTTACCTGCCGCATTGGTTGTTACTGTATTCCCCGTCTTGCTAGTCACACCCTGCGGTAAAGTCAGCGTAACTTCTTGCCCCTGCAACGGGTTACCATAGCTGTCCACGACGGTCAGGGTTACCTGGTTAGCAGACTGTCCATTTGCCAGTTGGTTATTCACCTTCACCGCCATATCACTGATCACTGCCCGGGAAGCGTCGCCTGCAACATTCAGCACCAGTGGCTGAGCAACGGCATTTTGGCCGTTCACTCGCGGCATCACAGACAACTGACCCGCGGCAGATCCCAGCGTTAAGGTCGCCACGTAGACCCCATTACCTTTCTCTGTCCAGTTTCCTGCTGAAGGACGCTCACTCCCCGTGCTGGCGGCACCGCTAAACACTGGTGCATCTGGCTTCAGCCCGGTGACCGGATTCCCGTACGCATCCTTCACGGTGAAGGTGAGTTCCGTCGTCGTTTTAACCGTTGGAGTTTTATTGTCCGCAACAAGCGTAGAATTCGCTGATGACATCTCTCCGGCAATAACAGTCAGCTGCGCGGCTTCGGTGGCTGCTGGCTGGCCGTTGAAGAGCGGCATGACACGAAGCTCGCCCGTCTTTCCGCCTGTAGTTAACGTAGCAACATAGGAACCGTCACCTTTTTCGGTCCAACTGGAAACGGTCGCCCCTTCAGAGGCGGTCCCCGTCAAACTTGCCGACAACGAAAGACCACTGATAGCGTTGCCATGTGCATCTTTCGCCACCAACGTCACGGTTGTGCTTTCGCCGGCTTTTACGTGATCTTCCGCGACAGAGACTTTCGACTGGTTTGAAGATAACGCATCAGCCACCACGGTTACTTTTGCCGCATTTGCTGCCGCATCCTGTCCATTTAGCTTCGGCATAACTTCTAATTCACCCGCCGTAGAGCCGAGAGTAATCTGCGCAGTCCACGTCCCATCACCATTATTTGTCCAGCCAGATGCCGTAGAACCAACAGCAGCGGCACCCGCTAATGACGGCGCTTCCGGCGTGAGGCTGGTCACAGGGTTGTCATTGGCATCTTTTGTCGACCAGATTGCCGTAAGCGTACCGCCGACCACCGGTTTATCAGGATTCAGGGTGATGGACGAATGTGCTGCATCAAGCGGCCCGGCAACAAACTTCAGCGTTTGTTGTAATGTGCCCAGCTGATACTGCTCGCTGAAGGCGCGCAAAACAACGTTTCCGGCACGGGTCGAAGAAACCGTGGCGCTGTAAACCCCTGGTTTTATTTCCGAAATGGCACCAACGGTAACACCATTAGTGTCTTGCGGAACAAGTCGCAGGCGGCTGGCTTCTCCCGTCACCGGATTACCCTCGGAGTCCACCGCAGTCAGCGTCAGCGTGTAGGCTTGCTGACCATCAGCAACCACGTCACCTGACGGCTCGTTAGCGCTCAGGGTGGAGTTTGCCACATCCATCATCGTGGCCCGCAGTTCTGCAGTGACGGTTTTGCTCATGCCATCAACGCTAACAGTAATCGTTGCCTCACCTGACTGCGTTCCGGTCGTAAAGACAGACTGATACACCCCTGCTTCAGTTTCGGTGAACTCACCCAGTGTTGGCTTTGCCTGTGATTTAGTGGCCTTCAGGGAACGAGTCACAATATTTCCAGCCGGTTTGAAGGTTAGTTCAGTCTTGATCTGCTCCTTCATGCCCGTGACTGGCTGGCCCTCGGCGTCGCGCAGAGACAGCACCAGCGGCTTTTGCTCATTACCGTTAGCAAGCATTTGAATACGGCTCTGACCGTCAAGCGTTAACGCCGTGCGATCGGCGCTCATACCAGCTCCGGTAATAACCACTTCTGTCTGCACACGTTTCGAGGCATTACCTTTGTTATCGTAGGCAACTGCTGAAATCGCATAATAATTGTCTTTGCCTGGACGGTAAGCCGGGAGCGTTACTTGCCACTGACTACCCTGACCGGTAATTTTGCCACCTTCAGCCAGTAATGACGGCGCTTCCCATTGCACATTTTTCAGTCCGTGAGTTGCTTTGCTGACCACAAGCCCCAGGGAAAGTGTCTGACCGCCCTTGCCTTCAATACGCTCAGGCAGAGCAATACGAATCACTTCAGATTTGCGGTACTCAAGAACGATGTTGTTATTACGCTCAACCAGGTCATAGCGGCTGCCTGCCAGCATTCGACGCTCGCGAATGCTGTCTGTATCGAGTTGTTTTTCCAGAGGTTCGCCAATCCGATAATTAACTTCCAGGCCAAAGCGAGTGTCATTCTCACCACTCTTGCCCTGCTTATGCCCGGCACTCAGGGTCAGAAGAGGCACTGGCGTGTAATTCACTTCAGCGGTAATCGCATGTGGATCTTTCTGGCGTTTATCTTTACCAAACAGCCCGACTTCATCGCCATAATACTGTTCATACATCAGGCTTGCGCCAAGCTGCGGCCAGGCAGGTAAATAGCCCTCAGCACGAATATCCCAGCCATTCGCCGGGCGTTCCTGATAATCCTCAACATCCGGTGATTTTTTCCAGCCAGAAGCCCGGATATAACCATTGGCGCTCAGTTTCAAATAATCACGCCAGTATTCCGCACCAACACCAATGCGGGTATGACTACGGGATAAATCATGATCGATAAAAGTATTCACCCCCGCCATCCAGTCATTTCCTGAAAAATGACGCCAGCCAAAACCAATATTTGACTGAGTACGATCGTCGGTACGATGTATTGCCCCCTGAGTGAACAACATATTTGTCGGCGTATCATAAATAGGATAAAGCATTTCCAGCGAAGAATCCTTCAGCGAGAAATCTTTATCGACATTCAGTTTGACGCGCGCTGTACCATATTTTCCGAGCCACTCCTGTATTTCCTGGTTAGCTTTAGCGGTGGCTATTCCGGTAATAAAATTACGTGTCGCATCGCTATCTGGCTGACTGCTTAAAAATGTCCCGGCATTTGCGGCAAACGACGCGACATTTTTCTCCACGTTATTATCACCAGTTACCGTAGTATTTCCCATGCTCAACCGTGGCTGAACCGCATGCTGCGCACGTGCCGCCATTACTGGGGTAAAGGTGACAGCGAGTGGAAAAAGAACCTGAACAGAGATATTTGCCCACGCCACGCAGCGGGCCAGAACTGAATAACGAAATCGTGGTTGTTTATGACCTGTTTTATAACGTGACATTGAGATAATTTCCTGATGAACGAATTAACGAACATAGGCAGACACAAATAGTGGCGTCTGCTTGTCAGAAAAACCGGGAAATCCCCGATTTCCTTTTCCGCAGAAAAGGAAATACCTTTATGTAAGAAAGTACACCGCCACCTAATATATCCAGTGTCTGTAGCCACTCATCAGGTGGTTGGGCGCGGGATTATATTTTTATTTATGGGTAAAAATTTAGCTTTTTGTGCAAGTTATTAAATAGATACCTAAGTTATATTTTTACTCTGCGGACAGTGAATAATTCATTATTCAGAGTGAATAATAATGGCCTGCCTTTAATTAACAACTATTGGAAATACGTCGAAGTAGGTATATACGCCAGGATAAACCGATATATTTTTTATGGATATTCATTTTCCTTTATCGGACTGTAAATTGCGGGGATATCGAACTTGCACTACTCATCGCAACACTCAAACAGATTTATGAATTTCGTTCATAACCCCTGACAAATCCTGCCGTCTAATCGAGCTCTTCTCTTTACGTTATGCTTCTCATGAACGATAACGGAAGGATAACACCATGCAAAAAGTAAAACTGAACAACGGTATTGAAATGCCCCTGCTGGGCTTTGGTGTATTTCAGATGACCGATGCCGCTGAATGCGAAAGAGCGGTCATTGACGCTATTAACACCGGTTATCGACTGATTGACACCGCCGCCTCCTATCAAAATGAAACCCAGGTCGGGAACGCACTGAAACAAAGCGGTATCGCCCGTAACGAACTCTTTGTCACCACGAAACTCTGGTTGCAGGATACCAGTTACGAAGGGGCCAAAGCCCAGTTCGAACGCTCTCTGAATCGACTGCAACTTGATTACGTTGACCTGTATTTGATTCACCAGCCATACGGCGATGTCCACGGAGCCTGGCGTGCCATGGAAGAGCTGCAACAGGCCGGTAAAATTCGCGCTATTGGCGTCAGTAACTTCCATCCTGACCGACTGGCTGACCTTATCGCCTTTAATAAAGTCGTTCCGGCGGTAAACCAGGTTGAAGTTAACCCTTTCAATCAGCAGCTACAGGCCGTTCCCTGGATGCAAAGTCGTGGCATTCAGCCAGAAGCCTGGGCACCGTTTGCGGAAGGGAAAAATGGTCTGTTCCAGCATCCTGTTCTCACGGCAATTGGCGAGAAGTATGGCAAAAGCGTGGGCCAGGTTGTTCTGCGCTGGATCTACCAACGAGGCATTGCTTCACTGGCAAAATCAGTGCGAAAAGAACGCATGGAAGAGAACATCAACATTCTCGATTTTGAACTCAGCCCTGAAGATATGCTGCAAATTACCGCCCTGGATACCGCAACCAGCGCGTTCTTCTCTCACCGCGATCCCGCAATGGTGGAATGGCTGACTGGCCGCAAACTTGATGTTTAAGCCGCGATAAAAGAGGTATTCATTCAATGCAAAAACGTTATCTGGGTAAATCCGGACTCGAAGTCTCCGCCCTTGGGCTCGGTTGCATGGGCTTAAGCCACGGCTACGGCCCGGCGACCGATACCCGTCAGGCTATCGAACTTATTCGTGCTGCGGTTGAACGTGGTGTCACCTTCTTCGATACCGCCGAAGTGTATGGTCCGTATCTGAATGAAGAAGTGGTCGGCGAAGCCTTAAAACCGTTTCGTGACCGCGTGGTAATTGCCACTAAATTCGGTTTTACCTTCGGCGATGATAATAAGCAGCAGATTTTAAACAGCCGTCCGGAACATATCCGTGAAGCCGTTGAAGGATCATTACGTCGTCTGAAAACAGATGTTATTGACCTGCTGTATCAACACCGTGTTGATCCGGATGTTCCTATTGAAGATGTTGCAGGAACGGTGAAAGACCTCATCGCAGAAGGTAAGGTCAAACATTTCGGCCTGTCTGAAGCAGGAGCACAAACCATTCGTCGTGCACATGCGGTACAACCTGTCACCGCCCTGCAAAGCGAATATTCCATGTGGTGGCGTGAGCCTGAACAGGAAATTCTGCCGTTGCTGGAGGAACTGGGAATTGGTTTTGTCCCCTTCAGCCCACTAGGTAAAGGTTTCCTGACAGGGGCGATTAAGCCGGGAACCACTTTCGGCAAAGATGATTACCGCAGCACCGTACCGCGTTTCGCAACACAAGCCATTGAAGCCAATGAAAAACTGGTCACCTTGTTAGGTGAACTGGCTGCGGAGAAAGGGGTAACGTCTGCACAAATCGCACTGGCATGGCTATTAGCACAAAAGCCGTGGATTGTTCCCATCCCTGGCACCACTAAACTAAACCGGCTGGAAGAAAACCTGGCCGCTGCTGACATTGTTCTTTCGCAGAAAGATACGCAGCAGATAACCGAGGCGCTGGAAACAATTAAAATCGTCGGTGAACGTTACTCGCCTGAACATCAGGCACGCGTAGGCCGCTAATACCCAAACGGGTCCAGGATAAAGGACCCGTTATTCGGTGTAGCGAAGCGCATCGATCAACAGCGCAAAAGCTGGCGGATGCTGCTTGCGGCTGGGGTAGTAAAGATAATACCCAGGAAAAGTTGGACACCACTCCTGTAACACCTGAATAAGCTTGCCTGACTTTATATACTCCTGAACCATGTCTTCAGGGACACAAGCGATCCCAAACCCTGATAAGGCGGCATCAATTCTTTCTGGCAACGGACTACACGTCAGCTGCCCATCAACCTTAACGCGAAGCGGTTTCCCTTCTCGCTCGAACTCCCAGTGGTAAAGCCCACCGGCAGTTGGCAAACGCATGTTGATGCAGCGATGATTTTGTAGCTCATGAGGCGTTTGAGGCGCAGGGTTTGCAGCAAAATACGCCGGAGCTCCCACCACAGCCATCCGCATATCTGGTCCAATCCTGACTGCAACCATATCTTTATCAACATTTTCACCCAGTCGTATCCCGGCATCAAAACGGCCTTCAACAATATCGACAAAACCGTTATCCACCACCAGTTCGACATTGATTTCGGGATATTCTCTGAGAAAAGGTTTTAGCTTCGGCCAGACCAGAGTTCGCGCGGCATGTTCCCCGGCAGATAACCGAATATTCCCAGAGGGCGTGCCGTTCTGTTGAATAAGTGACTCCAGTTCCTGTTCAAGCTCGTCAATACGCGGTTCAAGGCAGGCAATGATTCTCTCCCCCGCTTCTGTGGGAGCCACACTGCGGGTAGTCCGTGTCAGGAGGCGGATATTGAGCCTTTCCTCCAGAGCCTTCATTGCATGGCTAAGTGCAGACTGAGAGACGCCGAGTTTGCCCGCTGCTTTGGTAAAACTTCGCTCTCTTGCCACCACAAGAAAGATTTGCAGTTCGTTGAAGTTTTCTTTGAGCATTGGCGATTTCCTTGTAGAAGCATCCTCTTCACAGACACTCATGAAGGGGGGCATAGATGCTATTATTTTAACCACATTATTAGTAACAATGATAATCTGGCTGTATCGAAAATAATTCTAAACTTTCAGGAGATTTATTATGAATAAACGTATCCTCACGATTGCGCCATTCTTCTTACCGATATTCTGACACACATCATTAACTTTCTATTTTTACTCTTTTCTCCACCATAAAATCAATAAAAGCACGAACTTTAGAGGGCATTCTCACCCGTGATGAAACATATATATAAAATCCAGGAAATGAAACGGCCCAATCCTCAAGAATCGGCTGTAACTTGCCCGCATTGATATGTTCAGCGATTGCAAAATCCAGATGTTGAATGATACCCGTTCCATTCAGCGCCATTCGTATCATGCTTTCGTCATCATTAGAAATATACTTACCTGAAACCTCTATTTCGAACTCTTCATTACCCCCCACAACATTAGAAAACTCCCATGCAGAGAGTGCACCGCTACTTTTATGCCGCAACCGAAGGCAATTATGGTTACTCAGTTCCTGAGGCGTTTCAGGAATACCGTGTTCTTTTAAATAATCTGGCGATGCCACAGTAACCAGTTTAATAAGCGGAGAAACAGGAACGGCAGTCATATGCTCATCCAGTCCTTGCTCAAGACGTATGCCCACATCACAGCCGTCCGCAATAATGTTAGATAAACCGTCATCCATAATGAGTTCTATCTTTGTTTTGGGGTAACGAGTAAGAAACTCGCCAATATGAGGCTCAACAAGCATCCGTGCTGCAACACGGGAGGAATTTATTCTCAACAGGCCTGTAGGTTCAAGTTGGGTATCACCAACATCTTTCAAAGCATCATCAATTTGCCCCAAAGCCGACACCAGCACTTCATACAGACGCTGTCCTTCCTCAGTAAGCGACATATTGCGGGTCGTACGGTATATCAGCTTGGTGTTAAGACGTTCCTCAAGAGATTTTAAATTCTGGGACAATGCGGCCCGCGTAATACCCATTTCAGAAGCGGCTCTGGAAAAACTGCCGGCACGAACAATAAGCGCAAACCAGGCAAGAGAAGGCAAAATTGAAGGCTCTATTTTCATCATTGTAAACCTTAACTTAACACTGTGATAGATATTAGACCATTGATGATAACCAATACAAGTCATACTATTACGCCGTTCTCGATATGAACACGAATGCCAGTTGCGGATAATAGAAATGATATTTAAATCTGTTTAGGCAAATCCCCGGAGCTTGAAATGAAAACTGTTTCGATAAAACATACTTACTGGGATATAGCTGCTGATATCTATTTCCCTGACGATTTTAATAGTGAAAAAAAGTATCCTGCCATTATCAGCGCCCATCCAATTGGAAGCTGCAAAGAACAGACATCGGGTAGTGTGTATGGTGCCGCCCTGGCAAAAGCTGGTTTTATCGTCATTGCTTTTGATGCCAGTTTTCAGGGAAGCAGCGGTGGAGAACCGCGTTATCTGGAAGATCCAACAATGCGAGTAAAAGACTTCAGCATTGTCGTTGATTACCTTACCACCTTACCTTACGTTGATGCCGGGCGTATTGGTGTACTGGGTATTTGTGGTGGAGGTGGATATGCCATTAATGCCGCAATGACAGAACGTCGAATTAAAGCTATTGGTACTGTCACGGGTGCAAACTACGGGCGTCTTATGCGTGAGGGATTTACAGCGTTTAATCCTATCGGAGCACTCGAAGCGATGGCGCAACAAAGAACAGACGAAGCTAACGGCGCAAAACTTCGCGTAGATGATTTACTCCCCTCTTCTCCGGATGCAGCTCTTGAAGCGGGATTAACAGAAATAGACCTTTTTGAAGCCACAGAATATTATCGTTCGCCACGAGGCTGTGCACCTAATGGGGTAAATCGTTCGCTATTCTCACATCAGACTGTTGCCGTGGGTTGGGATGCATTTCATCTTGCAGAAGTCCTGTTAACTCAACCAATAATGGTTGTGGTGGGCGATAGAGTGGGCGCATTTGGTGCCTACCGTGACGGCTGCGAAATTATTGGCCGCGCTGCCTCAAAACATAAAGAGCTGGTCGTGGTTGAAGGTTATTCACATTACGACCTGTATGATAAGCCAGAACCTGTGAAACAGGCACTCGAAAAATTAATTCCTTTTTATAAAACACATTTGTAATAATCTTACAGGGAGATTCCTTATCTCCCTGACATTTATCCTTTATTGACTACACAACAATAATAAAATTACTCAAAAAGAATTCTATTAAAGGAAAAAAGCATCAAAAAGTAGCAACTCAACTTATTAAGATTATACGCATTAAAATCAGATAAACATTTGAGGTATTGTTATGACAAATAAACACCCATCATTGTTTTCTCCTTTTATGCTGACAGAAAAAATAAAGCTACGTAATCGTATCGTTATGGCTCCTATGACAACCTGGTCAGCTAATCCTGATGGAACCATCTCTGAGCAAGAACTCGAATTTTATAAACGTCGCTCACAAAATGTTGGTTTAGTAATAACAGGATGCACCTATGTCACGCCAAGCGGCATTGGGTTTACTCATGAATTTGCCGCGTATGACGACCGTTTCATTAACAGCCTTGAAAAGTTAGCAGCTGCAGCCAAAAGTGGCGGTGCTCCGGCTATTTTGCAGATTTTCCACGCTGGTAATAAAGCCATCCCGGAGCTTGTGCCAAATAACGATGTTATTAGTGCCAGCGCATCAAACGTAAAATCTGGTGACTTTATGAAGAGAGTGGTACAAAGCAGGGAAATGACTGAAAACGAAATTCAGGAAACCATTAGAGCATTCGGAGATGTCACAAAAAGGGCGATTAAAGCAGGTTTTGATGGCATTGAACTTCATGGTGCGCACGGATTCCTTCTACAGAATTTCTTCTCCCCTCTATTTAACCAGCGTAATGACCGATGGGGAGGAGATCTTGAAGGACGTATGCGCTTCCCGCTGGCCGTATTACAGGAAGTAAAAAATGTAGTCTATGAATATGCGACAAAGCCCTTTGCTATCGGTTACAGAATATCTCCTGAAGAATCTGTAACAGGGGGGGCTGCGGTTAGAGGATACTTATAAACTCCTTGATCGACTCATTTCATCCGGTATTTCGTATATACATACCTCGCTGGTCAGTATTAACGATAGCTACCCTGTTGAGTCGCCAAATGGCCCCCGAACTATTGAATTGATTTTAAATCATATTGCAGGCAGAGTGCCGGTAATCGCTGCAGGTAAAATACGCACACCGTCTCAGGCTCAAGAAGCAATTTCCGCTGGCCTGCCACTTGTTGCGATCGGTAAAGGGCTGGTGATAAATCCAGAATGGGTGACTTTAGCTGAATCAGGTAGAAGCCATGAAATTCAAACAACCCTTAATCCACAACTTGTTCCTGAATTAACCATTCCGGATAAACTATGGGATCAAATTCAGGCATCGAAAGGAACTGGCTGGTTTCCGTTAATGGATTAAATATCTATTACTCTCCCGAGAGTAAAACTATTAAACCAATGAGTAACCGATACAGCCTCGCAAATTCTTTCAGATAATTAACTCGTCACTGCGGCACGTTCTCTCGTAAGGCGTGCCTGCTGTGTAATCCAGTATGTATCCGGCATAGTTGACGGTTTAATAGAACTCAATTCCTCTCCCAGGTCACCAACAACGATATCTTGTATAACACCCCTGGAGATACGACATTATGATGAGATGCGATATGCTCCTCAGCGCCAATCAACGCCCGGGCTGGGCCAGTTTTGAGATCAGACTCATTCCCGGACTGACTTCAGGCGACATATATCAATGACGTTGGGGCAATAAAAGATAGCCGATGTAATACATCTATTCAAATTTGTGATACATGTCAAAAAATTGGTTGACCAAACTCGTTATTTATATAAGGGCACTTACGAAGTGCACTCTTTTTTAAAGCGAGGAAGTACCAATGAAAGAGAATAAAGTACAACAAATCAGTCATAAACTGATTAATATCGTTGTTTTTGTCGCAATTGTAGAATACGCCTATTTATTTCTCCATTTCTATTAATAACGGCAATAAACTGTTCACTTCAGTGATATTAAAAAATATGCATCCTCTCCCTTTTTTGTAAGTAATTATTATATCCGTGGGAGAGGAATACACGCTGTCCGGCAATCAATCAAACTGCGATAAATCATCGGCCAGTAAAATGGAGATAGCCTCCATTCTCGAAAAATTCATACTCTCAGCGAAACCATCACTCATCAAGGCGTTTATGGGAGCGTCGCCAATGGCTGCTAACAATGCCAGACTTCCCCGTTGCCGAAATTCCACATACCACAAATGGTCACAGGGATTGGGTGTTGAAATGATCCGGATGAGCATGTATCTTTATGGTTATGTTATAACATAACAGGTAAAAATGATGAAGCCCAATATCCATCCTGAGTATCGTACTGTGGTGTTCCACGACACCAGTGTTGATGAGTACTTTAAAATCGGCTCGACTATCAAAACAGACCGTGAGATTGAGCTGGATGGCGTAACGTATCCGTACGTGACAATTGATGTCTCTTCTAAATCGCACCCGTTCTATACAGGGAAGCTGAGAACAGTGGCATCAGAAGGAAATGTTGCACGATTCACCCAACGTTTTGGTCGTTTTGTTAGCACGAAAAAGGGGGCATGATGAAAGTCCTTAACTCTCTGCGTACCGCAAAAGAACGCCATCCAGACTGTCAGATTGTGAAGCGAAAAGGACGGCTATATGTGATTTGTAAATCTAATCCACGTTTTAAGGCCGTTCAGGGTCGTAAGAAAAAACGTTGATTCAAAATTCGACGAATTAACGATATTTGTCTGATTAATAATCAGACCGGATTAATGTTGGTGTATTTATTACACCAGCATTAATTTTCCTGAGGATGTATCTTCCTGTTCATTTAAGGTCAACTGCCTGACGTTTCTCTCCGAATATTCCATTATATTAATGTTGACTTGTTGACCAGGTGCGCCCTGTATGCTGGCATCAACTCTCTTTTAGACTGAACACGCCACTCAGTTTCCTCCCTTTGCGACGCAGCCTGCATTTACACTCAAACGGTTAAGATGATAAATGTGGTAAATCTGTTGGTACTGACATAAAAACGTTTACGCCACAGGAACGGCCTGATCCACCGGTAACCCCATCGCCGACGTTCGAGTGCCAGTTAGAGTAACGCGCACAGATGACTGAATGCAGTGCCCTGGCAAAGAGGCCATCGTTCCTGTGACAACTGGCAGTCTTCGTTTAACTTCACTTAATTTGGCTCTTAGGGGGCTTACCGGACAGATGACGTACTTACACCTGTTTAATTTTTCATCACTTATTGGGATGAACACCCATAACCATTTTGTGCGGCATGTTAATCCATTAAAACACCTTACTGATTGGCAAATCATCTTTAATTATGACTCATGATAGTTTTATATTCTATTTCTTATCATTTAAACTTGTTTTTTTACTAGTCCATTACACAACACATTAAGACTATTCCTAACACCTCAGGGCAAAGTTCCTGGCTAATATAAAATGCAAGTAAGAATTGAACGTTATATTGCCAATAACCTTATGAAACTGAATGTCTTTTTCTTCTTATCAAAAAAGCAATATTTTCATTTTTTGTAAATATTGACTTAACCATGGAATTCCTTTTCTGTTCACATATTGACACTCATCAGGAAAAAAACATAAATTTAAACCCAATCGAAATAATTAAAACTTAATCTCGTTTAACCTATATTGATATGTGCTACGTATCTTATTTACTTCCGATTTACTAAAGAAACTGAATGTACCTGTAAAAATTACAGGTTTGGAAAGTAGTGACATGGCAAAATGATTACAGCAGGGACTATGAGGTTAAAAACCATATGGAATGTCAAAACCGTTCTGATAAATACATCTGGTCTCCCCATGACGCCTACTTCTATAAAGGACTATCTGAACTGATTGTGGATATCGACAGATTAATTTATCTATCGCTGGAGAAAATCAGAAAAGATTTCGTGTTTATCAATCTCAATACGGATTCTTTAACTGAGTTTATAAACCGTGATAATGAGTGGTTATCCGCGGTAAAGGGGAAACAGGTCGTATTGATTGCGGCCAGAAAGTCAGAAGCCTTAGCAAATTATTGGTATTACAACAGCAATATTAGGGGCGTGGTATACGCTGGACTGAGTCGTGATATTAGAAAAGAACTGGCCTATGTGATTAATGGCAGGTTCCTGAGAAAAGATATTAAGAAAGATAAAATCACTGACCGGGAAATGGAAATTATCCGCATGACGGCTCAGGGAATGCTGCCTAAATCGATTGCCAGAATTGAAAATTGTAGTGTGAAGACAGTGTATACCCATCGGCGTAATGCTGAGGCCAAGCTGTACTCAAAAATATATAAGTTGGTTCCGTAAACTCCAGGCAAGTTAGTTTTAAAAAATGACTCACAGGGACATCACGTCCTCAATTCAACTCGGGAAGAAAAGCAATGAAAAAAAAGGTTCTGGCAATAGCTCTGGTAACGGTGTTTACCGGCATGGGTGTGGCGCAGGCTGCTGACGTAACAGCTCAGGCTGTAGCGACCTGGTCAGCAACAGCCAAAAAAGACACCACCAGTAAGCTGGTTGTGACGCCACTCGGTAGCCTGGCGTTCCAGTATGCCGAAGGCATTAAAGGTTTTAACTCACAGAAAGGTCTATTTGACGTAGCTATCGAGGGTGACTCAACGGCTACCGCCTTTAAACTGACCTCACGTCTTATCACCAACACCTTAACCCAGTTGGATACCTCAGGTTCCACACTGAATGTGGGCGTTGATTATAACGGCGCGGCAGTCGAAAAAACTGGCGATACCGTGATGATCGATACCGCCAACGGCGTACTGGGCGGCAACCTTAGCCCACTGGCTAACGGTTACAATGCCAGCAATCGTACCACCGCACAGGATGGTTTCACTTTCTCCATCATCAGCGGCACCACCAATGGTACCACCGCAGTAACCGATTACAGCACTCTACCGGAAGGCATCTGGAGCGGCGACGTTAGCGTACAGTTCGACGCTACCTGGACCAGTTAATCTCTCTGATGTACCAGCAGGGGTACCCCCCTGCTTTATTCCTGGACGGAATTGTTATGAAAAAGCACCTTCTGCCTCTCGCTCTGCTGTTTTCCGGAATATCTCCGGCCCAGGCGCTGGATGTCGGCGATATATCATCGTTTATGAACAGTGACAGCAGCACGCTGAGCAAAACGATCCAAAACAGTACCGACAGTGGCCGCCTCATCAATATCCGTCTCGAACGGCTCTCTTCACCGCTTGACGACGGGCAGGTTATCGCAATGGACAAGCCGGATGAGTTGCTACTCACTCCCGCCAGCTTGCTGCTACCCGCCCAAGCCAGCGAAGTGATCCGCTTCTTCTATAAGGGACCAGCAGATGAAAAAGAGCGCTACTACCGCATTGTCTGGTTTGATCAGGCCCTCAGTGATGCGCAGCGCGATAATGCCAACCGTAGCGCTGTGGCCACTGCTTCCGCCCGCATCGGCACCATTCTGGTCGTCGCCCCCCGCCAGGCGAACTACCACTTTCAGTACGCAAACGGCTCCCTGACAAATACAGGAAATGCGACGCTGCGGATCCTCGCCTACGGCCCCTGCCTGAAAGCCGCCAATGGTAAAGAGTGTAAAGAGAATTACTACCTGATGCCGGGCAAGTCGCGTCGTTTTACCCGCGTGGACACGGCGGATAACAAAGGACGGGTTGCACTTTGGCAGGGTGATAAGTTCATTCCCGTGAAATAGATAGCTGTGCAGATGGATAATGACAATGCCTTTACGACGGTTCTCCCCAGGACTGAAAGCCCAGTTTGCCTTCGGCATGGTCTTTTTGTTCGTTCAGCCCGATGCCAGCGCTGCTGACATAAGTGCGCAGCAAATAGGTGGGGTGATTATTCCGCAGGCCTTCAGTCAGGCGCTTCAGGACGGCATGAGCGTCCCACTTTATATTCATCTCGCCGGTAGCCAGGGGCGCCAGAACGATCAGCGAATCGGCAGCGCTTTTATCTGGCTGGATGATGGACAGCTACGCATCCGGAAAATACAGCTGGAAGAGAGTGAAGATAACGCCAGTGTCAGCGAACAAACTCGACAGCAGCTGATGGCTCTGGCGAACGCCCTGTTCAATGAGGCCCTTACCATCCCCCTGACTGACAACGCGCAGCTGGATCTCAGCTTGCGCCAACTGCTGCTGCAGCTAGTGGTCAAGCGCGAAGCGCTGGGCACCGTACTACGCTCACGTAGCGAAGACATCGGGCAGTCCAGTGTTAACACCCTCAGCAGTAATCTGAGCTATAACTTCGGCGTCTATAACAACCAGTTGCGTAACGGCGGGAGCAACACATCCAGCTATCTGTCGCTGAATAACGTTACTGCACTGCGCGAACATCACGTGGTGCTCGACGGCTCGCTGTACGGGATCGGTAGCGGTCAACAGGACAGTGAATTATATAAAGCGATGTATGAACGCGATTTTGCCGGTCACCGATTTGCCGGTGGAATGCTCGACACCTGGAACTTGCAGTCCTTAGGGCCGATGACCGCCATTTCAGCAGGGAAGATTTACGGCCTTTCCTGGGGAAACCAGGCCAGCTCCACCATCTTCGACAGCAGCCAGTCAGCCACGCCAGTGATCGCCTTTTTACCGGCGGCGGGCGAAGTACATCTCACCCGTGATGGGCGGCTACTAAGCGTTCAGAACTTCACTATGGGCAATCATGAAGTGGATACCCGGGGTCTACCGTACGGTATTTACGATGTGGAAGTTGAGGTCATCGTTAACGGTCGCGTGATCAGCAAACGCACTCAGCGGGTCAATAAGCTGTTTAGCCGGGGGCGCGGCGTCGGTGCGCCACTGGCGTGGCAGATATGGGGCGGTAGCTTTCATATGGATCGCTGGTCGGAAAACGGGAAAAAGACGCGACCAGCTAAAGAGAGCTGGCTAGCAGGTGCCTCGACCTCCGGCTCACTGAGTACGCTTAGCTGGGCGGCAACGGGATATGGATACGATAATCAGGCGGTGGGTGAAACCCGTCTGACGCTGCCGCTTGGGGGGGCGATCAACGTTAACCTGCAAAATATGCTGGCCAGTGACAGCTCATGGAGCAGCATCGGCAGCATCAGCGCCACTCTACCGGGAGGCTTTAGTTCGCTGTGGGTTAATCAGGAAAAAACCCGCATTGGCAATCAATTGCGACGTAGCGATGCCGACAACCGTGCAATCGGCGGCACACTCAACCTGAACTCACTGTGGTCGAAGCTGGGTACGTTCAGCATCAGCTACAATGATGACCGCCGCTACAACAGCCATTATTACACGGCAGATTACTATCAAAGTGTCTACAGCGGTACCTTTGGTTCGCTTGGCCTGCGGGCCGGTATTCAGCGCTATAACAACGGCGACAGCAGCGCCAATACAGGGAAATATATCGCTCTCGATCTCTCGCTACCACTGGGCAACTGGTTTAGCGCAGGGATGACCCATCAAAACGGCTACACCATGGCAAACCTGTCAGCACGCAAACAGTTTGATGAAGGAACCATTCGCACTGTTGGTGCCAATCTGTCACGAGCCATCTCCGGCGATACCGGTGATGACAAAACCCTCAGCGGTGGGGCGTATGCACAGTTCGACGCTCGTTACGCCAGCGGAACGCTGAACGTCAATAGCGCGGCGGACGGCTACATCAATACCAATTTGACCGCCAACGGCAGCGTCGGCTGGCAAGGTAAAAACATCGCTGCCAGCGGGCGGACCGATGGCAATGCTGGGGTGATATTCGACACTGGCCTGGAGAACGATGGTCAGATCAGCGCCAAAATCAACGGGCGGATTTTCCCGCTTAACGGCAAGCGTAACTATCTCCCGCTCTCTCCCTATGGAAGATATGAGGTGGAGTTACAGAACAGCAAAAACTCACTCGACAGTTACGATATCGTCAGCGGTCGCAAAAGCCATCTGACTCTCTATCCAGGCAATGTCGCTGTCATTGAGCCAGAAGTGAAGCAGATGGTTACCGTCTCCGGTCGTATCCGTGCGGAAGACGGCACACTGCTGGCTAACGCACGGATTAACAACCATATCGGCCGAACCCGAACCGATGAAAACGGCGAGTTTGTCATGGACGTGGACAAGAAATACCCCACTATCGATTTTCGCTACAGTGGCAATAAAACCTGCGAAGTGGCACTGGAACTCAACCAGGCGCGCGGTGCCGTTTGGGTCGGTGATGTGGTCTGCAGCGGCCTCTCATCGTGGGCGGCGGTGACGCAGACAGGAGAAGAGAATGAGAGTTAACCTACTGATAGCGATGATAATCTTTGCGCTAATCTGGCCTGCAACCGCGCTCAGAGCGGCAGTGAGCAAAACAACCTGGGCGGATGCTCCGGCACGCGAGTTTGTGTTTGTCGAAAACAACTCAGACGACAACTTTTTCGTCACTCCTGGCGGGGCGCTGGATCCGCGCCTGACCGGTGCCAACCGCTGGACCGGTTTAAAATACAATGGTTCAGGAACCATCTATCAGCAAAGCCTCGGCTACATTGATAACGGTTACAACACCGGCCTTTATACCAACTGGAAGTTTGATATGTGGCTGGAAAATTCACCAGTTTCATCTCCTTTAACTGGCTTGCGCTGCATCAACTGGTACGCTGGGTGTAATATGACCACCAGTCTTATCCTGCCGCAAACCACCGACGCCAGTGGATTTTATGGCGCGACGGTGACCAGCGGCGGCGCGAAGTGGATGCACGGCATGTTGTCAGACGCGTTTTACCAGTATCTGCAACAAATGCCCGTCGGCAGCAGCTTTACAATGACCATCAATGCCTGCCAGACCTCTGTGAACTATGACGCCAGCAGCGGCGCACGCTGTAAGGATCAGGCCTCCGGCAACTGGTATGTTCGCAACGTCACCCATACGAAAGCAGCAAATCTACGGTTGATAAATACCCACTCGCTGGCGGAGGTGTTTATCAACAGCGACGGAGTACCGACTCTGGGCGAAGGGAACGCCGACTGCCGGACGCAAACCATCGGCAGCCGTTCAGGATTAAGTTGTAAGATGGTTAACTATACCCTGCAAACAAACGGACTCAGCAACACCTCAATCCATATATTCCCGGCGATCGCCAACTCGTCGTTAGCCTCGGCCGTCGGGGCGTACGATATGCAGTTCAGTCTGAATGGCAGTTCATGGAAACCGGTGAGCAATACTGCCTATTACTACACCTTCAACGAGATGAAGAGCGCAGACTCGATCTATGTTTTCTTCTCGAGCAACTTCTTTAAGCAGATGGTGAACCTCGGGATCAGCGATATCAACACCAAAGATCTATTCAACTTTCGCTTTCAGAACACCACATCACCGGAGTCTGGCTGGTATGAATTTTCTACCTCCAACACGCTGATTATCAAACCCCGTGATTTCAGCATCAGTATTATCTCCGATGAATATACTCAGACACCGTCGCGGGAGGGATATGTTGGCAGCGGCGAGTCGGCACTCGATTTCGGCTATATCGTAACCACCAGCGGTAAAACAGCTGCCGACGAAGTGCTGATCAAGGTGACCGGACCCGCGCAGGTGATTGGCGGGCGCTCCTATTGTGTCTTCAGCTCCGATGACGGTAAGGCGAAAGTACCGTTCCCGGCGACACTTTCCTTTATTACCCGCAACGGAGCTACAAAAACCTACGATGCCGGGTGCGATGATAGCTGGCGGGATATGACCGATGCGCTGTGGTTGACCACACCGTGGACTGATATCTCTGGCGAAGTGGGGCAGATGGATAAGACCACAGTCAAATTTTCGATTCCAATGGATAACGCCATTTCGCTGCGTACGGTAGATGATAACGGCTGGTTTGGCGAAGTCAGCGCTTCAGGAGAAATTCATGTTCAGGCGACGTGGCGTAACATTAACTAAGGCCCTGCTGACAGCGGTCTGTATGCTGGCGGCACCTTTGACACAGGCGATTTCGGTCGGCAATCTGACATTTTCGCTGCCGTCCGAGACTGACTTTGTCAGCAAACGTGTAGTGAATAACAACAAAAGCGCACGGATATACCGTATTACCATCAGTGCTATCGATAGCCCGGGCAGCAGTGAATTGCGCACCCGACCGGTGGATGGTGAACTGCTTTTCGCCCCCCCGCCAGCTGGCGTTGCAGGCTGGTGAGAGCGAGTATTTTAAATTTTACTATCATGGTCCACGGGATAACCGCGAGCGCTACTACCGGGTCTCATTTCGCGAGGTCCCCACTCGCAACCAGACAAGACGCAGCCCAACCGGCGGCGAGGTTAGCACGGAGCCGGTGGTGGTGATGGATACCATTCTGGTAGTACGACCTCGTCAGGTTCAGTTTAAATGGTCCTTCGACAAGGTGACAGGAACGGTAAGTAACACTGGCAACACATGGTTTAAGCTACTGATTAAGCTAGGATGTGATTCGACCGAAGAGGAAGGCGATGCCTGGTACCTACGTCCGGGAGACGTGGTTCATCAGCCTGAGTTACGTCAGCCGGGGAATCATTATCTGGTCTATAACGACAAATTTATTAAGATTAGCGATTCCTGTCCGGCTAAGCCCCCTTCGGCGGACTAAGACTTATCCATCGGTCGAGGGAAGAGCTCCACCTCAGAGACTCAAAAATCGTTTAAATAATGTGGAAGCGATCGTCAATGTCACCTGTAACGATGGGCTTTCTCATATGTACACCATAGTGTTCAGGAGACGCGGAAAGGTACCAGGCAGCCTGCTAACGAGTGGTTTATTCACGAATTAGTACGTAAAATCGGTAACGGCTGGAAATCATTCAATACTCACACTATCGAAAGTTCCCCAGCCAACCGCGGTACGTTCTTACATACGATGTACCGCTGTTCTCTTTACGATTTATAGCTGTACTGGTGAATTATGAGCAATCTGAATCCATGCATGACGTGTGGTGCCTGTTGTGCATTTTTCCGCGTCTCTTTTTACTGGGCCGAAGCCGACGATGCTGGCGGTACCATTCCCGCCAGGCTCACTGAACAAATATCCCCTTTTCACCGATGCATGAGCGGTACCAATCAGAAAAACCCCCGATGTATTGCCCTTGCAGGAACACCGGGCAAAAATGCCTGCTGCACGATATATAAAAATCGATCGTCCACGTGCAGAGAATTCGCCATGTCTGGTGAGAACGGAGTCGTCAATGAGGCTTGCAATCGTGCAAGAGCTAAATACGGGCTGACACCGTTATAAATATGCAATAATTAATTGCACTGCCCCGCCAGCTATAATCGCGGGGCTTCGTTTTTCAGGGATAACAAAACCCGAAACTTCTTCCATCTGCCAGCAACAATGCCTCTTCCTCTATAGTGTTCTCCGGATCTACAGCATCCTGAAGTAGCGCGATGTACTCATTGGCTATCTGCATCAGAAAGTTAAAAACAATGTTTTTAACCTATAAAAATGGCGCTTTATTTGCGCCATTTTTATCATTCAATGCATTATCTGTTTGAGCCTAAAGGGATCTCAGGGTCTGGCTCATGAGTAATTCTGTTTCGTAAATCTCTGCGAATAATTTCAATGGACCAGAACCAGACTAAATGTCCAAAAATTTCAGAAACATTCTCATACCAAGGGAGATCAAACAGAGGTGGCGTCAGTCCCATGAGAGGGAATGAAATCATATGAACAAAAAGTTGGGCTAAAGCACCTGCCAGTAAGCCCTGCCAGAGTTTAATTTTTGGAAATACTTCAGCGACCACACAATAACCGACAGCAAACACTATCGAAAAGATAATGTGCGTAACACCAACCCAGTTAAAGACATGCCCGGCAAAGGTATAAACAGCCGCATTGGGATCTGTCAGTCCCAACCAATCCCGAAGAAAAATGTACGGAGGATTGAGAAAGTTACGGGAGCAATCAATTTGGCCTGCAGCCCTGATTAATGATTCCGGGCCACACGCTGCATTAAACATATCCACCGGGCTACGTGGCGGCAATGGAACTTCAGCCCCCCACTTCACAAATGCGGAAACAACGCCAGCAATCAGCCCAATGAATGCAGCAAGACCATAACGTCTGCGGTTCGGTGGAGTTTGTTCAAATATATTCATATCTACCCTGCTTGTACCATTATGTTATACACCTCTTCAGGAGTATTCATAAAACAAGACAAATATAAAGAACTGTATTGTTTTGTATAACAAAATAGTTTCCTAATCGCCAATGAATATAAGCACCATCATTTCTCCCTATTGTTATATTAGAAGTGACAACGATTTGCAGGGTGATGCTGAGCTGACAATCACAGGTTTCCTTATCGGTTTTTGCATCGCACAACTAAAGCAATAAACTAGCTCCCGTCATCGGCGAATATGAATTAATTAGCCGGGCTCATAGCTGCATTCGCGTTTTAAGAATAATCCTCCTGCTCTCACCGACTATGCTTAACGTTTAAAAAAGCATCAGCACTCTCGCAACGCACTCTTATTTTCCCCTTTAGAATACCGGAGGCCTGGTATGAGCAACCAAGGCGAATATCCCGAAAATAATCGGGTTGGGAAGCACGAGCCGCACGATTTTAGTTTGACCCGGCGCGATCTGATTAAAGTGAGCGCCGCAACGGCGGCGACCGCCGTGGTTTATCCTCATTCTACGCTTGCGGCAAGCGTTCCGGCAGCTACACCCGCGCCAGAGATAATGCCCCTGACACTTAAGGTGAACGGCAAAACCGAGCAGTTGGACGTTGATACCCGAACCACGCTACTGGACGCTTTGCGTGAAAATCTGCATCTGATCGGTACCAAGAAAGGTTGCGATCACGGGCAGTGCGGAGCCTGTACCGTGCTGGTCAATGGTCGCAGGCTTAATGCCTGCCTGACGCTTGCAGTCATGCATCAGGGGGACGAGATCACCACCATTGAAGGCCTGGGTTCACCAGAGAATCTTCACCCCATGCAGGCGGCCTTTATCAAGCATGATGGCTTCCAGTGCGGCTACTGCACCTCCGGGCAAATTTGCTCATCAGTAGCGGTGCTAAAAGAGATTCAGGACAGCATTCCCAGTCACGTCACGGTCGATTTGGTTTCCCCTCCAGAAAGAACTGCCGATGAGATCCGTGAACGTATGAGCGGCAACATCTGTCGCTGTGGTGCATACGCTAACATCCTTGCCGCCATTGAAGATGCTGCGGGGGAGATAAAATCATGAAGGCGTTTACCTATGAACGAGTGAACACCCCGGCCGAGGCGGCACTTAGCGCTCAGCGCGTACCCGGCGCAAAATTTATCGCTGGCGGGACCAATCTGCTGGACCTGATGAAGCTGGAAATTGAAACGCCAACCCACCTTATCGATGTGAACGGGCTCGGGCTCGATAAGATTGAAGTGACCGACGCGGGTGGGCTGCGCATCGGCGCACTGGTACGGAACACCGACCTGGCAGCTCACGAGCGCGTGCGTCGTGATTACGCGGTACTCTCCCGCGCCCTGCTCGCTGGCGCGTCTGGTCAGTTACGTAATCAGGCAACCACCGCAGGTAATCTGCTCCAGCGCACGCGCTGCCCCTATTTTTACGACACCAATCAGCCCTGCAATAAGCGCCTACCCGGGAGCGGCTGCGCGGCACTTGAAGGCTTTAGCCGTCAGCACGCGGTGGTAGGCGTAAGCGAAGCCTGCATTGCCACCCATCCGAGCGATATGGCGGTCGCAATGCGGTTGCTGGATGCGGTGGTGGAAACCATCACGCCGGAGGGAAAGACTCGCAGTATCACACTGGCTGATTTTTATCACCCTCCGGGAAAAACGCCGCACATTGAAACCGCCCTGCTTCCCGGTGAGCTTATCGTTGCGGTGACGTTACCTCCGCCGCTCGGCGGAAAACATATCTACCGCAAGGTGCGCGATCGCGCCTCCTACGCCTTTGCCCTGGTATCGGTCGCGGCGATTATTCAGCCTGACGGCAGCGGGCGCGTCGCGCTGGGCGGAGTAGCACATAAGCCCTGGCGCATTGAGGCTGCGGATGCTCAGCTATCCCAGGGGGCGCAGGCCGTGTATGACGCGCTGTTCGCCAGCGCCCATCCCACCGCTGAAAACACCTTTAAACTCCTGTTGGCGAAGCGAACGCTTGCCTCCGTACTGGCTGAAGCGAGGGCACAGGCATGAAATTTGATAAACCCGCAGGGGAAAACCCGATCGATCAGCTGAAGGTTGTCGGTCGTCCCCATGACCGCATCGACGGACCGCTGAAAACTACCGGCACGGCACGCTACGCCTACGAATGGTATGAAGAAGCTCCCAACGCCGCCTATGGTTATATCGTCGGTTCCGCCATTGCCAAAGGATGCCTCACCGCCCTCGATAC
>ULSK01024063.1_pt1 | contig 39812 bp, 20 predicted proteins | sample 1956311 | NCBI WGS metagenome assembly ULSK01 (sample SAMEA4835706, study PRJEB28245) | human gut metagenome | biome: gut microbiome; material: fecal sample | place: Denmark | collected 2008 | reverse complement strand
GTATCATAGCCTATAGCATTATTATTATCAAAAACTAAAATTGAAGGGGGAGGAGGAATTTCCTGTTCCCCTAAAACACCTATCTCTTCGACTAAATCATCGAAAATTTCAATAAGTACTTTCATCTCATACTCATCAACGTTATCGGTCCTACACGATTGAATTCCAATCAATAACATCATTATAATAAAACACTCTTTCATAAACATAACAAAATAAATCAGGTAACCCATAATGTTTACCGATTGTATTAGAGCCTATTTCTTATCCAGTTTAAATCGACCAACGTAATCAAAATTGGCATTATTGATAGTCAAGACTTGAAAAAATAATTCTTGCAATTTTATTATCACTACAAAATCTATTACATAAACTATCTAATGGCTGATAATAGGATTCACTTAGAGTTTTTTTCTTATCGCAAAAATTACAAAGTCCTTTTTCAAACTTATATTCCAGAAAAAGAAATATAGGTATTGTATCCTTCTCATTCACATAATAGCGAAAGGGAATTCCATTCACTCTTATCTGTTGTTCTGCATATTTGACTAAATCATTCTGGAATTCAATATTCTTTCCAGATAGAATAATAGCATGACCGGTTTCATTAAAAAAACGTGGTTTAGAGAATTTATTATAAAATGCATAATATTCCTGAACCGAATCTCCAATAAATAGATCTATCTCACAAGGTGAAAAAAGCTGTTTTTTGTAGTAAAATAGCGTATCGTTGTTCTGCAATATTCCAAAACCATCATTGTTTATTATTTGAATATTGCTATTATCTAACCTTGGTAATATTTCTGATTGAATTATTTTTTTATCAGGAGAAGAAAAGTAGTTGGTATCTACACTTAAACAATATTCTGTAAATTGGATTATTTCAGATGCAGAGTTAGGATATTGATAATAATGATAAAAATAATTTTCCACAATATCCCTTAGATAATAATAATCATCTCTAACCGTATTTTGCATATTAGGACATAGCAATCCACATATTACAACAATAATAGTTGGTATTTTTTTCATTTTCTTTTTAGTATTAATGAATATTTTTGATAAAAAGTATCAGCTGCTTTTTGTGTTGGAAATACAATTTGAGCGGAGCGTTGAACAATATTTCCTGGTGTATTTTGTCTTTCAAAATATATTGGTATCCCATCTTTTAAGTTTCCAGCGCCTCTATTTCCTTGTCCCCTTATCTGCCCCTTTGTAACATACCCAAATCCCCCAAACTTAGCCTTATTCTCAACACCTTCAGATACTTTAAAATACGTAACAGAACCTCCTTCTGCTTGAAAAGAAAAATAAGTATCCTCACTTAAATTTAAAGAATTATTTTGAGGATATTCTCCTATATCAAAATCTGTTACGTTCTCACCCCCTGATATAAGATTTCCATAATAATCATATTTTAAAGATGCTTGGCTATAATTTATTAAGGCTTCATCTATTTTTTCCATGGTTTTTCCTTCCTTCGAATCTATAGAATATTTATTACCAAATAAGCTATAATAAGTATCCCCATCAGAATGAGTGTTTCCAATATAAATAGCATTTTCTCTTATTTTATCCAAGTCTTCTTGGGAACGAATATTTATATTCCATTCATAAATAGTTTTTCCATCTTGATTATAAGAATACCAACTCTTTCCATCAAGATCGACATTGTTAAAAGGACTATTCGCACAATACGCATACGGACTTACCGAATAATACTTCTCCGCCAACGGATCCATCGTCGTAAACCGCCCCAAAGCCGCATCATGCATTCTTGCACTATAATCATACCAGTCCAACCCATGCATCCGGTCAAGCTCCTTGCCATTATACTTATAAGCCTGATTACTTACCGCAGTCCCCTCTAGAAACACTCCACCGAAAGGATAGTAATGGTTCACTTGTTCCACAAACCATTTACTGCCATTCCAGTAAGTCACTACACGATTATTACCCTGATGGTCTTTCAGATAATAATGATAAGTAGGAGTACTGCCGCTGAAAGTGATATACCCCTCTTCAGTCAATATCTTACTCAAATTCCCTCCCTCATAGATCACATTGCCGCAATAATCAACAGTATGGGTTGTGGAGACCTGGTTACTTGACAAAGGACGTATCTCCCCCATAGGTACACTCACATTGGCAACAGCAGTAGAGTAAGTAACCCGACGTTTCATACCATCTGAACTATACAGATAATCGGTACGGTTACCATTCGTAAATTGCAGAGCAATAGGCAAATTTAATGGATTATATTGAATCTTGGTAATCTTCTTGTTATAATCTTCCTGCATATTGCCGTTGGTATCATATTTATACTCCCGGGAAGAGTTCTTGCTGCCGTCCATAAAATTGAAAGCGCCACTATATAGCGGATCGGTACCGCTATCAGAAACGTTGTAAAGCTGATTGCCTGTATAGGTGCAAGTCAGATTGTCCATGACTCCATAAGCACTGCTACCGGTTTTACCATAGCGCATCAAAGTTTTTAGATTACCATGCTTGTCATAAGTATAGGAGGTATTATAGTTTGTATTCACCGAACCATTCAACAGATAGTTGGCAGCCGTCAGGCGGGAAAGCCCGTCATAACTGAAAGCATAGCCACGAAGACTCCCATCACCGGAAGCCTTCCAACTCATAGCAGATATATTTCCGTTATACCGTCCCGTACTGCCACCATAAGACTCGTTGTAATATAAGATTTGGCTGAACAAATCACCCGTAGAAACTGACTGGAGCCATGAACGAACATTATACGTGTAAGTAGTCGTCAAATCGGAACGGCCATGCTTCCGGCTGGTAGCTAACTGTCCAAGGTCATTATAGGTATTCTCGGAAAGAACCACCTCCGCATTGTTTCCCAATTTATGACGCGTCTTTATTAAGCGACGGGCGTGATCGTAATCGTAAGTATAAAGCTCCTCTTGCGAAATTGCGTCTTTCGTGTGGACGTGTTTCTTTTTAAGAACATCTCCTATCAGATTATAAGCAAAATATTCCATTTCCAGACCGCCAAGATGATTGGTCGACCTACTTTGGATGATACGGCCTCTATCATCATAATAAAAAGCTGAATAGAGGTAACCACTTATTCCGGTACCGGTTAATTGGGCTGTAACTTTTCCCGTTAACAATCCTTTGTAACCGTCGGTATACCGGATACCAAAACCGGAAACAGAACCGTCATACCTCATTGAAGACGGAATACTGTTTTTACCGATAAAATCATAGTGATCATAATAGTCAGCCGAAAGAATAACAGGGCTACTTAGAACTAAACCGGATATTGTATACCCCATATTTGTAGTGACAGAACTCCCCCAAGTGGCTTTTACAACCGTACCCTCCAAAGGTTTGCTTCTATAGTCAAGGGAGTTCTTGCAAATTCCGCTAAGTACAGTACGCCCCAGAATATCCGGAAGAGTAAACATCCACTCGCCCTTACTGCGCTGCTCACCATCCTGAGATAATATCAAACGTCCCGCTTTATCATAAATGTAATAGACCGGCTCGCAGCCCGGAAGTTTCTTATAAATGCAACGGTTAAAACCGTCGTAACGGTAGATGTATGCATATTGCCTCATTATACTATCCGTATCACTTCTCCACGAGATGGAACCTTCAAAGGCATCAGCGGCAAGAGGTGGAAGAACATAGCGCAAATTATTCGCACCATCATACACGTAGTAAGTAGAATGGTGCATAGCACCGTCCATTGAGCGAGTCAGTGTAACACGGTCAAGCAGATCCCTGAACTCATAAATTTCATTGTCATCCTCATCAATCGTTTGGGTCACAAAATAATTGCCGGCTTTAGCGTACCCATTCTTGTATAGGGATTCATCGAGGAGTACAAAAGAAATACAAGAAAGAGGACCGGCATAGTTCTGTTCGCTCCCCAGGAAATTTGTTTTCAGAACTGTTTGTACCGGTTTATCCTCCCATGCCTGTCCCGGACCATATTGCTCCGTTACCCGTTTCAGAGGAGAAGTTTCATACACTAACATCGTGTAAGGCCGAGTATCTCCACCTGATAATTGCCGGGCGCCACTTTTTACGGAGGCAACATCTACATACCCACCATTACCACTCGATTTGGCAGGCAGCCAGGAATAACTATCACGTCCGAACTGGTCATATTCCTGTAAAGAAACCAAATCCTTACTGTCAGGGGTAACTCCTTTATCAACCGTTTCCACAGGACGCCCAAGGCCATCATAGTAAACTATCTGCTCCAAACTTTTTTGTTTATCAGAGGTTATATAAGTTTGGGTATAGATATAATTCTGATTACCGCTGACTTGCCCTTTGACCCATTCGGAAAGGATGCACAATACGATCAATATATAAATTCGTTTCATGGCTTATCAGATTTTACTGGTTACGATAATGATATTCATATTGCTGCAACGTACGCTTTTTGTCCGACGAAACTACATTGCCCTCATAATAATAAGTTTCCGTCAGTCTTCCCAAGCCATCATAGCTATAGTATGTCGTCATACCGCTCGAATCGGTCATCGAAGTAACTCCTACTAATGGTTGGTAAGTGAAGGTAGAGACGAACGCGTCCTTCAAGTTCGCATTATTCCGAAACGACTTCAGTTTAGCCACATCAGGCGCCGAGACCTGCGATAAGGCATCTATAGTCATACCAAACACACTCGAAACAGCTGCGCTGACCTGTGAAGAAGTTGCGTTCTTAATCTCCGCAATCAGATAACGGTCTTTATAACTCCACAAATAAATTGTATGCACACCATCTTTTGAAACCACTTCGCGCGGATTACCTTGTTCAGAATAAGAAAGCACTTCGCCACTGAGTACATAGCTGGAAACAGACGTGGATAGGTTCAATTCATATAACCTGGAAGGCAGATACAGTGTGGAATTCCCGACATTGAATGTTCCGTACTCTACTTTCGTGCCTGATAAATCAAGAAAAGCACTACTACCCGAAGGATCCGCATTCGACACGCTTCTCTCCTCCAAAACCGGAGAAATGATATTTTTATTCACCATATCCTGAATAGTCGCAGGCGTCGTCCCGTTCGTACTTATTACCGGATAAGTATAGGTTATTTTTAAAGATGTCCCCGACCTGTCTCCCGATGAGATTTTCTCTATCAACTGGTCTCTGGGGTTATAAGCATAATATTCCGATTGAGTAATAGTATAATAAACATTTTCATAAACTTTATTAGCATAAGTAGTAACCTTACGCAAACTTAACAATGCACCACCCAGATAGTAAGATTTTGCTGTAAAGAATGGATATAATGATATATTAGCCGGAGCATGATCCGTGTGATGGGCGTTGGTATATTGATAATTCATTATACCGTGATAGTTCTTTATCCATTCATTTATCTCATTCCTGATAATCCTGTAGTTTTGGTTCTCACAAGTATAATCCGTTTTTTCTTTCAATATATTATAGCGGTACTTTTTGGGGGAATATGACATATTGTTTCCATAATACTGAGGCGCTTCAAAAAACAGGGTATCAGAGGCCAAAATATCGTAAATATCATACTTGTACACGGTCTTACCGGTAGTTCTATCCACAGAATAGGGATAACTAAAAATATCTCCATGATACACGGTGACTTCCGAATAAACAACCGGCGTTCTTCCATTTAAAATTCTCCTGAAGTTATCAGCAGTGAAAGTACATTCCCACCCCCAAACACTCTCTTGAGTGGGAAGCCTATTATCAAAAGGATCAGTGATGAACGCTTCCTTTTTCCCAGTGATACTCAAGCCCAGAAACATATATCGGAGAGGGAAATCCGCTCCGTTGGTATAATTGGCATAAGTCAATATATTGGGATCTACAACGGCTTCCCCTAATCCTGTATGCCTGTACGAACCATCGGCTTTACCATAACCGTAACACTTGATGTTCGCGATGGAACCGTCGGACGTATAATTAGTAATTTTCCTTATCCTAAAACCACCGGCTTTAATGGCCCTTCTCCCATTCTTATCAAATATATAATTGCCGTTAACATCCGTCGAAGTTAAGAACTCGTGGTTTTCAAATTCAAACTTCGTATATCCGCCCGTAGGATATTTCAATACCTCAAGTACCCCATGATCGTATGGCGAAAGGGGAGCACGATTATCAGAGGTAATGCTGGACAGTTTGATCTTCTCATAAGGGCAAAGGTCTTGAGAGGACTTGGTCAATTTCGTGATAGCAACGGGAGCCTGCTGAATGAATTCATATTTAAAGTTGATAAAAACATTAAAATTTCCTATATTAAACTGCACATCCGAACTATTAAGGTACCCCCAATGGTCAGTACCGGCAAAATAACCGCCATTGCTGGTATAAGTACATTCATAAACCATGGGATGAACCGAATTCCCGGATATAGTAATATTTCTCAGCTTAGCGATAGGATTATTCGAAAAACCGGTGTAAGAGTAATTATATATCGTTTTATTTAATAGAATATTTCGGACAAGATTGTCATCATCCTCAATTCTGATTTCATCTACATAATTATATTCAGCAGTTGACATATTATTCTTATAGAGCAAACTAATACTCGTACTTCCATATTTAATGGAAGTAAGAAGTTTCATCTTATAGCAATAAGCTTGGACATTCTCTATTGGTGCTGCCATTCCCGTAGGCGGTGACGAAATCGGTGGCGGAAAAAGAGTATATCGGAGAAGGACAGCAGCTTCTTTCGCATATCGTTTGTATCTAGTCTCCATAGATTGATCATACTTAAATACAATGGGCTCCGTGGTATTCGGTAAGTTAATACTCGACAATTGCCAGGACACATAAGAACCATAAAAAGGACTGCTCGACGCACCAAGACCATTGTAAGGAGTATCAGCTCCTGCAAAAGTATACTTTATGCCACGCTCATCGACCACAGTAAATGAATTTATGTTAGCAGAAGTATAACTGCAACTAATTTGCACCGACCTGTTATCTGAGACGATGTATTCAAGTCCATTAATTCCTCTGCACATCATAAACTCAAAAGATGAGCCATCCGGCAGAATAGCATTAAAAATATCATATCCGAGATTAATATTCGTAATCCCTCCGCCTCTTCTGTAAACTTCAAAACTATTCGATAATTTATCCGTTTCCAGTTTAAAGTCTCTCCACTCATCCGGAATATATTCAATGGTCCTCGAAATGCAACTACTGACAGACAGCCCCCAACCGTGCCCATAAACGTCATAATTATAGCCGGGACGAAGTGGCTGCGGATTATACTTCAGCGTTATCGGCAGTTTATAGCCCCGATGGTTAATCTCAAACAGTGGAATAGAGATATCAGGAATTCCCGTTGAATAATTAATTTCAAAATCTCCATACTTCTTAAAAGCCTCAGCCTGAGGAGATGTAGGAACAGAAGGAGCAACCGGCTGAATGGCAGTTTGCCCGTTCAAAGCAATAGATATATGGATAACAGCAAAAAGAAGTATACAGTTCCTAAGTATTTTACGTAACATAGCTATAGTCGTTTTTTCTATTAGTATTTGATTATCTTTTCCCCATACTGATTCTCTCCGACAGTTATCCGCAGTAAATATTCACCTCTCGGATAACTATTCATAGAAATCACTTCTCTATAATTACCAATAGTCTGGTCGGCACGCTGAATCCCCGCTAACTGACGCCCCTGCATATCGTAAAGCATTAGTATTGCTTCTCCCGGTTGTTTCAGTTCATAATTAATGTATAAGCTTCCATCCTTTCCTATATGGAAGTTATAACTTATCATACTATTATTTCTCTTGTTTAGCCCGCTTTCATCGGTATTTTTCCAATTCCGTTCATGCTCTTCATCAGCACTCAGATCACGCCGCTCCTGATTGTCTGTATCATAAGATAAATCATAATATTGCTCATCGGGCAAATAAACAAAGGATGTGGTAAAATGCTCATAAGGAACTCCAAACTTATAAACGATACTTTTCACTGTTTCCATTACAGGATAGCGGTAACCGTCTGCATACCAACGCCACGTCTCGGTTTCCTGACGTATAGAGTCACTGGCAAGCAAATATTCAATACTATCACGATTTAACACAAAAGGTATAGTGTCCAACTGCAAGGAGTCCTGCATAGCAATCCTTGGAATCATTCTTTGATGGATGAACTTATGAGTGTAAGTACGAATGACTTTGCGAAGCGTATCTCCTTCGGGTAATATCAAAACACCGGAAGCATCGGCCGTGACGGTACTTTTACCGCGCAACCGCACCTCCATCCGTTCACAGTAGTTTCCTTTTCCATCAAAGTAATCAGTCATTACCCGCCCTTGAAAGACAGGAAAAGTCATAAGCAACTCCGGTTTTTGATAAGAAATAAAAGTAGAAGGATTTTCATACCCCAAACAAAAGAGAGAATCACTGGAGGTACGGTAATAGTACATGGTATGATGCTCAATACCAACGATAGTATCAATGCCTTGCGACACGTACTTCAATTCATAACCGGCATCCTTAAGTTCCAGATCACTAAAATCCCAGATTTGCCCACTTCCACTTGGCCCCGGTTCATAAGTAGTAATCATACGTTTCATGAGTCGGTCACCACTACGGGGCTGATTGCAAGATGACTGCAAGGACTGTGCCTGAACCGTCAGAATAAAAAGATTACCTAATAAAAATAGCAGCGTTTTCATGTTTCTCATATTTTATAGGTTAAAGGCGTAAAAAAGACTCTTCAGATATCACAAAGATAAAGAATCAAATACTGAAAAGCTAAAAGATATGTAACAGGAACTTTCGTTTATATTACATCTTTACTTCATTTTAGCCTTTAACACTAAAAATATCATCACATGACCTACTTATTTCTCATGTATACCACATTTCTCCCCGTCCCATGTTTCATCAGCAATCCGTTTTCAACAAACAAGTTCAGGTCAGTAACCGTCTGTTTCACCCTGCTTCCAGTCAGGCGGGCACACTATTGCAAATACTCTTCGAGCAAACGGAACGCTGTTTCACAGAAAGAAGCAGTGTGGAAGATTCGGATTTGGACGCTGATTGCGGATAGCGCTCTAACTGTATCTTCTAATCCAGTTCTTTATAAAACTACTTACTCACACGGAAATTCAAGCCTTGAAGTCTCACTGAAGCGACACGAAGTTCTTGAAAGTGGACATAGCATCCTCCAACAAACTGCGACTAATACCGGGAAAGAGGTGGCTATGGTCCAGAAATTCTTTCTGCTCAATAGTCCCTTCAGGAATGAAAAAGCCGTAAAGGGGTTGTTGATCACTTATTTGACCAACATCAGTTTTTTTTCGAAAAAGGTCGTAATACGCACTCATTTGTATGTTTTTTTAAGGGGAATACCCCTTAAAAAAACATGAAGTGCCGGAATTATATTATCATGCTGCCACTTTTATCTTTTTGCCTTATGACTGATAAGAATAAAATGCAAAATTTATTCCCGGGGAGTTTTAGAAAAGATACGGGAAATAAGTTTCAAATCAAACTTGGACCTGCGATCATAAAAGAAAATGCCGTTCTGCTCCTGCTCTACATCGGTCAATTGTGTATAACAATATCCCCAAACATATTCCTTTAAACTTAGTATAGCATCTATCTGCGATTCAAGACGTTGCAGGAATTCTTCTTGAGTTGCAGGAGGTGTACTGTAGCCCCAGGAACTATCTGTATTACTTTTATCTTTCGTCTCTACCCATTTTATACCACCTACTTCATCTATCAAATAGGGCATATCGCCCTCATATTTCGGAAAAGGATAGGGACTATCTACACCAAGCCCATTAAATCCCACATTGGCGGATGGCACTCCTTGCGGATTATTAGGTGTCTGAAAGAAAGCTCCATCTTTATATAAGGCATCCTTCAAAGCAGCCGGATCTTGTTCATAGCTATGTACCGTCCATATATCTGTTTTTATATGACATCCTCCGCTGGCATCATTCACCGGACGAGTGGGATCCAATGACTTAGTCAAATCATACAAATCTGCTGTGAAACGTGGATATTGTATGTGATCGGGCCACCACTCTTCATTCATCGGCGTCCAAATCAATAAAGACGGGTGGTTCCGGTCGCGCAAAACAAGCTCCGACCATTCTTGCAGAAAGTTACGTGCAACCTCAATGCTGTTTGCATCCATTCCCCAGCTTGGTGCTTCCCCCCAAGTGATATATCCCAGTTTGTCGGCCCAATAATAGAAACGTTCTTCAAAAGCCTTCTGATGTAGACGGGCACCGTTAAAACCGGCAGCCATCGAGATTTCTATATCTCTTTTCAGGGCCTCATCCGAAGGCGCTGTCCAGATACCGTCCGGATAAAATCCCTGATCAAGTACCAAACGCTGATAATAAGGCTTATTATTAAGATAAATCTTATTTCCCTCAATATGGACCTTCCGCATTCCCACATAAGAAGTCACCTCATCTATCACCTTTCCATTCTCATCCAACACTTGATACAGGACATCATACAGAAAAGGTGATTCCGGTGACCATAACCTGACATTCTTCAATGAAAATACAGCCACAGAACTATTTGCAGCTTTGACACATACTGTTCCGATTTTCTTGTTATTCTCTTGCAAAACAATCCGCAATGTGTTCTTATAACTGTCACGATAAAAACGGGGGTGAATAACCAACTGTTTTTGGTCAATATCCGTTAGCGCATGAACAGACTGTAACCCTGCCGATGCCACAGCCTCCAGCCATACAGTTTGCCAAATACCGGTAGTACGCGTATATTGGCATCCATGAGAGTTCAGCAAAAGACTCTGCTTACCAGCACTTTGCATCATAGATCTTAGATCACTGCTTGCACGCACCACCAGATGGTGTTCTAACCCATCCTCTACATATCCGGTAATATCGAAACCAAAAGAAGAGCTACCTCCGAAATGTCTTCCAACCAATTTTCCATCAATATAGATTTCTGAATTAAAATAGACAGCCCCAAAGTTCAGTATTACATTCTTGCCTGCCCATTCTTCCGGTCTCCGTATGATACGATGATACCAAATATGATTGATAAAATCTTTATGTTCTACCCCGGACAACTTACTTTCCGGCGGAAAAGGAACTGTTATTTTACCGCTGAAAGTTGTAGCTTTATGAAATTCCTTTTCCATCCCAATATTTGTAAAATCAAAGGCATAGTCCCATTCTCCATTTAAGTTTAGCCATGTCTTACGCTCAAACTGGGGACGTGGATATTCCTTTCGTGGTATTTCACCAGCATTTGTTTGAATCCCCCACGCAACAAATGCAAGGAAAGTTACGAATAAATTTCTCAAAATCATGTGGTTATTTTTTTAATCAATATCCAGTACAAAGCCTCCATGAGGCAACACATCTATTTCCAGCACCTCTTTCTCACTTATCTCCGGGAAAGTTTCAATGCGTACATCATGCAATTCATTCCCTTCCTTGTCAGCATATAAGGTTATGGTATGTTGACCTTTATCCAGAAAAGACAAGGGAACCTTAATTCTACGTTTTTGTCCGCCGTTAATTCCCGCAACAAACCATTTCCCCGCTTTGCATCGAGCCACACAGAAATATTCGCCCGGAAAACCGTCTATGAAATGAATCTGGTCCCAAGCTGCCTCAATCTTTTCAAGCAAAGGACGAGCTGGAGAATTCAAATAGGCGGCCGGCCTGTCTGCCATACAAATCCATCCGGATTCAAAGGTAAATGCCAAAGCCAACTCATGAGCATACGTTGTTGTACGCGGATTCTCATCACGGATAGTAAAGGTCACGGGAGTGTAGTCCATAGATCCAACCACATTACGTGTAAAAGGTAAAGTACAATTATGGCGGCTATCAGGTGATTGGGCCCCCTTGAAGGTATAATATTCAGCTCCTCGCACTCCTTCATTAGTCATGATATTAGGGTAACGTCTGCGATGTCCCCGCGGCAAAGTCTCTCCATGAAAACTCACCATCATTTTACGTTTGGCAGCTTCAGCACAAGCTGTATCGCGGAACATCATTGCATATTTTGAATCAGAATCGATATAATCAATCTTTATTCCATCCAAGCCCATTTCTTTATACCGGTCGAAAACAAAATCACGTCCCGCCTTATTGTCCAACACCTTTATCTCATCCCATCCATATACAAGAATGTTTTTCTCCCTTGCATAAGCAGTCAATTCCGGTATCCAGGTCACATCCTCCCATTCCTTTGAAGAATGGAACGGAGTATTGATTAGTGAAACATCAAATTCCAACCACTCCCACTTCATCACGGCTGCCAGGTCAACATACATTTTTAGAGTATCGATATAACTGTTTGCCAAATAATTCCCCCACCAAGGGAAAGCCGCAACTCCCGGCTTTATCCAATCCATATCAGAGAAATCTGTAGAAGGATTCAGATTCTCAACCAATGAGGATTCTACAATATCACCTATATTTTGGCCCATAATAAAAGTCTTCCATGAAGTCTTAAAAGAAGGTTCAGCCACAAATGCCGAATCTTCAGGTGCATACACATAATGAAATGTAGCAGATTTTGGCTCCTTTGACAAGTGCATGGCTGGCATGGAATACACTTCAGCTTCCGTCATCAACATCCACTGCTTATCCTGTAATGTAAGGACGGGAAACAGAAACTCTGTAGGTCTCGTAATAGTATCAAGTACACGTTCCGGGTAGAAATTCTCATAATCCTTAATCCAGTCCATCATCCAAGTATGGGTTTCATCCGACAAAGTACACTCTGTCAGTTCATGCCGAATGGTTACCGGCTCCTGATTGCCCAGTTCGTAACGGAATGCAACCCCGTCATCATAAGCACGGCAAACGACCTTCAATAACTGCCCGGCGGCGTTTTTATAGACGAACGTTCTTTCATTTGACTTATTCACATATTCAGAGCGTTTCCCCGTGGGCAAAGTATATGTTTCATTGATAGTCCGTCCCGTTTGATCCACATACACCAATCCACTGTCAAAACAATATTTACCATTCTCCGCAACCACCCCCATCAGCGAGCTGCGAACAATTTCATTCCCACCGGAAAAAATCTGATAATATAATGAACCGGATTCATCCAACATCAACATCAGTTTGTTCCTGCCATCGGGCGAAGTTACTTCTGTTTTCTGTCCACAAGCAGAACATAGGAACAACAATACTCCCCATATAATTGCAGTATATTTCATTTTTTCGTATTTTTAATTTATCAGATACTTTATAAATTCTACAAACTATTTCTTAAAAGAGAATTTCCAAGATACTTTTCCTCCATGCGTACTCTTCAAAACAAGTTTTACAAGATTCTCAGAATTGTTTTCCAAAGAACATGCCACTTCATTATCAGCCACAGTGCAATGCTGGGGTTGCCAACCGTTCGTTGCTATGGTAATATGCATCGATTCACCCTCCACCAGCTCAGCATAGCCGGTCAATTCCTTCGTTTCTTCATTCCAAAAAACTTCGGACAATTCCAGGAGTCCTTGCAGTAAATGTCTGTCTGTAGACAAAACTTGCGGATTACTTTCCACTTCACGAACAGCCATTTGTCTTGCCTCCCCTTTGCGCAACTCTTGTTCCAGGGTTTCATTACCACCGAAAGTTCCAATCAGTTTATCATTCCAGAAATCATAAATATAATATTGCTTGTCGGGATGTAAACCGGCTCCTCCACGTCCTTCTATCCCCGAAAGCTTAATGCTGATCTTTTGAGGATGTTCTTCATCTTCATTGAAGAATGTCAACGAACTCCATTTATCTGTAAGCTTCATGCCATAAACTCTTGGATAGTCAGTAGTGAAAGCATCCAAAGGGCGGGCACTCCTTGCAAACTGATGGAAAGGATAAATACGCGACAGCTTATATACGTGCTCAGCATCCAATGTACCGAAACTATTGGCCAAGAGCAAACGAGAAGCCGTCACATAAGACATAGTCAACAATTTATTTATTCCATCTTCCGAATCTGCCGGTTGTGCCTTCAACAGGTTCTTTGCATCCATATCATAATTTACCACAACACGGTTTTTATACCATCGTAATCCACTTCGAGCTACCATCTCCGGAGTAATGACATCTGTATCTCCCCAGGTACGCTGGGAAGCCACATACCCCAATGCAATATCAGAGCCATACTTCAAATTACGTTCGTGGATATATGCTTTGTTGCCCAACCCTTCTGAAGCCAATTTAAAAATCGTACGATAAGCACCGGCTGCTGTACTATATTTGTCATCCATCCCGCCATAAACTGGCCACCCCGTATATGGATAATCAAACATCATACCGACGATACCTGCGTCGTTCAAATTGTGATATACATCACGCATGTGTGCCAAGAAACCGATGTCAGTAAAATCATAAGTCGTATAATTTTTATTCAGCCAGTCGAAGGTATCAATCTCATGAAAAGATTCATTAAAAAGCATATGTTGCGGATAAGCTTCCGCATAATCTTTCGAGCGAACCGCCGTTTGAAAGTAGGTAAATGGCAAGCCGCCCAAATCCAAAATAGCTTGTGCCCATTTCCTGGAAGTATCATAAGGGGCACGGTAATGACCTGATTTCAACTTCATACTTTCTCCCTGCGGTCCGCTCCCACGTAAACGCCAGTGCTCATCATCCCACCAACCATTCTCATTGTTTTCATCATAACAATCGGGTACAAGACGAATACCCATGGTAGTATATTTTAAGAATCCACTCAGTTTTACACGTTTCATTTCTTCTACGGCTCCAACAGTATCATTTGTCCCCATGACAATATTTCCACCATAAATAGGCATCATGGCATACCACATACAAATTGTCGGAAAATAGTAGTAATTCAAATTTATTTGCTGTAAGATCCTTAAAGTCTGCGCATACTTTTCAGCAGAATAAATTGGATTGGCAGTTACAAAATCCAAGTAGAACCGGTCCTTCTCCGTCATATATCCTGACTTTGCATCCACAAGTTTACCTATAACATCTGATGCATATAAATTCAGGGTGCACCTGGTAAAATCAGCCGCAGAAATTTCAACCGTTTCAGGCTTATTCAAGCGTTCTTCCGGAAGTTTCCCTTCATAAATAAGTACTTCACTGATCACAACATTATCACCACCAGCCTGTTTCACCAATAATTGCGGTTCCAGTTCATTGGCCGCTGCCGGAATCTCAAAATAAATGATTTGGGCATTCTCTCCTTTTGCCAAAGAAGGCAGCCGACAATCTTCAATACAAGTTATCTCCTTATCACCATATTTGAGATGTACCGTCTGTTTTCGTCTGTCCGCATCATCACACCACGACAAGCCTACAATGTAGGATTTATCTTTATCCAGATTATGCAGCTTAACACCTATTTCCCTGTCCGCCCATACTACAGTCCTTGCCTCTTTGTAGGCTATGTTTCCCTCAAACTTATAAGGAGCACCGGAAGAAAGTGTAATATACGGCTGAACAGTGTCCGTGCCAACAGCCTCTTCTCCTACATCGATATAAGAAACCAACTGCAAGTCTTCTACCGGATGTTCCTTCAAGTCAGCCTTCCTTTGTTCTTTTTCTCCTATTAAGGCATACTTGGCAAACTCTCCATAAGAAGCACCTCCACCCACCAAAGTATGAAAGTCATCGTCAGTTCCGAAATGAAGTATCATGTTGTTTTGTGACAACAAAGAAGGAGTTTCACGAATATAAGTCGGGCAACCTCCACCTTCACCGTCTATAAGCTTGAAATTTTTAGAGATATCCGCTCCGTAAAACAAACGGGCGTTTGCAACCGGCGATATTTCTTTAATCTGTATACCTTCTGAGGTTCCGTTACGGATACCACCATACATTATGACAAAGGGTTCCTGATCATACAAATTAAAATTAAAAACCAAGTCCGGTTGTCCTTTCTTTACTGAAACAACCTGTATAGATTGACCTTTTCCCAACGAATCCTGAATTGCCTCTATCTGATAATAGATGGAGTCTGCATCCGTAGAAAGAAAATCATTCACGCGCCAAGAGGCATCGTAAATACAGGTCTGTCCTGTTTCCACATCAATTCCTTTATAAGTTCCCTGCTTCAAATCAAATTCCAGCTTTACAATACCATTATCTATAGCAACCATCCCCCTATTGGTACAGCTTGCGCACAAAAGTATTGTAAAAATCAATCCTAACAACAGTTTATTCATAGTTGTACTTTTTTCATTTATATCCTTCATTCTGATCTTCCGCCCCTATTCCGTCATTCATATTAATTTCATTCGTTGGAATTGGATAAAAAGCATGATATGGCTGTACATTTCCCTTCGCAAACGGATTATACTTATCAACTTGCGCAGCAAAATAATCTGCTCCACGACGTATCAAGTCCATTCTTCTCCAACCTTCCATCCCCAATTCACGCATGCGTTCCTCATAAATGAAGTCGAGCATTTCTGTATTATTTGAGGCTGTAATCGGAGTGGAAACCTTTGCACGATTACGGACACGGATAACTTGCTGCTTTGCACCAGCCAAGTCATTCTCCGCCAAAAGACATTCTGCATATAACAGGATTAGATCAGCATAGCGGATAAAATAGATATTTTTCGAGCTGGCTCCGGCATCCATTACACGATCATAATCTTCATATTTCTTGCAATGAGGAGCTATATATTCCGGATCGGCCGCCGAGGTCAGCAAATTGCCATTCTTATCATAGAACTTAGTCCGGACACTGGCATCAAACCGTTCATCCGTATCATCAAACAACCCCAAGTACCTCTCACTCGGCAGAAATATACCAAATCCACCTCCCTCTGTAAACTGGTCGAGAGCTCTGCTTCCACAAAAATATTGAAATTGATTTTGCTCATCCGGATATTCAAACTGAAACTCATAAACAGATTCCACACCATTCTCAAATTCCGGCTTAAATAAATCGGCATAAGACGGTTGCAAAGAATATACGCCTAAACCTTCTATTTCCTCAAAAAGGCGTTTTGCTTCAGAATAACTCCGTATGCCGGTAGACTCCGGTGCATACATATAAACTTTCATCAGCATAGCCTTAGCTGCACCAACCGTAGGTCGTCCTGCACGATAATCTGTCTTTAGGTGTGATTCGCAAAATTCTAAGTCCTGGATTATATATTTATAAATTTCAGCCTTATCAATCCGTGGATAATTAGGAGTGGCAGAAAGAACCGTTTCCTCAGTAATCAAGGGAACACCACCAAAGTTCTGTACCAACATAAAATAATCGAATGCACGGACAAAGCGCGCCTCAGCTTCTTTACTAAGCCTCCATTCCTCCGTACTGCCTGTATAGTTACGTACAGCATTAATTGCTGTATTGGAACGTGATATACCGAAATAACCGGAGTCCCACAACCATTTCGTCAACCAATTGTCAGCATTCAATGACGTGTTGTAGCGGTCTATCGCTCCTTGTTCAGCCCAATAGTTAACTTCCACCGTTTTTCCTCTGGCCTCATCCGTACCGGTTATCCCAATAAACCCCTGACGTCCATTTTTAAACCACAAAGTAGACTTATAAGCTCCCTGTATTTCTGCCTCAATCAATGCCTCATCTACGTCTTCAGATTCAGCAGACATGAAATCTTCCGGTTCCTCTCTTAAAAACTCATCGCATGAAGATAAAGCTAAAACTCCAGCCAATGCATATATATATATATTTTTCATACTTCGTATTTTTATTTGTACAACCTTAAAAACTAACATTTAATCCCAAAGTGAAAGAACGTGCGTTCGGATAAGTCTCATCATAACCCGTACCTACGGATTCCGGATCGGCTCCCTTAAACCCTGTCCATGTCAGCAAATTCTCTCCTGAAACATAAAGATTCAGATTACTCAATCCCACCTTGTTAATCCACTTCAGAGGGAACTGATAGTTCAATGTCACATTCTTCATACGCAGGTAAGAACCATCCTGCATAACTCTACTGGATATCAACATTCTATCCAGATTATTGGAATGAGCTCTCGGTATGGAACCACTTGTATTATTAACACTCCAACGATTCAGTTCATCATTGAACATGTTCAGAGTTCCATAGCCTGCACCCAGCGTATATTCATGATAAGATCTGTTGAAAACATCATTACCATACACATAATTGAATATTACATTCAAAGTCCAATTCTTATAATTCAAAGTAGTGGATATCCCTCCATACCCCTTCGGATCAGTATAACCAACAATTTCCCTGTCATTAGTTGTTATCTGTCCATCTCCGTCCAAATCGGCAATTTTGTTTTCACCAGGATAATAAGTATCACCACCTTCGCGACCATCTTTCATTTTATCCATTAGAACCCTATCATCATCCCATTGCCAAATACCTTCATATCGATAGGTATATATCGTACCCAGAGGCTTTCCTACCCACCAACCGGCATTTAATGGATTAGATGCGTCGTTCATCCTTTCCTTGATACCTCCATACAAGGACTTCAATTTATTTTTGTTAGTTGCCCAATTTACATCCAAATCCCAGGAAAAGTCCTTGGTAGCAATGATTCGTCCTCCCAAAGAAATTTCGATACCTTTGTTTTCCAATTCACCCACATTAGAATAAATGTTCAGATAACCGGTAGTCACCGGTAAAGGAGTTTGCAAAACCAAATCCTTACTGTTTTTCTTATACACATCCAGAGTAAAACGCAAACGGTTATTAAAAGCCGCTAAATCAACCCCTGCATTGATCTGTTCCTGACGTTCCCAACGCAAATCCTTATTACCCATAAACTGATCTGAATTTTGGATGGTATTTACCGAATTTCCTTGGTAATCGACTGTGATTCCGGGGGATAATTTAGTAAACGATGAATAAAGCGCTACATTACTATTACCCAGTTGTCCCCAACCAAAACGCAATTTCAGATCATCAAGCCAATGCGCCTTTTCCATAAACCTTTCTCCGGAAATACGCCAAGCACCGGCTACTGACGGGAAAAAGCCCCATTTATGTCCCTCAGCATAGCGGGAATTACCATCATAACGTCCTGTAAAAGTAAAAATATAATTATCCTTATAAGCATAATTCAATCGACCGATAAAAGAAGCCAAGGCCCATCTGGTTTTACTGGAAGATTGCTTTCCCGCCGGAAATTCAGATGCCGAACTGATATTATTATATCCCATTACATTCGTAGCGAACCCATTCCCATATTGCGTATTACCAAAATAATTATTTACCTGAACAGTGTTGCCTAACATCACATTCACCCTATGTACCTCTTGGAACAACTTAGAATAGTTCAGTGAATTTTCCTGCATAACGTCAGTCCATCTGTTATTCTTTATTTGTGCTTCACCTTTCACGCTTTGCCCCTGTTTTATGTTTGAAGGAGCGAAATATCCGGAAAAATTATTCACCTGATCCAAAGACACGCTACTCTTTAAAAATAAATCTTTTGTAATATCTATCTTTAAATATGCATTCATAGAAAAACGGTTGGACTTTGCATCATTATCTATCTGTTTGGATAAGGCCGGATTACTTTGTCCGGGATTCGTATAGTAAGGTAACTCCAAAGGCGCTTTACCATCTATCTCAAACGGGTACATCGGATTTGCACCTAATCCATTTCCAATATTAGCTCCTCCATAAGTAGTTGCGCCATCATAATAGCTTGAATTAACCCCTACTTTTAGCCAAGACTTTATTTGCTGTTCCAGATTTACACGAAAACTAAAACGCCTATGTCCTGTTCCCTGAATAATACCCTTCTGATCATAATAATTAGCGCTGATATAATAATTCGTTTTATTTGTACCACCAGACAATGAAACCGTATAATCCTGAACCACACCAGTTTGTGATATTTGATCATACCAGTCATACGTTTCACCGGCAAGTAAAGTTTGTCTTTCAACATCCGAAAACATAGATGTGGGTAATTCCTTGGCATACTGTTGCTTCAAGGCATTAAACTCACTGCGATATTCTTCTATGCTCATTTGTGGATTTACCAAGAATTTTGCATCCATTTGTGAGTTTACATTCCCCTCAATACGGATTTCAGCCAATTCCTGTGCCGTTAACATTTTAGGCAAGTTGGAGGGAGACTGAAATGAGGTCCGGGCACTGAATGACACTCTTGCCTTTCCTTCTTCGCCCTTTTTTGTTGTCACAATCACTACTCCATTGGCTGCTCTTGAACCATAAATAGCTGCAGCAGATGCATCCTTCAGAATATCGATAGAGGCAATATCATTGACATTGATATTATTCAAAGTACCTTCCATAATGATACCATCAACTACATAAATCGGATCATTTGACTGATTAATAGAACCTTTTCCACGAATAAGCACACTGACACCTCCACCGGGAGAATTATCACTTAACTGCACTTGTACACCTGCACTTTTGCCTTGAAGAGCCTGATTCAGACTGACTGCCGGAGTTTCCTTCAGTTTATCTGCCGATACGGAAGATATAGCACCTGTTATATCTTTCTTTTTCGCCGTACCGTATCCAATAACCACTACTTCATCCAAAGCCTGCTTATCTTCTTCCATAATGACAAGCAAATCATGTTCAGCTTTGTTTATAAGCACAGTTTTATTCACAAATCCCATATAAGAGAAAACCAACTTCTCTCCTACCGCTACATCAATGGTAAACCTACCATTTAATTCCGTTACAGTTCCATGAGCTCTATTGGACTGCACAAAAATACTTACACCCAATAAAGGCTGCCTACCTTCATCCAAAACTGTACCAGTAACTTTCACTGTCTGTGCAGACAATCCGATTGCGAATAGCAATCCAATCAACGTCAATAAATAATTTTTCATAACACAAAACAATTATTAGATTTAAAGAAATAAATATCAGACTTATCCCAGAATGCCTTTCTACTTTTTACCACCACAAACAATAGAAATAAATCAGAATGGCAATAATGATACAAGACAAAATATTAAATAATTTTCCAGTGCGGAAAAGTGACCATCGTACCGGAGATGCAGACACATCAATTTGTGTTCGGTTTCTCAGCATAACAATCAATCCGCAGCAAAGCAAAAAGACAATCCCCATCCTGTCCATCCAAGGCAACCCCGGACAAAGGAATTTTAGTAAAAGGGAAAAGATAAAGGTTCCTAAAGCAGCTGCTAATGCTCCATTGGCTGTGGCTTTGCGATAAAAGAAACCTGCAAGGAAAATTGCTAATGCACCCGGACTGATAAAACCCGTAAATTCTTGAATATACTGAAATGCCTGATCAAGTCCGGATAACATAGGCGCTATTATAACAGCAATTACCAAAGATATAAAGCTGGTCCAGCGGCCCACATGTACCAAATCAGCCTCCCCAACTTGCGGACGGATATACGAACGATAAATATCCATTGTAAAAATAGTAGCTATACTATTCATCATAGATGCTAAAGAACTAACAATAGCCGCTGTTAGCGCTGCGAATGCAACCCCTTTTATGCCTACGGGGAGTAAATTGCTCAACAACCAAGGGTAAGCTTCATCTGATTTTTCCAATGGAGCATTCAAAGCAAAAGCCGCAATGCCCGGAATGACAACCAGCAATGGAATAAGCAACTTGATAAAACCGGCAAACAACATTCCCTTCTGGGCTTCACTCACTGATTTAGCCGCCAGGGCACGTTGAATAATATATTGGTTACACCCCCAATAATAGAGATTGGCGACCCATAAACCACCTATAATAACAGAAATACCCGGAAGATCCATATAACTAGGGTGAGACTTGTCAAGTATAAGATGGAACTTATCTTCGGTCTGTACATAAAGATTTTTAAAACCTTGTACTACTCCTTCCCCCATTCCCAGAGTATCCAGTGCAATATAAGTTGTTATTAATCCGCCACCTATTAAAAATACCACTTGAATCACATCTGTCAAGGCCACTGCTTTCAATCCGCCATAAATAGAATAGACTCCTGCAAATATGGCCAATCCCAGCACTCCCACAATCATGGGTACTCCCATAATCTTCTCAATGGTCAGCGCTCCCAGATAAAGAATGGAAGTCAGATTAATAAACACAAAAACAACCAGCCAGAAAAACGCCATTACAGACTTTACACGACTATCAAACCGTTCTTCCAGAAATTGAGGCATTGTAAATATCTTCTTCTCAAGGAAAATCGGTATGAAAAACTTTGCCACAATCAACAGCCCCAGTGCAGCAATCCATTCATAAGTTGCCATAGCCAAGCCGATAGCATAACCTGAACCGGACATCCCGACAAACTGTTCAGCCGAAATATTCGAAGCAATAATAGAAGCACCGATTGCCCACCAAGCCAGTCCTCTTCCCGCCAAAAAATATCCTTTTGCACTCTGTGTTTCTTTTTTGTTTCTACGGGAAACAAAGAGTCCTACAAATAAAATCAATAAACAGTAGGCAAAAAAGATAATCAAATCAATAACAGAGATATGCATAATTTTTCAATTAATCAGTTATAAATGGGTAATGATTCTCGCCTGGAACAACTTTAGGTACATCGACAACGAAAACACTGCCACTCAAAGGATATTCTCTACGTTCCATATCAGAAAGCCCGTCTAAAGCTGTCGTTATGAACAACCTGCTATCCCCGATTCCGCCAAAAGTGCAAGAAGCGACATTAGGGGCAGGCACATCTACCTTGTCTACTAACTTTCCAGTATCGGGATCCCATATATACACCCCAAATCCTCCCCAATGTGCTACCCATAAAAGTCCATCAGCGTCGATAGTCATTCCATCCGGGACTCCGTATTCCGGTGGAACTTGTACAACTGTACGTCGCCAGGTTATTTTAGCTGAACAACTATATCCATATTCTTCGATACAGCCACGACCTGAATCAATGTAATACATCCGGTCACCAGCCTTATTCCAGACCATTCCATTTGGAATATATTGCTCAGTCAGAACTGACACCCAAGACAAATCATTATTAATACAGTACAAGCTTCCGGTACGGGTATGTTCCATCAAATGCATTACTCCACACCAAATACGACCCTCCGGAGACGCTTTACAATCATTAGTGCGCAACTGTGAATGCAGACCTGTCAATTCTAAAAGCACCTGATACTCTCTTTCTACAAGATGATAAACAACCAGACGATTCTTCATTGCCAAAATGATTTCATGCTCATGCCCTTTCCAGGGAATGACAGCAGTTATCATTTCGGGAAATTGGTGTTCTTCCATCTTCTGGCTCTCCAGATTATACTGATGCAGGATACCACTGTCAATATCAACCCACAACAAAGTTTTCATATCCGGAAGCCAAGTAACAGCCTCTCCAATCGTGTCATAACAACGATATAGTAGATTCGCTTTCATGTTGATTCTTTCATTATTAAAAATCCTGCATCAATGCCGAACGGCCTCCATCCATCAGTACAGTGGTTCCACTAATAAAACAAGCTATCGGGGAAGCCAGATAGACACATAAAGCACCAACCTCTTCTGCCGTACCAAGTTTCTTTACCGGATGATGATCAACCGTACGCTGACGTTCGGCATTTGCATCAGGAAAAGAATTGAACCAAGTGTCATTTCCTGCCGTATCGATAAACCCCGGTGCTACACCCACTGTCCGTATCTCAGGTCCCCATTCTATAGCCAAGCTGTGTACTAAGCCCGTTATAGCCGTCTTCGTGACATTGTAAGGAAAACATCCAGGAATTGTGCAAAACGCATGGTTTGAAGTCATTAGCAAAATAACCCCCTCTTTCGTTTGTTTCAAATAGGGCCTGCAAAGTTTTGCCAAGCGCCAATGTGAAGCCAGATTCAAATCAAGATTATATCTCCAATGCTCTTCATCACAATGTTCTGCGCCCTCAAAAACATTCATCCCGGCATTGGACACAAGAATATCCAGCCTGCCAAATGTATCAATCACCTTTCTAACCAACTGTTCCAAATCCTGCTCTTTTGTAACATCTGCCTGCACATAAAGCCCCCGACTCCCCTCAGTTTCTACAGCCTCCACATAAGTAACTATACTTTCATCATTTGCCGCCTTACGTGAACAACCCGCCACATCAGCACCCGCACGAGCAAATTCGCGTGCAACACCTAAACCAATGCCAGAAGATACACCGGTAACCAGTACGACTTTTTCTTTTAAGTCAATAGTAAATGCCATATCTTATTCAAATATAAAAATTATCAGGAGCATCGGCTACGATACCGGTATGTTTCTCCAATTCATCTTCAACCAAATCTACTCCCAAACCGGGTCTGTCAGACAGATGCAGATACCCGTCATACACCATTTCCGAAATGGGATGATCAATAACTGTATCCCTCCAAGCCACATCATTAAACATAAATTCCTGCCTGAAAAAATTAGGAATGGCGGCACAAACATGCGACGAAGCCAATGTAGACAATGGCCCATTAGGATTATGTGGAGCGATCAATACATTATAAGCCTCAGCCATGGTAGCCATCCGCTTCATTTCAGAAGGACCACCACAACGGGTTATGTCCGGCATAATAATATCACAGACATGTTTCTCAAGTAACGAACGGATACCAAATCGCGTATAGTGCCGTTCGCCCACACAAATAGTCACATCTGAGGGAATACGCTCACGCATAGCCCGCAAAGTTTGTGAACTCTCAGGACCTGCCGGTTCTTCATACCAAGTGATATCCAACTTAGCCAAACGTTCCGCCATTTTCACGGCAATACGGTAGTTCAACATGGCATGTGTCTCTATCATAATATCCATCTCAGGACCCACAGCCTCCCGCACAGCTTTAGATACATTGAATGCCAAATCTTGTTGTGCAGGGGTCAATGTCAGATTAGAAGCCAAATCCTCACCATAAAAATAGTTTGTATGCGCAAACGGATCAAACTTCAAACCGGTAAAACCAGCCTCTTTTACGATCCGTGCCTGGGCAGCATAATCCTCCTCATTATGTTTACCTTTTGTAAACCAATAATTTGCATACAGAAGAATATCTTTACGATATGCTCCTCCCAGCAATTCATAGCAGGGAGCATTCAATACCTTACCCTTCAAATCCAACAAAGCCATATCAATACCACTAATAGCACACATACTCGCACCATACGGGCCTATCCAATTCAAGTCACGATACAGTTTGGTCCAAATAAAATCCGTTCTCATCGGATCTAGACCTATTATACGCTGTCCAACATGCTTAACAGCTTCATAAACGACAGGGCTACCCGGCCAGTTGGTAGCTTCACCTACTCCCGTATAACCAGCATCCGTATAAATCTTTAATAATGTCCAATTGTATTTGATGCCTTGCACCAACCACACCTTTACATCAGTTATCTTCATCTTCAAACTCAAATTAAATCTACATTATACCAAACTTGTCAAAAGCATCACGTGCCCGCATACCTTCCTGTATTTTCTTCAATACTATCCGTTCACCACGTGCCTTCTCCAATGCACGGGTAAAAACCTCTTCTTCTATCCGACGAGGAACCACACATACACCGTCAATATCCCCAATCAGCATATCACCATCATTGACCAAAACCCCGTCTACCTCAATGGGAACGCGGTAATCAATAACTTTTCCACGAGGAGCCTGATCCTGCGCATAAGGACCATACGAGAAACAAGGAAAGTCTAAAGCTAAAATACCTTTGGTATCGCGTGAGTATCCATTTACAACAGCTCCTGCGGCTTTGCATTGCATAGCGCGAGCACTCATCAATTCTCCCCACAAAGCATATTCCGGAGAAGAACCGGAGCAGATATACACTTCATCTTCCTTCAAATCATCCAATGCCTCCAACATCAAGCCGAAGGAACGCTGTAACAGAGGATTATTTCCCCCCGATGCAGAATTGTCATGTACGTCGGCTTCCAAAACAGTCATAGCCCGTCCGGCTATCAACATATCATCACGAAGCGGACGAATATGAGGGGGGAGAAACTGATGGAGATATCCCATCTTATCCATAATATCTCCGATAACTGCCGTGTAGAGTTCGGCTTTTATCAAGGTTATCAGAGTCTTATCATCTTTCCATTCTTTCATTTTTCATTCTTTTTTATAAAGTTATACTCTTTGTTCCGGTAAGAGCAAAGTTAGTTCACTTAACGAAAAGAATGGATAAATCAAGATTGTAAGACGTGTCCGAAAAGGCTCATATAAAAAGAAATAATGTACAAAACGGAAATACTATCTGGTTACTTCACGTGGAGATATCCCAGTTCGCTGTTTGAAGATGCGTGAAAAGTATTGTGGTGACTGGAATCCGCATTGGAAACTGACCTCTTTTACAGATAATTCTGTATTTCGAAGCAGTTCAATAGATTTATTAATACGTATTTGATTCAGATAATCTAAAGGAGAAAAATTCAAGTATTGCAAAAATAAGCTTCTGAGGTAACGTTCACTAATGCCGGCATGCGCAGCTACATCATTAATACTAATGTCCTGATGAAAATTGAAACGAATAAAGGATATAGCTTTTTTTAAAGCATCATTTTGGCAAACAGGCAAATAGTTTTCATCCATATAACGATAAATAAGAACCATCAACTCTGCATAAAACATCACAACCAAATATTGATAATAGGAATTCTTCCCTTCCAATTCGTTTACAATGCGTTGTACTACACGCATAATACCTATATTATTCACTATTTTAATCAGCTTGTTCTCTTCCGAGAAAAGAGAGATGGAATTTGGTGACGTACCATCTATACAATTCGGAAAGTTTAAATCAAAACCGGAAAATATCTCAGGAAGAAATTCAAGCTGCATTAAAGTAGTTCCACCAGAGCCTGCCTCAAACGTATGATTGACATTCGAGAGAATGATCATGGTATCACCCTCAACAAAATTGATGCTCTCATTGTCCAAATACAGAATGCAATTGCCCTTTTTAACATGGTTAATCTCAATACGCAAATGTTTGTGAGGTCCATAGGTCTCAAAAGGATAAAAAGAAATAAAACGGAATACATCCGCTAATCTCTGACTTTTCAGATTATTGGTTATATTGTCTAAAAATGTCCAAAGGGTGGAAAGTTCCGTAGAATTATTCATCTTCGATGTTGTATTCCTTATAACTGAATACCTTTTTATTTGTTATTAACTTCGTAAATTAACTACTAATGTTCACTTCATTCCAAGAAAGAAACGAAATATCCTCTAAAAGTAAAGGTCTATTAAGCAAACCTCTATGAGTTGAACTACCACACAATGAGCTATTTACTTCGTCAAGCAGTAAGAAGTTTGCATACGGACGTACCACATTTGTAGTTGGACAGTAAGCTCCCATACCTGTGACGTCCGCATACAAAAGTAGTAAGCCTTCTCAATAAAAACAATAGAAATACCTAAGAAAATAGATAAAGATTTGCAAAACATCCACAGCAGTAGACATACTGTGACAGATAAATCCGTAAGTTTATGAAACAAGTTGCCTGATAAACTTATTGATTTTACAGAAAAATAAAAAGTAATTTCTAACTGTAGGTTCGATAGATATTATCGAAAAAAAGCCCTGCAAAGGGCTTATATAAAGGGGAATATAATAAATGGAGAAGAAATGCGAAAACACTCCACACCCCTTCCCCATTCAGCAATCACTATCTTATTTCAACTCGAACGGAATCGTTCCACGAATATCCGCGGAAGAGGCTCCGATATAAGCCTTAAACTTACCCGGTTCTGCCGTCCATCCGCCAACAGTTTCATCATAGAACTTCAAATCATCCGGAGTGATGGTGAAGGTTACTTCTTTTTCTTCACCCGGTGCCAAAGTTATCTTTTGGAATGCCTTTAACTCTTTCACAGGACGCAGAACACTACATTTTTCATCTCCTACATACAGTTGTACGACTTCCTTTCCGGCAACACTACCCGTATTCTTTACAGGAATGGTCACAGTCAGAGAATTGTCAGCAGTTATTGTTTTAGCAGAAGCTACCGGTTTGCCATAAGCAAAAGTCGTATAACTCAAACCATACCCGAAAGGGAATAAGGCGGGAATCTTCTTGGTATCATGCCAGCGATAACCTACCAGAATATCTTCTTTGTAGACCTGCTTGATACTATCACCCGGATAACTCAATTCGTCAAATGCATGTGCACCGCAATCCGTCAATTTCACAGGAAAGGAGAAAGGAAGTTTTCCGCTGGGATTCACTGCACCACTCAGTACATCAGCAAGTGAATTGCCACCCATAGACCCCAGATACCAGCCCTGCAGGACGGCCGGAACTTTATTCAGCCAAGGCATTTCCACGGCATTACCACTCAACAATACCAATACCATATTTTTATTGACTCCCAACAGAGATTCAATCAGTTCATTTTGTCCGAATGGCAAACCGTATGTCACACGGTCACCGGCTTCACAATCCTGGAAATGATTCTTATTCAATCCACCGAACAAAATCACAAGATCAGCTTCTTTGGCAAGTTCAGTTGCTGCTGTGCGCAAGGAATCCATCACCGACTGGGGAATTTCTTCTGCACGCCCATACATCGGACGTCCGGCAGCGTAACCTTTCGTATAAACTACCTTGTCACCATAAAGAGCGCGCATACCATCGAGTGGAGATATCATATCTTTTACCTTCAGTTCAGAAGAACCGCCTCCTTCGTTCAACAAGCGGACAGCATTGTCACCTACTACCAGTATACGTTGATATTTAGAGTCATCAAGCGGCAGCAAAGGGGTACCTTTTTTCTGGACAGGTGTGTTTTTCAAAAGCACAATACCCTCATTACCAATCTCACGGGCAGCCTGATAATGCTCTTCACTTGTCAGCGAACCATAAGGTTTCTGACGATTCATCGCCGTGCGGAATATCAAGCGAAGAATACGGGAGGCTTTATCATCCACTGTGCTCATAGGCACCTTACCTTCCTTCAACATCCGGAGATAAGGCTTAGCCAGATAATAATCGTCAAAGGTAAATGCACTTTCTGAGGTCAGACCGTTGGTATAGGATCCCATCTCGATGTCCAAGCCATTCATGGCTGCTTCGTAAGTATCATGGGCACCACCCCAATCGGTTACGACTACACCGTCAAAACCCCAGTCATTTTTCAATATCTTATTCAGCAAAAGATCATTGTGGCAGGCATGCTGACCACGCACCTTGTTATAGGCCCCCATCACGGTCCAGGCACCACCTTTCTGCACAGCAGCCTTGAAAGCAGGGAGGTAGATTTCGTGTAAGGCACGGTTGCTTAGTTGCACATCAATGTGTCCACGCCATAACTCCTGATTGTTCAAAGCATAGTGTTTCACACTTACGGCAACCCCGTTTTTCTGTATCTCCCGAATATAAGGTACACACATCACGCCTGCCAGATAAGGATCTTCCCCCATGTATTCAAAGTTACGACCATTCAGAGGAGTACGATAGATATTAACGCCAGGCCCCAAAAGAACATCTTTTTCCCGATAACGGGCTTCTTCACCAATAGCCTTGCCGTAGATGGCGGACATTTCCGGATTCCAGGTAGCGGCAAGACAAGTCAAGGCAGGAAAAGCAGTAATACTGTCATTAGTCCATTTGGCATATCCCCAATCGTTCCAGTTGATTTCTGCACGAACACCGTGAGGTCCATCACTCATCCAAAGTTCGGGGATACCAAGACGGGGCACACCGGGACTGCTGAATTTGCTCTGCGCATGGCAAAGGGCTACTTTCTCTTCCAGTGTCATACGGTTGAGAGCATCTTTTACACGTGCTTCAATGGGTTGCGTATCATCTAAATATACAGGAGTTTGCGCTGTCAAAGTAGTCAATGAACAGGCAAATAGGAGAGTTGAAAAGAGTTGTTTCTTCATTATTATTACATTAAAGATATTACTTTTAGTCGTTGGCGGAATTCATTCATTTCTTTTCGGTTATGAATTAATTCACCACAGAGTAACACAGAGTTTCACAGAGTTTAATCAATTTGAAATCAAAAGAATAGAACTCCGTGAAACTCTGTGTTACTCTGTGGTGAAAACTCATTACTATACCGTTATAAATGAATTCTGCTAACAAGTTACTTTTATTTTGCTTTAATAGCGGTCACTGCCGTTTTCAATCCTTCGGATGTAGCCGTCAGTTTGATGCCTCCGGATTTTCCGTCACTTTGAACAACCACCAGGCACTTCCCATAGAAAGCCTTGCGATGATCAGCTTTGAATTTCTCCATTGAAACAGGACTACCATTGTCTACACCGGCAATAAATCCCGCACCTTGCACATCGAACATGATCTGATTATCGGCATTCGGACAAAGATTACCATCTTTATCCAGCACCTCCACTGTTACAAAACTAAGATCTCTGCCATCTGATTTGATTTCATTCCGATCAGCCTTCAAGCGTATCTGTGCTGGTTCTCCGGCTGTATGGATCTCCTTCTCCAATACCGTTTTTCCATCCTTGCGGGAAACGACTTTTACCACACCCGGTTCATACTTCACACGCCATACGACATGAAAATCATCCTTACCTTTTGTACGCACACCCTGCGACTCGCCATTTACAAAAAGCTCGACCTCATCCGCATTATTATAATAAGCCCACATATCTATATCCTGCCCCGGTGCCCAGTTCCAATGCGGAAAAAGGTGCAATACCTTTTTCTCCGGATGCCATTCCGACTGATAGAGATAATACACATCTTTCGGAAAACCGGCCAGATCGACAATGCCGAAATAAGAGCTACGGGCAGGCCAACCGTAAGGAGTCGGTTCACCTAAATAGTCAAACCCAGTCCAGACATACTGTCCGCTGATAAAATCATTATTCTTCACGTGGCGCATCGTGCCCTCATGACTGTTCCCCCAAGGTACATGACAGTTATCATACGAAGAACAGGAGAAACTATCATCAAAATAAGGTTTATCCCAACGTTCAGGACAAATAACAGTTTCGTCACTCGGCATCCGGTAGTAGCCACGCGTCATCAGTGCTGATACACTTTCCGCCACAATGAACGGTTTACCGGGAAATTTCTCAGGTACACCGGCAAACCAATCATCATGATAATTAAAGCCGATGAGATCTAATGCTCCCGAACGGAACAAGTGATTATTCGGGTTCGGTTCATTACAGCCAGCCGTAACGGGACGGGTAGAATCGAGAGCTTTTACCATATCTGCCAGTTTCTTCGTCAGTAAAGAGTTCACACTCATCTCACCTTCTTTCGCCAGCATACTCTGATCATGACCAAAATTCAGAATCAGGTTCGCTTGTTCCAAGGTCAGCGTATCCGCTTTTGCATCCGACCATTGCTCCAGCACTTCGTTGCCAATGCTCCAAATGAAAACAGAAGGATGGTTACGGTCGCGAAGTATCAAATCCGTCAGATCGCGTTCATGCCACTCGTTGAAGTAACGGGAATAATCATGAACCGTTTTTCTTTTGCGCCACATATCGAACGTCTCATCCATTACGATAAATCCCATACGGTCACAAAGATCGAGCAGTTCTGGTGAGGGAGGGTTATGAGAACAGCGAATGCCGTTACAGCCCATTTCTTGCAGTATCTCCAACTGGCGCTCGATAGCGCGGATATTAACTGCCGCCCCAAGGCACCCCAGATCATGATGCATACATACACCATTAATCTTCAGCCGTTCTCCATTCAGAATAAACCCTTTCTGTACATCAAAACGGAAGGTACGGATACCGGTATTCGTACAGTAGTTATCCAATACTTTACCGGTTGTCTTATCAATAAGGATACTGTTCACCTTATATATATAAGGAGTGTTCACGCTCCAAAGATTAGGGTTCTTCACTACAATTTCCTGTTCTACCTCGTTCGGACAGGCAGGTATCACTTGCAGTTCCGATGCAACCTCACCCACAACATTCCCTTCTGCATCCATTAGCCGTGACTGCAACACAACATCTGCCAAGGAAACAATTTCCGAATCAAAAACAACATACGTACCATCCGCCTGCTCCACGGAATCTTGCAGTTGAGCGGCCGCATCATACTGTATTTTAGTACGTATGTTTAGTCGTGCACTGTTCTTCGACACATCTTGCGCCGTGATAAAAGTACCCCATTGCGCTATATGCACGGGGTTAAGCTTCGTAAGCCATACATTACGGTAGATGCCACATCCCGAATACCAGCGGGAATTAGGTTGTTCCGCATTGTCCACACGTACGGCAACTACATTCTTTCCGCCCCACTTGATATGGGGAGTCAGATCGTAACTGAACGAGACATATCCATAAGGACGTAAACCAAGGGAATGACCATTGATAAAGACTTCCGAATTCATATATACACCGTCAAAATCAATATACAGGCGCTTGCCTTCATCCGCTTTGTCAACAGTAAACGTTTTGCGATACCAACCGATACCACCGGGTAATGCCCCTCCTCCTGTTCCGGAAGGATTATCCTTACTGAACTCTCCCTCGATAGCCCAGTCATGTGGAAGATGGAGGATCCGCCATGCCGTGTCGTCATAATCGGGACGGGATGCCGCAGAGTCATCTCCCAGATGGAAAGTCCAGTCAGCGGTGAAGTCCTGTCGACGGTTATCAGTAACCCGTTCAGCGGAGGTGCAACCTCCCAATACCAAGAAGAGGAGCAAACAGGATATTGGTATTATTAATAGTTGTTTCATGATATTGATACACTCTGCTGCTTCCCATCATACTTCACCGTCACCCCCTTAGCCTTCGCGTCAAAAGGTTGCGGCTTATCCTTACTTACCTTTACAACGTTGAATGTACGTTCTTTCAGCATACCGGGAAATTCTCCTGCACGGTCACCAATAGTCAGAGTGCCTTCCGCATCATTGTAAGTAAACGGGATGGTGGCATACTGTCCTTTTTCGTAATTATAATTCACACCTTCATCCTCGTACAAAGTGAACTCACCATCTTTACCCGCATATACATATAGTGTGATTTCTTCCGCAGGCTTCTCATCACTATACTGCATTTCCGGTCCGTAAGGCACAATAGCCCCTTCGCGTACATAGAGCGGCATGCGTTCATAGGGAGCGTCCACTTTCAACTGTTGCCCACCGGCCATGTACTTACCGGTATAGAAATCATACCAACCGCAAGTTGCCGGGAAATAGACCTCCCGAGTGCGTGCACCATACTCATACACCGGAGCCGCCATCAACGCCGGACCGAACATAAACTGGTCACTGATATTATTCACCTTTGTATCTGCCGTAAAGTCCATTACCAGCGGACGCATAATCGTATAATCATCAAAATAAGTCATCCCGGCCAATGAATAAATATAAGGCATCATCGTATAGCGCAACTTCGTATAATACACTATAGAACTATAAGCCGGATGTCCTTCGGGAGCTATATTCCACACCTCACGGAACGGATACTGTCCATGTGCACGGAACAACGGGCAGAATGCGCCAAACTGATACCAACGTGTATTCAATTCACGCCATTCCTTATAGTCCGCATTCTCTTTTCCGGTCTTATTGAATTCCTTTTGTCCGTCTTCATAGCGTTTTTCTACGCAGAATCCGCCAATGTCCATCGTCCAGTAAGGAATACCGCTGACTGCAAAATTCAGTCCGGCAGAAATCTGCGCCTTCATATCTTCCCAACGGGTAGCGATATCGCCACTCCATGTTGCGGTAGAATAACGTTGCAATCCGGCAAATCCCGAACGAGTCAGCAAGAATACACGTTTGTCATTGTCTACGGCACGTTGTCCGTCATAAATAGCCTCAGCATTCATCAACGCATACGCATTGAAATATTGGTCGGACGGACCGAGAGCAGTCGGACCACACAAAGCTTTCCGGTAAGCCAAATCCGTACAGTCGCGTACATTCGGTTCACTGGCATCCATCCACCAGGCATCAATTCCGAGGGGATAAAGATGATCTTCCATCTGTTTCCAGAACAGCTTCCGTGCGCCCTCAGCATAAGCATCATAGAAAGAACCGATGTAGCCGGGACCAATCCAGTCACGAATGCTGTCTTTAACGGCCTGCTGATACATCCAGCCTTTTTCATCAAACTCTTTATAATGTTCCGTAGTCATATAGAATTTCGGCCAAACGGAAATCATCATCTTGGCATTCAGGGCATGAATAGAATCTACCATTCCTTTCGGATCAGGGAAACGAGCTTTGTCGAACTCATGACTACCCCAGGCATTTTCCGGCCAGTAGCTCCAGTCGAGCACAATATTATCAATGGGAACCTGACGTTTACGGAATTCCTTCAAAGCATCCAGTATTTCTTCCTGCGTCTTATAACGTTCGCGGCTCTGCCAGTATCCCATCGCCCACTTCGGCATGATTTGTGATTTTCCGGTCAGAGCACGATATCCACTGATTACCTCGTCCATATCCTCGCCATAAACAAAATAATAATCGATTTCATTCTGCATTTCTCCCCACCACGACTGTTTGTTCTGTTCTTCAGCAGATACAGGAGACAATGCACGCAAACCGCAATAGGATACATATCCATCAGGAATCCATTCAATTTTCAATGGAACACGTTTACCGGCTTTCAAATCTACGGCAAACTTATAACTGTTCGGATTCCAAGCCGTACGCCAACGTTCGGGAACCACCAGTTCACCATCAATGTATACCTTCATATATCCTGCATAATAGAGGATAAAACGGAACCTACCACTCTCCATCGGCTCAATTTCTCCTTCATACGTCACCTGCGAACCCATGAAAGGAAATCCTTCTGGTAAGTTCACGACTTTCGACAAATCTTCCGATTTCAGATGTTCAAAATAAACAGAATCTTCCCGGCGTACCAGTGTCTCCGCTGTTGATTTCTGAGAGGGTACATATGTTCCTGTCAAAGCACCTTCCTTACCCTCCTTATCATAGAGTTTGAAAACTGTGCTTAACTGTGCATAATCACGTGGATCGCCGAAACGGCAAAGCGAATAACTATCCCACAGAATACCGTAATTCTTATTGGAAACGATAAAAGGTACGGAAACCTTTGTATTATACTGGAAAAGTTCCTCGTTCTTACCTTTATAGTTGAATTCATCAGCCTGGTGTTGTCCCAGTCCGTAGAATGCCTCATCATCGGGTGACTGGAATACCTGACGTACCGTATACGCCTTTGTTCCCTGCACTTCGATAGGCTGGAAACTCCTGCCTTTCTCATCTTCCGCCAAAATCAGGTTACCGGAAGCATCGGTAAAGCGTACTTCACCCGTGGCTTTGGATACAATGGCGCACACCTCTGAGGTTTTTACCGAAACGGCATCTTCACTTTCTTCCACGCTGAAGTCCGTCTTATCTTTTTGGGGAACTATGATCAGGCTTTCCGCCTTTGAAAAGTTTTTTTCGGGAGTGGCTGACACATGAATCAACTTCTCTCCCATTACTTCAACCTTCACCTTTCGCACATCCGTCGGTTGCTGTTGTTCGACATTTACAATAATGCCGTTACTCGTCTTCTCATACCCGCCTCCGGAGCATGCCATCAGCATCCATCCTGCGAGCAAACAAACTGAAGTGTTTTTCAATTTCATATCTTTGTTTTTAAAGTTATTTTCTCCGAGTGTAAAAGTAGGAAATCATACAGTAAACAAGCCCTCCCGATGTTGAAAGGAAAGGGCTTATTTGATTTATAGAAATATCAGATGTTTCAACAATGGGTACTTTTTGTTATTTGCCCTCCTTTTCCTGATATACAGAAGGTAAAACGCCGAATTCATCCTTGAAATACTTACTGAAATATTTGGGGTTATTGAAGCCCACCTGATAGGCAACCTCCGACACATTCTGCTGGCTCTCGCGCAGAAGTTGTGCCGCACGTTTCAGTCGGATAATACGAATAAATTCTATCGGAGTTTTACCGGTAATCTGCAACAGTTTTTTATAGAGATGCACCCGGCTCATGCCCAGTTCATGGCTCAATTCTTCCACAGATAAATCGGGACGGGCAATATGCGTCTCCACATACTTTATCGCATTCTCAATCAGCTTTTCGTCCATCGAAGTGATAACGATTTCACTCGGTTCGGGATCAATACGGGTGCGAAGTTTATTTTTGCTGCTCAAATCTATCAGTTTACGCATGCGCAAAATCAGTACCTCCATATTGAAAGGTTTCGTCACATAGTCATCCGCACCAATCGTCAGACCTTCCACCTTATTCTCTACGGATTGCTTGGCCGTAAGCAACACAAAAGGAATATTACTTGTACGCTTGTCAGCCTTCACCCAACGGCACAGTTCGTTCCCGTCCATTTCAGGCATCATCACATCACAAACGATGATATCCGGCATTAGTTCCGGTATCATCTGCCAGGCTATCTTTCCGTTTCCGGCAGATTCTATACGGAAATACAGACTCAACGTATAACGCATGAAAGAAACAAAATCTTCATTATCATCCACAATCAGTGCAAGTGGCTTCTTCCGTTCTTCCTCATTCAATTCTTCCACTGAAGCAAGTGCCACCGCATCCTCTTCTGCAGCTTCTTCCGAGAGTGGAGTCGCTACGTTCACCACCGAATGTTTCACCGGAATATCTACCACAAATACACTGCCCGTACCCACATTGTCGAACACGCGCACCACACCGCCATGCAGCGTAACGTAATCACGTACCAGGCTCAAACCGATACCACTCCCCGTACTGGGGTTACTATCACCTATACGCTCCGATTGATAGAAACGTTCGAATATACGTTCTTTATCAAAGTCGCTGATACCTACCCCCGTATCGGATACTTTGATTTCCAATGTTTCCGTAGTTCCTTTTATCAGTTCAAGAGAAACATCCACCCGCCCTCCATCCGGAGTAAACTTAAACGCATTAGAGAGCAGATTCATCACTATCTTACCTATTTTATCCTCATCGAACGACATATTCAACGATTCGATTGCCGAGAAAAAAGTGAGATGCACGTTTTTCTTTTCCGAAAGCATCAGGAATGAGTTGCATATAGAGTGAACATACGATACAACCTCCCCCTCCGAAAGATTCAAATGCAACCCTGCCACCTCATTTTTACGGAAATCAAGTAATTGGTTCACAAGATTCAGTAACCGCAATGCATTACGATGCATCAGTTTCAATTGCTCCTGCTTCCGTTCATCATGGGTTTCTTTCATCATTCCTTCCAACGGAGAAATGATCAACGTCAGCGGTGTACGCAGTTCATGGCTCACATTGGTAAAGAAACGGAATTTCATCTGATTGACTTCTTCATTCCGCTCTGCTTCACGTTCCATCTGTTGTATCCTGAACTTATTGCGTTCACGGCGCAGCACAGCATTGCGAGCCAGAAGCAATGTGCCTATCAATAGCATAGCATACAGAACATACGCCCAGGGGGTCATCCAGAAAGGCGGTAGGATTACTATTTTAAGGCTTGACTCTCCTGTTCCGGCAAATCCATCACTATTGATTGCCTTCACTTTCAGCGTATAAGTACCGGGTGCCAAATTCGTATAAGTAACGCGGTGCATATCAGCCGCACCTGCCATCCAATCCTCATTAAAACCCTCCAGTTTATACAGATACTGGGTTTTCTCAGGCAAGACGTAATTATCCGATGCAAACAATACAGTGAAGACATTCTGTTTATAATCAAGTTTCACCTCTCTGGCTTTATTCAGCGACTCACGCAGCAAAACACGTCCACCATACCCTTTCCCAACCTCCACTTCTTCATTGAAAAGCTGGAAGCCGGTAAACATCACCTTGGGCAACGTCCGGTTATATTTGATATTCTCCGGTCTGAAAGTATTCAATCCATACATACCTCCCATTGCAATCTCACCCGAGGAAAGACGTTTAATGGAACGTTGATTGAACTCACAGCCCTGCAAACCGTCCTTATCATCATACCTGTAATAGTTGAAAGTATAATCTCCGTTTTTTGTATCGATAGAAGGAATTACATTCACTACACCATTGGCCGTAGTCACCCACATATTTTTATTATCATCTTCTACGATACCGGTAATAAATACCCTAGAATCGTTCTGCGAAAGAGGAACTACCTGTAAATGGTCGTTCTTCGGATTATAGAGATTCAGTCCTTCACGTGTTCCCACCCATATCAATCCCCGGCTATCCTCATAGACCTGATTAATGCTCTGATTGGAAAAGCGGATACTTCCCGACTGGTTGCCTACCAGATTCGTTATTTTCCGGGTAGTCAGATCCATTATGGATACCCCCGTAGAAGAAGTACCGATTATCAGACGATTATCACGACTCATACATAAAGAGGCTATGTGATTGGAAATAATTCCGGAGTTACTTATCTTATAAGTGGTGAACTCACCTGTCCCCGGATTCAGACATTGTAAACCGCCTCCCAAGGTTCCAATCCAGATATTTCCGTTCTTATCTTCTGCCAATGACCAGACATTGTTATTAGCCAGCGAATTATCATCTCCCGGTCTGTTCCGGTAATGCACGAAGCGATTGCCGTCGAAACAATCCAATCCTTCCCAAAATGTCCCTATCCAGAGTTTACCGTCCTTAGCTTGCAACAAACTTACAATGACATTCGAAGCAATAGAGTTTCCTCCCGGTGAGTATGCATACAGTTTCTTTTCATCCGTCTTCGGATTCCAACGTATCAACCCGGCGTCATTGGTACCCAACCACAACGAACCGTCATTACTTTCTTCCAGACAGTTAATATCTCCCAAGTGGTTGATGCCGAACTTAAAAATGCCCTCATCATAATAAGCCACACTTTTCTTATAAGTACCTATCCACATCACACCGCCTTCATCTTCATAAAGCACATTGATGGTATTATTGGGCAAACCGCGTTCGTCATCCACATCATACGTAAGCGAGACAGTTTCACCAGTCGCCTTATTCCAGATATCGATGCCATCCTGGTCCTTTCCAAACCAAATACGTCCCTGCTTATCCTGAGCTACTGCTACGATATGCGCCTGACCTCTATCGCTGAAATTCCATTGTGAATGCCACTTCCTGTCAGACAAATCGTAAGCCCATACACCCGGGGCACCATATATCCATAAATCTTCATCCTTATCCACATACAGAAAGAAGATATCAGTACGCGTTCCCATGTGCTCTGCAATATCTGTCAAAGTCCATTTTACACGTACCGTCTCACGGTCGATACAGATTACACGCCCATTATCATATACCAACAGAATGCCATCTTTACATTCGGCCATGTCTATAATGACACCTTCGGGTATTCCTTTCTCACCGAAAGGCAAGGATACAGCATTTTTTTCACCGGGACGATAACAGTAGCACCCTTTCCCGTCTATGGCAAACCAGGTATTCTTTTGCTTGTCGACAAATACATAGCGGGGTGTTCCGTCTATCCCTATATCCCACATCCGGGAACGAACATCACAGACAAAGCTCTCCGTATCCCAGTTATAAATGACATATCCGTTTTCTCCCGTCCGTATCCATAAACGCCCTTCACAGTCTTCCGCTATCTTCTCAATATAGTTGTCAGGTAAAGACGCAGAACCATTGTCAGTGCTCCGGAATATCTTGAAACGATATCCGTCATAACGTGCCAGTCCGGCAGCGGTGCCGAACCACATAAAACCTCTTGAATCTTTATAAATGGCATTGATTTGGTTGCTGGGCATTCCGTCCTTAACCTCCAGATGTTTGAACATAAAGTCGTGTGAAAAGGCAGAAAAACATGCCACAACGACTGAAACGATAAGTAAAATCAATCTCTTCATAGTAGTAGATATAGGAATATCGTTAACATATTGCAAATGAAACAAAAAGGAATCGTAAAAACAAGGTTTTCAATGTGTTTTTTTATCATTTCATACCCCATCATTTGTTTCCCGGACAGAAAAGAAGAGGTTGTGTCAAAATGTTGGCACAACCTTTTTCTATAA
>ULSK01014061.1_pt1 | contig 39818 bp, 30 predicted proteins | sample 1956311 | NCBI WGS metagenome assembly ULSK01 (sample SAMEA4835706, study PRJEB28245) | human gut metagenome | biome: gut microbiome; material: fecal sample | place: Denmark | collected 2008 | reverse complement strand
TAATATGTCAAAGATACAAATTTGAAAGCGAATCACAACTATTGTAGGGGCGGGTGTATTTCGGGGATAGCCGCTGTAAATCGCTTGGAGTCAAAATTGTAACTGTTTACTGCCATTTCCCAGTCTTTGGCGAGGCGGTACTCTTTGCTTTCTTTGGTGTCCATTGTCTTGAAATTTTAATGATTCGTTTTTCTTTCCTTAGTTCGGTTCTATTTTCTGCCTGACTCGCTTTGGATTTACAGATGCTTTACAAGGACTGACGAACAAGCCTTTTCCTCCCGGTGATGGCAGGAATGAAGCCGGATGAACGGCAAGAGGGAGGGAAAAAGGAGGAGTGGAAGCTAAAAAGACCATATAGGGATAGTTGTCGCTATGTTCGCATATACAGCGATATGTGGATTATTATGGAAGCAACGAACAATTTACGAAAGCGACATGCTGCCGCATTTGGCGTAGCGAGAAATCGAGAAACGGATATCCAAACGAGTAAAGGGGAGCAGGAAATATATTTTTTCGATTACCCGATTTCATATACAGCGTTCGTTGTAATCTGACACCGCAGGGTCCTTTTGATTTGCAATGAGCCTTTTTATTTCCGACAGGCTCATGCTTCTATCACGCATTCCTGAACTCGCGCGGGGAATACCCTGTGTGCTTTTTGAAATATTTGCCAAAATCCGATACGGCAGGAAAATTCAGTCTGTCGGAGATTTCGCTGACGGAAAGCAGCGATGTCTTGAGCATACTCTTGGCGTTCAATATGGTGTATCGTTCTATCCATTTCATTGCATTCTCGCCTGTAACAGATTTGACTGCAAGGTTGACATGCTTGGCCGAAAGGCAGAGAATGCCGGCATAGAATCCCATGTCACGGTGGATGTGGCAGTTTTCCCTGACTAGTTCGAGGAACCTGTTTGTTATCTGATCGTATCGTGAAGACAGGCTGCTCCCGGTCGCGGTCTCGTGTATGTATGAGCCTAACCCGTAGAAATAGGCTATGGTCAGGTGGGTCAGTATCTCATGCTTATATCCGTTTGGATTCTGCAACACCCCCTGTGCCATCTTGAAATAATTCTCCAATGCGGAGAAAGCCTGCCTGTCCATGGCATAAAAACCATGGTTCTTGATGTTGGCAAGCAGCGGAATCTTGTTTGTCATAGGCATATTCGCCAGAAAGGCGGAAGACAGCAGCAGGCAATATCCGTCGAAGTCATCGCTGAACGAAATCTTTTCGACAATCTGCGAAGGAAGAATGATAAACATTCCCTGCATATCTATTCTATGTACGGCCATATCGACGACGCATGCCATCGATCCGCTCCGGACGACTATGGAAATCACGGTATTGCTCTTGAACGGGAACTCGACGCTCCCGTCCATCTCCGGATTCTCGATAAGGACGAAATCGTTATTGAGGCGGCTGATTGTCTTTCCGGACAATGCCCTGTTGAATAAGTCCGAGATTTTCTCTTTCATGCCTGGCAATTTGTTGCAAAAATAAGGTAATTATTCTCATTTCAAATATTAATAAGTGAAATTACCCAATTATTACGTATTATATCGCCATGTAAGAAACAAATTACCCATATTTTTGCATCGTAAAATTAAAATAAACGATATGGAAAAAGATTCGATTTATCTTCTGACTGGAGCTGCCGGTTTTCTCGGCAGCAATATCTGCCGGCAATTGGTCGATGCTGGAAAAAAGGTGCGTGCCCTCGTCCTTCCGGGGGACAAGGCGGCAAAGTTTATTCCGGCCGGAGTCCGGAAAGTCGAGGGGGATCTCTGCGACATGAATGACATCGGCACATTCTTCGACGTGGACGAAAATCTCGATGTCTATGTGATCCACTGTGCGAGCATTGTCTCTGTCAACCCGGAATACGACCCGAAAGTCATGTCTGTCAATGTAGACGGTACGGAGAACATCATAAACGCCTGCCGTACCTGCAAGGGGTTCAGGAAACTGGTCTATGTCGGCAGTACAGGTGCGATACCGACACTTCCCAAGGGAAAAGTACATAAGGAAGTCGGCCGGTTCAACCCTGACCTGATACATGACTGTTACGGAAAGAGCAAGGCATTGGCTTCCAATTTAGTATTGGACGCGGCTAAGAAAGGTCTCAATGCCTGTATTGTGATGCCTACCGGGATTATGGGGCCCGGAGATGATTCGATCAGCACTACAACGGCGACGGTTCTAAGGATTCTGAAAGGGGAAATGTCCATGGGAATCAACGGCAGTTTCAATATGGCTGATGTCAGGGACCTTGCAAGAGGGGTGATAAGGGCTGTAGAAAAAGGGCGCAAAAGCGAGACATACATACTCGGAAACGATGCGGTAACATTCAAGGATTTTGCCAGACTCCTCTGCGAGGAGAGCGGGTGCAAGCGCATCAGGTTCTTCCTGCCTTGCGTGCTGGCAAAGAAAATCGTCGCCCATTCTGAGAAGAAGGCGGCACGAACAGGCTCCAAACCGCTCCTTACGACCTATTCTGTCGAAGTTCTTGCGAAAAACAACGAATACAGTAGCGCAAAGGCGGAAAAGGAGTTGGGCTATTCCTGCCGCCCGTACAGACAGACGATCAAGGACGAAGTGGAATGGATCAAATCCAAAGGGCTGCTGGCCCATCAGACAAATCCTTGACATATCCATATACGACAATAAAGGCTTTATTCATCTCACTTATGTTTATCGGAACAGGAATCATCGCTGAAGTTCGGACAACGGAAAACGTCCGGGCTGTATTTAATATGTCAAAGATACAAATTTGAAAGCGAATCACAACTGCCTTCCGTGTAACCTTTGTATGGGTTGGCTGTATTTAATATGTCAAAGGTACAAATTTGAAAGTGAATCACAACGATGAGGTGCAAACTTTGGCTAAATACTACGTCGTCAAGGCAAATGTTTGTGTATCGAATGGAGCTAAATTAATGCTAACTACTTTGTTCCCAAATTGATACAATAGGGAATGTTAATATACAGTTTCCATGCCTATATCCGATACTCATTCGGTGTCACACCTATCGCTTTCTTGAATATTTGTGTAAAATGCTGGGAATATTGAAGATCAAGAATGACGGGTTAAATATTGGTACAAGATAGGAGGAAATTTTGACGTGGGCAAGTTGTGGAAGATTAATGTTTTTCCCGACGAGGATGTTCTTCGTGAATGAACTGCCTTTCTTCTCTGACAATCTCTTGGCTGACCAATTTGGAATCGACAAAAGTAAAAGCCGTCGTGACGATGAACCAACTTCCCCGATATAAATCTTCTTTATAAAACAATATTTCCCTTTTGTGCTTATCGTAAGTATAAGCCATTTCTTTGTTAAACGGTTTGCCAAACTTTTGGATAAACTCATTTTGGCTCATACCCAATTCGACTTGTGTGCCTGAGAATTTACTTACTAATTGGGACGTATAGCAACTACTCAGGAAACATAGGCATAGCAACGGAACTAATATCTTGAATTTCATATTGCATTTATTGATTTGGTTTGCGAAGATAAGGAAAATCATGGAGCGGTACAATAGCTGTAAATGCTGTTTAAGAATTACTAAATGAATATGAATTGCTTGCTTTGGATGCAGACAATGGCTTTCTGCTTGGAAAGAATTTCATAATCGATAAGTCCGTCAGCCGTATTTAATATGTCAAAGGTACGGATTTGAAATTAAATCATAATTAATTTAGTTGGATTTTAAACTGTTAATTTCTTATGTGTTGAGAATACCACGGATAAATGCTATTGAATTATAGGGTTGGTAGGTGTGTTTTGTGTGGAAAAGCGTATCTTTGATAGCTCAATTAAAGGGATAATGAATGTATGAAACCGTTGGGTATTTGTCGTACGGCTTTTTATGTGTCTAAAATGGTCATGTGTGCCGTACTTGTCGTATTTTCATTGAGTGGCAGAGCGCAGAGCAGTGTGATGATGGAGAAGGAGACTTGTGCGTTTCTTCAATCTTTGCCTGCGGGTTTACAAAAGACACAGGCCGATGCCGTGTGTCGCGCCATAAACGGGGATTGTACCGCTTTGGTATCTGTGCGTAATTCGCGTAATACGAAACCTGAATCGAAAAGTGGGGTAGTGACAACGGATATCGGAGGGTGTTATCGTTTGTATCGCCCTGCCGGATTCGATACTATTCCGTTGCCTGTGTTGATTTACTTACATGGGGGTGGCTGGTGTTTCGGGAGTATCAATAGTTGTGCTCATTTTTGTGCGGAGTTATCGTATAGGGCAAAGATTGCTGTGTTGGCCGTGGAATATCCCTTAGCACCCGAACATGCTTATCCTGCCGCCCTCAATGCTTGTACCGAGGCCGTCGCATTCGCTTTCGAGCATGCCGGGAAGTATGGCTTTCTTCCCGATCGGATATCTATCGGTGGAGATAGTTCGGGCGGGAATCTTGCTCTTGCTACGGCTCTTAACCTAATTCTTGCAAAGGATTCTCACTCTTGCCGCATGGACAGTGGAACGATGTGCTTTTCACTTTGTTCGCTCGTACTGTTTTATCCAGTGACAAAAGCTTGGGCAGACGGTTCGTCTTCGTGGAAAAACTATGCCGAGGGATATGGTCTCGATGCCCAATTGATGGAGGCTTTCAATGCCGCATACATCGGTACGGGAGATGCTCGCCAGCCTCTTGTCTCGCCGGGCGTAGCCGATGACGAGCTACTGAAACAGCTACCACCGACGCTTATCGTCAATGCCGAGCGGGATATTCTTTTATGTCAGGGGAAGGAATTGGCGGCTAGACTTTCCGGGCTCGGCGTTGCCGTGAGCCATACGGTTTTGCCTCATACGGTGCATCTCTTTATCACCGTGCCGGGACAGCCTGCGGCATTCGGGGAGTCAGTTCGTTTAGCCGCTGACTTTCTCACGTTGGAGTAGGGGAATCATTCCGTATCAGAGAGGTGGTTTTACAACAATATCGGGATTGAGACTCCTTAGATGATCGATGAATGCTTGCCTCTGTTTGGGAGACAAGACGAGAGTCTTTTTGTCGGCGAAGCGGATTTCTATCCTGTCCATCGATAAGGCCGGTGCGCTTAAACAACTATTGGTTTTCGAGATTTTCGTTATTCGGTCGATCGGGAAGGAGGACGACAAGAATATGCCGCATTTGATATGCAGCGTGCCGTTGTCTATGGTGTAGCTCGTGTTACAGAACGGGTCGGCAATGAAAGCGGCCGTGACGACCAATAAGGCGAGGGCTATCCAAGAGAATTCGAACAGGAGCGGCAGGTAGGACAGAAGGACAATTGCTATAATGGCGATTAGCAAGCCTTTATCGACCTTTGATTTGTAAACAGTTTTCATTGTCTCGTAGGAGATTAGAATATCCCTCCACCAAGCATAAGGCGCAGTATACCCAAAACGATAGATACGATGCAGAGGGTTTTGCCATTGTCTGATTTGAGAATGGCACAGATGATGAGGAAAATGACCGATATGGGTATGGCCACCCAGTTGAGAAATCCCAATAGGGGAATAAATGCGACAAGGGTGATGAGCAGTGCTACGATACCTAAGAATGTTCCCATTGTTTTATGCTTTTTGTCGATTAACAAATGTATTTTGTGATTTGTTCCGGGGGATCGATGTCTTGTCAATCCATTCGGGTTTTATAGTCGTAGTAGTCGTATTCCCGCCAGATTTCCGCTTTCCCGTCACTTTTGAGGCAGGCTATGGAGGGGTGGGGGATTCCGTTGAACATAGTTGTCTTGACTGTCGTATAGTGAATCATATCCTCGAATATGATTCGGTCTCCTATTTGTAATTCGTGGTCGAAATGCCAGTCTCCTATATAGTCGCCACTCAGACAAGAGTTTCCTCCCATGCGATAGGCGTATGTGCTGGGAGCGGGTTCTACCGAACCTCGTATCGCCGGTTTATAGGGCATTTCGAGACAGTCGGGCATGTGACAGGCAAAAGAGACGTCGAGAATGGCTGTTTTGATACCGTGGTTCTCTACTATATCGACTATGGTGGATACTAATGTACCGGTCTGCCAAGCGAACGCACTACCGGGTTCGAGAATGATTTCGAGGCCGGGGTGTCTTTGTTTGAAGCCCCGGAGGAGGTTAATCAAATGTGCGGTATCGTAATCCTTGCGGGTCATGAGGTGACCGCCTCCCATGTTCAGCCATTTGATATGGGGGAGCAGATGCCCGAATCGGTCTTCGACCTGTGCCAAAGTCTTTTCGAGGTCGTAGGAGGTGGACTCGCAGAGGGTGTGGAAATGAAGCCCCTCCACTCCCTGCGGAAGTTCAGGCAGCTTGTCGGCGGTTATTCCTAATCGGGAACCCGGTGCGCAGGGATTGTAGAGGTCGGTTTCTACCTCGGAATATTCGGGGTTGATACGCAACCCGCACGATACCCGATTGCCGTCGGCTACTACTTGGGGGTAAAACCGTTCGAATTGAGTCAGGGAGTTGAAGGTAATGTGGCTGCTGTATTTGAGTATTGTCGGGAAATCCCGCTCGGTATAGGCCGGTGAGTAGGTGTGTGCCGGACTGCCCATTTCCTCGAATGCCAGCCGTGCTTCGTGTATGGAGCTGGCTGTGGAGTGCGGAATATATTCCCGTATGACGGGGAATGATTTCCAAAGGGCATAGGCTTTGAACGCCAGTATAATATTTACTCCGGCGGCTTCTTTGACGGAGCGAATGAGAGCGAGGTTGCGGCGCAATAGTTCTTCTTCGAGAACATAGCAGGGCGATGGTATTTGCGATAGCGTATCGTGCATGACGTATGAAAATTATTCTATGATTGTGAACTTGGCGAATTTGAGCAGGAGCTGTTTGCGCCCGACGTTTTCAAATTCGACGGTTATTTTGCAGTTGTCTCCCGTATCTTCTATGGCTGTAACGGTTCCGTTTCCGAAGCGGGCATGGCAGATGAATGTTCCTATTTCTACCTGCCCAGCAGCGGTTGCAACTGTGGGTTGTGTCGTAGAATGGGTTTCACCTGTGGGTTTAGAGTCTATCTTGGTCAACCGTTTGCCCGGAGACGGAGCAGTGAATGGTCTCGGTGCAGGTGTGCGATCCGTATCTTCTTCGTTCCATCGGGAAGTTTTGCGCGGTCTTTCCGTATCGAATGGAAATCGGTTCCACGATATGGTTTCTCTGGGAGACTCTTGTTTGGTTTGTACCGGCATATCGACGTATCGAGAATCGAGGTCTTTGATGAACCGGCTTGGAGGAGAGGAGACCGTTTGTCCGTTACGATAGCGGGAGAGGGCATACGTGAGGGTGCAGTTTTCTTCTGCGCGGGTGATGGCCACATAGAGCAGACGTCGTTCTTCTTCGATTTCCCGTTCACTGTTTTTACTCATGGCCGAAGGAAAGAGGTCTTCTTCTACTCCAACAATGAAAACTTGTTTGAACTCCAATCCTTTCGATGCATGGACCGTCATCAAGGTCACTTTGTCTTGCTCGGTTTCATCGCCGTTGTCTTGATCTGTCGCCAAAGAAATTTCGGCTAAGAAGTCGGATAGGGAGGTTTGTTCTTCTCCGGCTTCTTCGCACAGGGCGCAAAATTCACGGACACCGTTCAAAAGTTCTTCGATGTTCTCTTGCCGGCTGATGTTTTCGGGGGTACGATCCGAGGAAATTTCTCCCCAAATACCCGACCGCTTGATAATCGTTTCCGCCAGTTCCGATGTGTTCTTTTTATCGGCTTCGTAGCGTAATTCGTCTATGAGGTCCTTGAAGGTTTTCAACTTGTTCAATGTGCCGTTGTTAACGGCCAAGTTGTGGCCTATGGGGTCGGAAATCACCTTCCATATACTGGATTCCTGCGAGTGTGCCCGTTCGATGAGTTTCGAGAGAGTGGTATTTCCGATTCCTCGTGCGGGATAGTTGATGACTCGTTTGAGCGCTTCTTCGTCATCGGGGTTTATCGTCAATCTGAAATAGGCGATGGCGTCCTTGATTTCTTTCCTTTGGTAGAACGACATGCCTCCGTAGATGCGGTAGGGTATGTTGCGCTTGCGCAGAGCCTCCTCCAATACACGGGACTGTGCATTCGTGCGGTAGAGGACAGCGAAGTCGTTGTAATCACAGTGAGTCGTGAGGCGCATTTCGGCAATACGGTTCGAGATGATAAAGCCTTCTTCGAAATCGGAATAGGCACTTATTACTTGTACTTTGTTTCCTTGTTCTTTTTCGGAGAATACTTGTTTGGGTATTTGCTCCTTGTTCTTGGCGATGAGGCTGTTGGCCGTATTGACGATATTTTGTGTGGAACGGTAGTTTCGTTCGAGTTTGAATATTTTCAATCCCGGGTACTCTTTACTCAGTCCGAGTATATTGTGGATATTCGCTCCCCGGAACGAGTAAATGCTCTGGGCATCGTCGCCCACCACGCAGATGTGGTTGTGGTCTTTTCCCAACTGGCTGACAATGAGGTGTTGGGCGAAATTGGTATCTTGATACTCGTCTACCAAGATGTAGGCGAACAGGTCGCGATAGTGTTGCAGCACGTCGGGGTGATCCCTGAAAAGTATATTGGTATTGAGCAGCAGGTCGTCGAAATCCATTGCCCCCGACACGAAACAGCGTTGTCGGTAGATACGGTATATTTCGTGAATGAGGGGTCGTTTCGAACGAGTATCCATCTCGATAAGTTCCCGGTTTCGCGCATAGGCTTGCGGTTCGATGAGGGCGTTTTTCGCATGGGAAATAATCGCCTGCACGGTTGAGGGTTTGTATGTCTTATCGTCGAGTTGAAGTTCTCTGATAATACTTTTTATAAGCGACAGGGAATCGGAGGCATCGTAGATGGTGAAGTCGTGACGATAGCCGATCCGGTCGGCATTGGCTCGGAGTATGCGGGAGAAAATGGAGTGAAACGTCCCTGCCCACAAGCGTTGAGCTGTCTCTGTCCCTACCAATGCGGCGATGCGTTCTTTCATTTCGTTGGCCGCTTTGTTGGTGAAGGTGAGTGCCAGCAGCCGGTAGGGTGGATATCCCATTTGCAGCAGGTGTGCTATTTTGTAGGTAAGTACTCTTGTTTTACCCGATCCGGCTCCGGCGATAACCAATTCCGGTCCATCGGTATAGAGCACAGCTTCGCGTTGCTGGTCGTTCAGACTGTTCAGAAAATCTTGTTCCACTTTTCTTTTCCTTTGCTTCGTGCAAAGATAGTGTAAAGGGTTAATAGAAACAAGCCTCGGTTTTGTCTGTGTGTTATCTATTTTTTTGAGAATCATACTTTCGTCATTGCAGAATCGGGTTTTATTTCTTCTTTTCAAGTACTGTATTGGTGGTGGCGGAGTTTTATTCTTTGTTTATTCTTCTCAGCAGCAAGAAGAACGAACCCGGAAGGGTTTTTTATTAACCCCTCCGTCCTTCGGACACCTCCCCTATATTTTGCTCTACAAAACACCCCGTAAGGCTACGGGACACGGCAGGGGAGGAGGGGGAGATGTATTTTTTTGCCTTAATTTCGGTGAAATGCGACACAATGGGAGGAGAGATTGCGTTTTTCTTTTTCGGGATATGAGGGTTATTTCATCAATCGTTTAAGCCATTTGAGTTTGTCGGCATATGGTGGAAATTTGAAATTGGGATAGAGGTGCAGAGAGGAGTCGACGATGCTGCGGCGATGACTGAATGTCTCGAAACTTTCGCGGCCGTGGTAGGCTCCCATTCCGCTGTTCCCGATTCCTCCGAAGGGGAGGTTTCCGTTGGCAGTTTGTACGATGGTGTCGTTGATACAGGCTCCGCCCGATGTGGTGTGTTGTATCATGTAGCGTGCCCGTTTTTTGCTGCGGGTAAAGTAGTAGAGGGCGAGGGGCTTTTCCCGGTCGTTGATGTATTCGACACAGTCGTCGATGTCGTCGAACGGGAGTACGGGGAGTATGGGGCCAAAGATTTCGTCGGTGAGCAGAGGGGATTGCAGGGGTATGTCGGTGAGCAGCGTGGGGGCCATGTATCGGTCGGCAGGATCGCTTGTGCCTCCGCAAAGTATTGTGCCGTGCGAGAGGAGCGCCGACAGGCGGTCGAAATGCCGAGCATTGACGATACGGGGATAATCGGGGCTTTGTTGTGGATTTTCGCCGTATTGACGGGTGATTTCGTCACAGATATGTTCTGTGAGTTTGTCTTGGACTTTGCGATGTACCATGAGGTAGTCGGGGGCTACACAGGTTTGTCCGCAGTTGAGGAACTTGCCCCATACGATGCGGCGTGCGGCGGCTTTCAAATCGGCATCGTCATCGACGATACAGGGACTTTTTCCTCCCAGTTCGAGTGTGACGGGGGTGAGGTGACGAGATGCGGCTTGCATGACGTGACGCCCGTATTCGACACCTCCTGTGTAGAAGATGTAATCGAACCGTTCTTGCAGGAGTAACTCGGTGGTTTCCCGATCGGCATCGGTAACGGCGATGTATTCTTCCTCGAAACATTCGTCGATAAGTTCTTGCAGAGCGACTGCCGTACGGGGTGCTTCGCCCGATGGTTTGACGATGGCACAGTTACCGGCCGCTATGGCTCCGATAAGGGGAGATAAAGCTAATTGCAGCGGGTAATTCCACGGGGCAATGATGAGTGCACAACCGTAGGGCTCGTAGTGAATGCGACTTTTCGAGCCGAAAAGAAAGAGGGGGGTGGGACGACGTCGGTCGCGAGCCCAGTTTTGCAAGTGATTTTTTATTGTCCGTATTTCGTGGAGGAGGAATCCGATTTCGGTGGCATAACTTTCGAATGCGGATTTTCCCAAATCGGCATGCAGGGCTTCACCGAGTTGTTTTTCCCGACTAACGAGAGCTTCGGCCAAGCGGTCGAGAGCACATAGCCGGAATGGAATTTCTCGTGTGATGTGTTCGTTGAAGAATGCTTTTTGAAGTTTTACCAAACGGGTGTATTTATTATTTGTCATCATTCGATTTTTTTTGATAAAGATAGCGAATTGTTTCGTAGGAAGGAAAATTAGGAACTGAATCTTTGAAGAGGTCGATTTTCTATGGTGTGACTCGATAAGCGTTTTTTCGCATTCTCTCACAGGTGAGAGAAGTTCGATAAAGACGGAAGGAGTTTGGATTTTTGTAAACTATTTCGAATTACGACCGTTATAATTTATTATCGAAAAAGGCGTTGTCTCGAAAATTTATTTCGATTGAACGATATAAATCAATTAAGAAGCTGTTTAACGTTATGTGTAAAGTTTTTTTTATTCGAAGTCGGCTTGTTGCGTCGGTATTGATTCTCCTTTGCGGAGGGGCTGTTTATGCCCAGCAACCGGCTACTCGTTATTTGTCTGACGACATACCGAAGGCGTGGACTCCCGATACATTGTTTTCGCAGCAGTTGCCTCCTGAGGATTTATGGTGGAGCGGATTTAACGATGCTTGTCTCGACACGTTGATTCAAGAGGCGGTGGACAGTAACCATAATTTGTTGGCGGCCGCTGATCGTATACGTATGGCCAGAGCGGCTTGGCGTATGGAACAGAGCGGTTTCTATCCGTCGGTGAATTTTTCGGCCGGTTGGACGAAGACCCGTAATAGCGGTTATCTGGGGCGAGAGGCTGCCGATAACACTTATTCCCAATATGCTTCGGGTGATTTGTCGGTGAGTTGGGAAATCGATTTGTTCGGTTCGATACGTCAGAGGGCCAAAGCGAAGAAAGAGTTGTTCCGTGCTTCCCGGGACGAATATAACGGGACGATGGTGTCTCTGTGTGCCCAAGTGGCGACCGCTTATATGACATTGCGCACGTATCAGCAACAGTATATCGTGGCCGAGAGCAATATCCAATCGCAACGGAGTATCCTGCATATTACGGAGGTGAGGTACGAGACCGGATTGGCATCGCAACTCGACGTTTCGCAAGCCAAGACGGTTTATTTCAATACAAAGGCTTCTTTGCCGTCTCTTGAAGCGGGTATAGAGAAACAGATCAATATTATCGCTATTTTGTTGGGAAAGTATCCCGATGAGTTGCGTCCGATGCTTCGGACGACAAAGCCGTTGCCTGATTATCGGAGGTTAGTGGGTATAGGTATTCCCATGAATTTGCTCCGCCGCCGTCCTGATGTGAGGCAGGCTGAACGGACGGTAGCATCGTATGCGGCTTCGGTGGGTGCAGCCAAGTCTGATTTTATGCCGAAATTGTATTTGAACGGCAGTATCGGATTCGCTTCCAGAGATATGGACCATTTTTTCAATAAAAGGAGTATGACCTATCAGTTGGCTCCTACGGTCTCGTGGCCTTTGTTTCAAGGGACACAGCGCATACAGGCTTTGGCCTCGGCGAGGGCTCAGCTCGATAGCGGCATAGAGCAGTATAACCAAACCGTGTTGACGGCTGTCCAAGAGGTGGAGAATGCCATGAACAGTTATACGCATATCGTCAAACAAATTTCGATGTTGAAAGAGCTGGTGGCCGAGGGTGAAAAGACGTTGTCGCTCTCGCTCGACTTGTATAAGCGAGGCTTGTCGGGGTTCCAAAATGTACTCGATGCGCAGCGCTCATTGCTTTCGTATCAAAATTCTTATGTGTCGGCGCAGGGAAACGCCATCAATGCGCTTATTCTTTTATATCAATCGCTGGGTGGCGGTTGGATAGATTCGAGTCAACCCTAAAATTAAAATTCATATTTTATGAGACGTTTGTTTTCTTATACGCCGATAGTGGCTGGGGCTGTATTGTTTTCGCTTTTTTCCTGCCAATCGAAAAAGGGGGAGAAGCAAAGTGGCGATGTTCGGCTGCCCGAGATATCGGTGGCTTATCCGGCGGTCGATTCGGTGGTTTTGATAAAGAGTTATCCGGGTTACCTTACTTCGCTACAAACCGTCGATCTGGTAGCTCGTGTGAACGGATATCTGCAACAGGTGGCCTATACACCGGGTGAGATCGTAAAGAAGGGACAGTTGCTTTTCGTTATAGAACCTTCGCAATACGAGGATGCTGTGGAACAGGCCGAGGCAGCGTTGAAAACGGCTCAGGCACAGTATGATTATGCAGAGAATAATTACACCCGAATGAAAGAGGCGGCGCAAAGCGATGCCATCAGTACGATCGATTTGATACAGGCGGAGTCGAATTTGGAGCAAAGTAGGGCCTCTGTTCGGAATGCCGAGGCTGCGTTGTCGACGGCTCGCATACAGTTGGGGTATTGTTATGTGAAAGCCCCGTTCGAGGGCCGGATATCACGCAATTTATACGATGTGGGTAATTATATCAGCGGGTCTTTGCAATCGACGAAGTTGGCGACTATTTATCAGGATAAGAAAATGTATGCCTATTTCAATATCGAGGATAATCAATATTTGAAAATGTTGCTGAACCAGAGTAAAGGTAAACATTCCGTACCGAGCGATCGTGTGGAGATTCTTTTTCAGGAGCCTACCAGCCGCAGTTATTACGGCAGACTCGATTATTTGTCGCCGAATGTGGACTTGTCGACGGGAACGCTTTCGATACGGGCCGAGGTGGATAATCCTGCCGGTGAGTTGAAGAGTGGTTTGTATATTTCTATCCGGTTGCCGTATGGTAGCCGCGAGCATGCGATATTGGTGAGGGATGCTTCTATTGCCACGGATCAACTTGGCAAGTATATGTATGTGGTGAACGATTCTAATGTGGTGGAATATCGCCCTGTGGAGACGGGACAGTTGGTTAACGATACTTTGAGAGTGATCGACGAGGGGATTTCACCGACCGATCGTTATGTTACGAAGGCTTTGTTGAAAGTGAGAGCGGGCATGCCGGTTCGTCCGGTTTTGGAAAAGAATTAATGGTTCCTAAAAATGAATGGGTATGATTTCGAAATTTTTTATTAACAGGCCTATTTTCGCTACGGTCATCGCCATTGTTATGGTGCTGGTGGGATTGGTTACCATCTATACGCTCCCGGTCGCCCAGTTTCCCGATATAACACCTCCTACGGTACAGGTGACCGCTGTATATCCCGGGGCGAGTGCCGAGACGGTGGCGAAAACGGTAGGTGTACCTATCGAGGAACAGGTGAACGGTGTGGACGGAATGATCTATATGAGTTCGTCGTCTTCGTCGTCGGGGCAATATACGCTGACCGTTACTTTCGAGGTGGGAACCGATATAGATATGGCGACCGTGTTGGTACAGAACCGGGTGAACATAGCGCAGGGAAATTTACCGGAGGCTGTCATACAACAGGGAATTATCACGAAGAAGCAGTCTACCAACATCGTCATGTTCTTGGCGTTGGAATCGGATAATCCATTGTATAACAGTTTATATCTGTCGAATTATGCCAAGTTGAACATTACCGACGAGTTGTCCCGTTTGCCGGGAGTAGGCGGTGTGACGGTGTTCGGAGCCGATAATTACAGCATGCGTATCTGGCTCGACCCGGAGTTGATGCGTATACGGAGCCTTACGCCGGCCGATGTCTATTCGGCTATTCAGGCACAAAATATGGAGGTGTCGGCCGGTAGTGTGGGACAACCTCCTACGGATACGGACGAGGCTTTCCAGTTTACATTGGTTTCGAAAGGTCGCCTTTCTACGCCGGAGGAGTTCGGACGGATCATCATCAAGTCGTTGCCCGGCGGGGAATATCTGAGGTTGCGCGACATCGCTACCATAGATTTGGGAAGTGCGACTTACAATACGACATCGACTATTAACGGTAAAGAAACGGCGGCTATCGCCATTTATCAGTTGCCGGGGTCTAATTCTCTCGATGTGGCAAAAGCTGTGAAAGCGAAGATGATGGATTTGAGCCGTTATTTCCCGAACGATGTGCAATATAAGGTGGTGCTCGATACGACTCAATTCGTGAGTGCATCTATTGATGAGGTATTGGTTACGTTTGTGGAGACTTCTCTTATCGTGATGCTGGTCATTCTTATTTTCTTACAAAATTTCAGGGCAATGATTATTCCTTCTCTGACCATACCGGTTTCGCTTATCGCAACATTTGCCGTGATGAAGTTGATGGGATTTTCTATCAATACGCTTACTCTCTTCGGCCTTGTTTTGGCAATAGCTATCGTGGTGGACGATGCGATCGTAGTGGTCGAAAATTCGACCCGGCTTATCGATACGGGAAAGTATAGTCGCAAGGAGGCGGTCGAGAAGGCCATGGAGGAGATTACGAGTCCGGTTATCGGCGTGGTATTGGTGTTATTGGCCGTGTTTATCCCGACAGCTTTTATCGGTGGTATCACAGGAGAACTGTATAAACAATTCGCTTTGACGATCGCTGTCGCTACCGTATTCAGCGGGTTCAATTCGCTGACGTTTACTCCGGCTTTGTGCGCATTGTTTCTCCAACCGACCCGCGAACCTTCGTTTTTTTTGTACAAGTGGTTTAATAAGGGATATGGAGCGACTTTGAACGGATATGTGAAAGTTATCGGCTCGATGTTGCGTAAACCTTTGGTGTCGTTGTCGGCTTTTATCGTGTTGGCTTTGGCTGCTTTCTATGGATTTGCCAAGTGGCCGACTTCGTTTATTCCACAGGAAGATCAAGGTTATTTTATCGTATCGGTGCAGTTGCCCAATGCCGCATCCATGGAACGGACCCGCAAGGTTTGCGATGATTTGAATCGAATTATACAGTCGTACCCCGAAGTGGAAAATGCCTTGAATATCGTGGGTTTTTCGGCGTTACAGGGTGGAAGTTCGTCCAATTCGGCAACGTTTTTCGTGGTACTGAAACCCTGGGACGACCGGAAGGGGAAAGAACATAGCGTGTTTAATGTGGTGGAGCGGCTGAACCGGGATGCATCTGTTTTGCAAGAGGCTATCGTGTTTGCCGTCAATCCGCCAGCTATCAGCGGACTGGGTGTTTCGGGCGGTCTTGAAATGCAACTCGAAGATCGCAGCAATTTGGGGGCGGGCGAATTGGAATCCGCAGCGAATGCTTTGATCGGGAATATCGGTAGCGAACCGGCCTTGATGCAGATAAACTCGATGTTTCAAGGGAATACCCCGCAATATGCATTGAATATAGATCGCGATAAGGTGGAGATGCAGGGGCTTACTCTCAGCAGTGTTTTCTCGGCTTTGTCGTATTATATGGGATCGGCTTATGTGAATGATTTCGTGGAGTTTGGCCGTATCTATCAGGTGAAGTTGGGCGCTCAGGCCGGAGCGAGGGCTCATATCGACGATGTGATGAAACTGAGCGTGCGAAACCGGGACGGTAACATGGTTCCGTTTTCTTCGTTTACACAGGTCGAGGAGACGATGGGACTGAATTTAGTAAGCCGGTACAATATGTATTCTTCGGCTGCACTCACGGCGATACCGGCTCCGGGGATAAGTTCGTCGGAGGGTATGGCGGCTATGGAGCGATTGGTCCGGAATACACTGGGTACGAATTTCGGATATAGTTGGACGGGGGAGGCTTATCAAGAGAGTCAGAGCGGTTCTACGGTAGGTCTTATCTTCGGACTTGCGATATTGATCGTGATTCTGGTGTTGGCTGCCCAGTACGAAAGTTGGACTAACCCGATAGCCGTGATACTGAGTTTGCCCACTGCCATATTGGGGACAGTGCTGGGGTGTATTGTCATGAGTTTGTCTATCAGTATTTACAGTCAGATAGGGTTGATTTTGCTTATCGCTTTGTCGGCCAAAAATGCTATCCTCATTATCGAGTTTGCCATGGATTACCGCAAGCAGGGCGAGTCTATCCGGCAATCGGCGATGGAGGCGGGGAGGTTACGCCTGCGACCTATCTTGATGACTTCGTTCGCTTTTATCTTCGGGGTTCTTCCGCTGATGTTCGCGACAGGTGCGGGAGCCGAAAGTCGTATAGCTTTGGGTACGGCTGTCGTGTTCGGTATGGCGATGAATACGGTATTGGGTACGTTGTTTGTTCCTAATTTTTATGAATTGATGGAGACTGTTCAAGAGCGCTGGTTGTCGAAGGTATTCAAAGATAGTGGTGAAAAGGGAACGACTAATTCAGTAGATTAGGATACTATATCTTTATTCCTTTTTGTTATTCTTGCAACCCCTCCGTCCTTCGGGCACTTTCTCTATCGGCAGGGGGAGGATTGTGCTACAAAGGACTTTCTTTCCCTGCCAAAGAAAGTCCTTGTTACACTAATTCACTTTATTTGTTCATTCTTCTCAACAGCGAGGAGAACGAACCAAGAAGCGCCGCCGCTGTTATCGGGCTTTTGGGTTCGTCGCTACGGTCGCCGTCGGGGTCTGCGGAACTCGCTTCGCTCGGACAGTCCTCGCCCTTTTTCCTCCGTCTTTCTTGTGACTTCACCGACCGATAAAGGCGGGGATTTTGCTCGTGCTTTTGCTGGTCTTTTTAACCCCCTCGCCCTTCGGGCACTCCCCCTATATTCCTTTCAGGAACACAGAGGGAGAGGAGGGTTACCTCTATTATCTCTACTGAGGGTCTTTTTAAGACCTCTCCTCATCGCCATGCTCCTCGGCTCTCCCCTATATTTTGCTGCGCAAAAACACCCCGCCATGCTGCGGGACACAGGGGAGGAGGGTGAGATGTATTTCCCTTTCGCTTCTGCTCCGATTTTATGAGCCACACCCCGCAATGCAGCGGGGCACGGCAGGGAAGAAGTGGAATCATACTGAATTTTCGTTTGGCTTTATTTCCGATATAAAAAAGGAGGTATCCCAGATAAATGGGATACCTCCTCGAATGATATGAAATGTTGCGTTTATTTGCGATAAGCGGCTATCATTTCGGGATTGAAGCGTTCGATAAACGCGGCGTGTTTGGCAACTTCTGCTTCGCCGAAGTTAATGTATACTTCGGCCGACTGCCGGAACGATTCGTTACGAGTGGCATCGTTGAGCAGGAGGTGGCCCATGATGACATGGCCGGCCATTTCGACCATGCGGCGTGCTTGGAAGTCGATGTATTCGTTGTCTTTCGTTGCAGTGACGGTTTCGACAGCTTTTACGTAGGCGGCTTTCATAGCTTTGAGGCGGTCGCGCAGAGGTTCTAGTTCGGGCGCGATTTCAGCAGCTTCGTATGCTTCGATCTGATGCAGATATGTGCCGGTGGTGACGTGGCGAATAGCTGCCACGACTTGCAACTGGGTGGTTCCTTCGTAGATAGAAGTGATGCGGGCATCGCGGTAGATGCGTTCGCAAGCGTAGTCTTTCATGAAACCGGACCCTCCGTGTACTTGCACGCAGTCATAGGCGTTTTGATTGCAGAATTCGCTGGACATGCCTTTCGCCATAGGGGTGAATGCGTCGGCCAGTTTTTGGTAGGCTTTCATTTCGGCACGTTCTTCGGGTTCGAGCGAGCGTTCTTTGGCAATGTCTTCGTATGCTTTGTACATGTCTACGAATCGTGTCGTTTCGTAAAGCAGCGAGCGTGAAGCGTCGAGTTTGGCTTTCATCAAAGAGATCATTTCGAAAACGGCGGGGAACTCGATGATGGCTTGCCCGAATTGTTTGCGGTCGCGTGCATAGGCAATGGCTTCACGGTATGCCGCTTCGGAAACGCCGACAGATTGTGCGGCGATACCAAGACGGGCTCCGTTCATCAATGCCATGACGTATTTGATAAGACCCAATTTGCGGCTTCCGCAGAGTTCGGCTTTGGCATTTTTGAACACCAATTCGCAGGTGGGAGACCCTTTGATACCCATTTTGTTTTCGATACGGCGAACGGTTACACCGCCGTCGTTGCGGTCGTAGATGAACATGGAGAGTCCGCGTCCGTCTTTGGTTCCTTCTTCGGAACGGGCCAGCACGAGTGCAATGTGTCCGTCACCGTTGGTGATGAACCGTTTCACTCCGTTGAGATACCAGCAACCGTCGGCCTCGCTGTATGTGGCTTTGAGCATGACGGCTTGCAAGTCGGAACCGGCATCGGGTTCGGTGAGGTCCATCGCCATAGTTTCGCCGGCGCAAACGCGCGGCAGGTATTTTTGCTTTTGTTCTTCATTGGCAAATTCGTAAATGGTTTCGGCGCAGTCTTGCAATCCCCAGATGTTTACGAATCCGGCATCGGCGCGGCTTACCATGTCGGCAGCCATGATGTAGGGAACCAACGAGAAATTAAGCCCGTTGTAGCGACGGGGGATAGAGATACCCATCAATCCGGCTTTTACCAGAGCGTCGAGGTTTTTTTGCGTGCCTTTGGCATATACGACATGTCCGTCGACAACGTGCGGACCTTCGTGGTCTACGTCTTCGGCATTGGCTGCAACGATTTCGCCGCTTATCTCGCCTGCTATTTCGAGCACTTTTTCATAACTATCCATGGCATCTTCGAAATTGAAGGGCGCATAGTCATATTTTTCGGCATCGGAGTAATTCCGTTCCCGTAAAGCCACCAGCTTCTTCATGAGCGGGTGGTTCAAGTGATGTTTGAGATCACTGTTATCTAAATAAAAATTAGCCATTGTTCTGTATTATTTATTGTATTATAATTTAACTCTCTATCTTTGATTTGTCACAAGACTTTGTCTTATCGACAGAATCGAAAATATGTTTTATTTGGAGTTTTTCTTATAATATTTGATCAGCTTCGGAATTACTTCTTCGACTGTACCCGTGATCACATAGTCGGCTATCGTATTGATAGGTGCGTTAGGATCGCTGTTGATAGAGATGATGATGGAGCTGTCTTGCATACCGGCGATGTGTTGTATCTGTCCAGAGATACCGCAGGCGATATAGAGCTTGGGGCGAACCGTGACACCGGTTTGGCCGATTTGACGTTCGTGCTCGATGTATCCGGCGTCGACCGCAGCGCGGGAAGCTCCTACCTCGGCTCCCAATGTAGCCGCCAAGTCGAACAGCATGTCGAAGTTTTCTTTCGATCCCATACCGTAACCGCCGGCTACGATGATGGATGCGCCTTTGACGTTGGCTTTGGATTTTTCCATCTGGCGATCGATGACTTCTACCACAAAGTCGGTGTCGGAAACGTATTTTTTCGGATCCAGTTTAACAACTTCTCCTTTGTAAGCGGGATCGTAAATTTTTTTTTTCATCACGCCTTCGCGAACCGTTGCCATTTGAGGACGGCATTCGGGGTTAACGATCGTCGCTACGATGTTGCCTCCGAAAGCGGGACGAATCTGATACAACAGATTTTCGTAGGTCTTATTGTTCTTTTTGTCCTCGTGGGGACCTATTTCCAATGCGGTGCAGTCGGCCGTGAGTCCGCTGTGCAGCGAAGAAGAAACCCGCGGACCGAGGTCGCGACCGATACTGGTGGCTCCCATCAGGCAAACCTGAGGTTTCTGTTCTTTGAATAAATTTACCAATACCGACGTATGTGGCAATGAGGTGTAGGGGTAGAGGCGAGGATCGTCTACTGTATAGACGGTATCGACTCCATAGGGGAATACTTGTTTTTCCACACCGTCGAGGTTGCTACCGATCACCAGTGCTTCGAGTTTACAATTCAGTTGATTGGCCAGCGAGCGACCTTTTGTGAGCAGTTCGAGGCTCACATCGGCGATGATGCCGTCTTCTATTTCGCAATATACAATCAGATTGTTCATAATCGTTAGTTTTTTAGTTCATAGTACACGGGCATTAACCAATCGTGTGGTTGGCGATCAATTCTTTGACAAGGTCTTCGATTTCGTTATCGGCAGCCGTGAGTCGTTTGCTTTCCTTTGCTTGGAATACAACGTTTTGTACGGCTTTTACTTTGGTGGGAGAACCGGCAAGACCTACTTGATCGAGGTCGGCATCGACATCGTTTACACTCCATTCGTAAAGGTTGAGGGCCGGACGCTGTTCATAGAGTTTCAAGCATTCTTCGCTCAGTCCTTGTTTTTCGCTCGGTGTCTTGGCGTATTTGTAACGTTGTATGAGCTTCGCGTTGCGAGGACGGCATTCATCGGCCGAACCGTTGACCGTGATGACTGCGGGCAGGGGAACTACGACGGTTTCTACCCCGCGTTCGAGACGACGTTTCACGGTGGCTTTTCCGTTTTCTATGTTCAGAATTTGCTCGGCATAGGTGACTTGGGGGATTCCCAATTTTTCGGCGATTTGAGGGCCTACCTGAGCCGTGTCGCCATCGATGGCTTGACGACCTCCCAAGATAATATCATAATCTTTGATTTTGCGTACGGCACACGATAGTGCGTAAGACGTAGCCAATGTGTCGGCTCCGGCAAAGGCACGGTCGGTCAATACGATACCTCCGTCCGCTCCACGGAATAAACCTTCCCGAATAATTTCGGCGGCACGAGGAGGACCCATTGTAAGCAGGGTAATCGTCGATCCCGGGTTTTGTTCTTTCAGTTGCAGAGCCTGTTCCAAGGCATTCAAATCTTCGGGGTTGAAGATAGCAGGCAAGGCGGCACGGTTGATCGTTCCGTCCTCTTTCATGGCATCCTTCCCCACATTTCTGGTATCGGGCACTTGTTTTGCCAATACTACGATTTTAAGACTCATAATTTAATGTGAGATTTATGATTTATAAATATTCGTATATTCTGTGTCGATTCATTGACTCGCAAAATTACAAAAATGATTGTTATTTTCAATCTTTTAGGCGAAAAAACCGTTATGCCGTCCGGCGAGAACAGATGATCGGACGGCATAACGGGCCGAGGTTTTATTCGGTTCTGACGGGCTTATTCGTAGCTGCTGCCGTCGAAACAGTGCGTGCAGATACATTCCTTAGGAAGCCCGATCGATTCGACCAGTGTTTCTAACGGGTTGAATTTTAATGAGGTAATGTTCAGCTTTTTACAAATGCAGTTTACCATACAATTGTATTGGGGCGACCCGGTGCGTGCATAAGCTGCGACATTTTTATCGGGGTTACCCTCTATCTCGGCGATGGTGCGACGGGTAATAAGCTCCATTTCGCTTTTGGAGGCCGTGAAGTTAAGAAACTTACACGGGTACAGGAGAGGGGGGCAACTGATGCGCATGTGAACTTCTTTGGCTCCATAGCGGTAGAGATCGGATACATTGTCTCTCAGTTGCGTACCGCGGACAATAGAGTCGTCGCAGAATACGACCCGCTTCCCGTTGAGCATACTTTTGTTGGGTATGAGTTTCATTTTGGCTACCAGCTCGCGCATGGCTTGATTGGAAGGGGTGAAGCTGCGAGGCCAAGTGGGGGTATATTTGACGATACCTCTCCGGTAGGGAATTTGTTTACCTACGGCATATCCGAGAGCCATGCCTACACCGGAATCGGGGATGCCGGAGACGAAATCGGCTTCGATGTCGTCTTTTTTACCCATTTCGAAGCCAGTGTGAAAGCGCATCTCTTCGACATTCTTCCCTTCGTATTCGCAGGCGGGATATCCGTAATATACCCATAGGAAGGAGCATATCTGCATTTTTTTACCGGGCTGGTTGAGCGATTCATAACCATCGGCTGTCAACCGGACGATTTCTCCGGGACGTATGTCGTAACAGAGTTCGTATCCGAGGTTCGGGAAGCTGCATGTTTCGGACGATACGGCGTAGCCGTTATCTCCCCGTCCGACGAGGATAGGCGAACGACCGTATTTGTCGCGAGCGGCGATAATGCCTTGCTCGGTGAGTAAAAGCATGGAACAAGACCCTTTGATTTTTTCCTGTACCAAGCGGATGCCGTCGACATAGTCTTTTCCTTGACTGATAATCATCGAAACCAATTCGGATTGGTTGATGATATTGTTACTGTGTTCGCTGAAATGGTTTCCGTTCGCCAGTAGTTCTTTTTCGAGTTCTTCTACGTTGTTTATTTTGGCGACGGTAACGATGGCGAATTTTCCCAAATGGCAACTGATGATGATGGGTTGTGCATCGGTATCGCTGATGACACCGATTCCCGAATTACCAGAGAATTCGGGCAGTTCGGCTTCGAATTTCGAGCGGAAGTAGGAGTTTTCTATATTGTGGATCGCCCGTTTGAAAACGCCATTTTCATACGTCACGATACCGGCACGTTTCGTACCTAAGTGCGAGTTGTAATCTACGCCATAAAAAAGGTCGGTAACGCAAGATTCTTTTTTTATGGTACCAAAAAATCCTCCCATAATGTAATGTTGTCGTGTTGATTATTATTTGATTAAACAAACAGAGCGAGAGGGACATTGTTTCCCTCCCGCCCTGCGGAATATACTTTTTATTTGGTGTGGTGTTCAACCCATTTGCGGGCATTGACAAAAGCCTCGATCCACGGGGTAATCTCGTCGGTTTTTCTGTCGGCAGGATAATGTCCGCACTGCCAGGGGAATATGGCTCGTTCGAGGTGGGGCATCATGGCCAAATGGCGGCCGTCGGCCGACGTGATACCGGCTATACCGTAAGGCGATCCGTTGGGATTTGCCGGATAAGCATCGTAGGTGTATTGGGCTACGATATTGTATCTTTCTTTGTCGTAAGGCAACTCGAATTTACCTTCTCCGTGGGCAACCCATATACCGAGTTTCGAACCCGATAACGAGCCGAACATGACAGAGTTGTTTTCGGGAATTGTCAATCCGATGAACTGAGATTCGAATTTGTGCGAATCGTTGTGTCGCATTTTGGGCTTTTGTTCGTGGTCGGGGGTGAGCAGTCCCAATTCTACCATGAGCTGGCAGCCGTTGCAAATACCGAGACTCAGGGTGTCGGGGCGGTTGTAGAAACGGTCGAGTGCAGCTTTGGCTTTTTCGTTCCAAAGGAATCCTCCTGCCCAGCCTTTTGCCGAACCGAGTACATCGGAATTTGAGAATCCACCGCAGTATACAATCATGTTGATATCGTCGAGCGTTTCGCGGCCACTGATGAGGTCGGTCATGTGCACGTCTTTCACATCGAATCCCGCCAAATAGAGCGAATAGGCCATTTCTCTATCTCCATTAACACCCTTCTCACGAATGATGGCTGCTTTCACACCGGATCGTGTGCGACGATCGGCCGAGATACCGTATTGGGCGAGCGTTCCCGTGAACGAATCGGGGAAATGGAATTGCAGCGGTTGTTCCTTGTAGTTGAGGAAGCGGTCTTTGGCTGCTTTTTCTCCGCTTTGTTTGCAGTCGAGCAGATAGGACGACTCGAACCATACGTCGCGCAAATGATCGATGAAGAATTGATAATCGGCTCCGTCTTTGTGTATGAGCAGATGGCGTTCGTCGCAGGGGCGAGCCAGACGAATAAACGCTACGCCGGCTTTTTTCAATATCTTTTCGACTTCGTCGGTTTTTTCTACTTGAATCAAGATACCCGGGTTTTCGCTGAACAATATCTTAACAAGGTCTTTTTCGGGGATTTCGTCCAACGAAACTTCCAAACCGCCTTCGGTATTGGCAAAATTCATTTCGAGCATCGTGGTTATCATACCACCGGCGGAGATATCGTGTCCTGCCAGAATCAACTCTTTGTTAATTAATTCTTGGACGGCATTGAACGCGTTGGCAAAGTATTCGCTGTCTTGTACGGTGGGAACTTCTTTTCCTATTTTGTCGAGCGATTGGGCGAACGCCGATCCTCCTAATTTGAGCTTGTCGAACGAGAAATCGATGTAGTAGACCGTACTGTCGATTCCCGTGCGGAGGACGGGAGATACGACTTTACGTATGTCCGAGACTTCGGCTCCTGCCGAGATGATGACCGTACCGGGCGAATAGACTTTGTCCTTTCCGTATTTCTGAGTCATGGACAGACTGTCTTTTCCGGTGGGGATATTGATTCCGAGCGAGCAGGCAAAATCGCTGCATGCTTCGACTGCCCGATATAGGCGGGCATCTTCGCCTTCGTTTTTACAGGGCCACATCCAGTTGGCACTAAGCGAAACGCTGTCTAAACCTTCGGAGAGCGGAGCCCAAACGATATTGGTGAGGGCTTCGGCGATGGAGAGAACGGATCCTGCGGCGGGATCGACCAATGCCGCTTGCGGCGCATGGCCGATAGAGGTGGCGATACCGGCGCGTCCCCGATAGTCGAGGGCAACTACTCCGCAGTCGCTCAATGGGAGTTGTATCTCTCCCTGACATTGTTGGCGGGCAATTTTTCCGGTAACGGAACGGTCTACTTTGTTGGTGAGCCAGTCTTTACAAGCGACTGCTTCGAGTTGGAGCACACGTTCCACATATTCGTCAAGTTGCGTTTGATCGTATGTTACGTCTTCGTAAGTTTCTTCGACTGTTCTGTCTGTCATGACGGTACGGGGAGCTTTCCCAAACATGTCTTCCATCGCCAAGTCGATGGGCTTAACACCATCGGTCTGTTCGAATACGAAGCGATGGTCGCCTGTGGTTTCGCCTACTACATAGAACGGAGCCCGTTCGCGGTCGGCGATTTGACGAATGTGCTCGATGTCTTCTTCCCGAATGACGATACCCATACGCTCCTGACTTTCGTTACCTACGATTTCTTTGGCCGATAGGGTGGGGTCGCCGACGGGCAGTTGATCCATGTGAATCAATCCGCCAGTTTCTTCTACCAACTCGGAAAGTGCGTTCAAATGACCTCCGGCTCCGTGGTCGTGAATCGAGACGATGGGATTTTCCTCGGCTTCGGACATCGCCCGAATAACATTGGATACCCGTTTTTGCATTTCAGGATTGGCTCGTTGTACGGCGTTCAGCTCGATGGCATTGTCGTATTGTCCGGTTTCTACCGATGAGACTGCTCCTCCACCCATACCGATACGATAGTTGTCACCACCCATTACCACTACTTTTTCCCCGGCTACGGGCGTGCCTTTAAGTGCGTCGCGCATGTTGGCGAATCCTACACCGCCGGCGAGCATAATGACTTTGTCGAAAGCAAATTTTTTACCGTTCTCGGCGTGCTCGAATGTTAGTAGGGAGCCGCAGATGAGGGGTTGTCCGAATTTGTTTCCGAAATCAGAAGCTCCATTAGAGGCCTTAATCAATATTTGTTCGGGCGTTTGATAAAGCCACGGACGAGGTTGTATGGAGCCTTCTTCCCATTCCCGTCCTTCTTCCGTACGGGGATAGGCAGTCATATAAACTGCCGTCCCTGCAATAGGTAGGCTGGCACGTCCGCCACCGAGCCGGTCGCGTATTTCTCCTCCCGTACCAGTGGCAGCTCCGTTGAAGGGCTCTACGGTTGTGGGGAAATTGTGTGTCTCGGCTTTTAACGAAATGACAGTTTTGATATCTTTTATTTCGAAAAAGTCGGGTTGTTGGGGATTTATCGGAGCGAACTGCTCGACGGTAGGTCCGGCATTGAAAGCCACGTTGTCTTTGTATGCCGAAACCAACCGATTGGGATTATATTCCGAGGTCTTTTTTATCAATTTAAAAAGTGAACTTTCTTTTTCTTGACCGTCGATGATGAAGACTCCGTTGAAAATTTTATGACGGCAGTGCTCGGAATTGACTTGCGAGAATCCGAAAACTTCGCTGTCGGTTAGTTTCCGTCCGATTTTTTTACTTAGGTCGTTCAGATAGTTTATTTCGTCGGGGCTGAGGGCCAGACCTTCCTGTTCGTTATATGCGGCAAGATCGTCGATGTACACAATGGGATCGGGTTGTTTGTCGATGTCGAAAATTTTACCGTCGATACCGTTGTACAACCGTTGTAGCATTTTGTCGAATTCGGCAGAACCATTTGTTACAGGGAAAAATTCCTCGATGCGAGAGATACCGGTGAGTCCCATGTTTTGAGTAATCTCTACGGCATTGGTGCTCCACGGGGTAATCATCTCTTTACGGGGCCCGATAAACCAGCCCTTCAACGTTGAATCAGGGAGAAGCTCGGCATTGTCGAAAAGCCATGATAATTTTTTAGTCTCATCTGCCGAAAAGCGGTGATCGGCCTGAACTGCAATAATGTTTTGAACGGAGGTTTTGAAAAAAATGACCATTGTGTCTTGTTTTTTAGTGGCATGTCTGTTTTTCTTTCTCCCGACTGAAAAATCGAGACAAAGAAAACGTATTTATTTTCGTTGCAAAATTAAGGAAAAACCCTCGTCCACTCAAAAAAAATAGGACAAAACAGTTCCTAATTTTCGGATATTATTCCTTGATGTTCGATTTTTCGAGTATAGGGGAGGGGTTGACTCAACGAGACTCTCAAATGAGGAAAGAGGAGGACGAGTCTTTTCTCTGTATTTGGTACGGTCGAATATAGGGGAATTTCTGCGTTGTGGTTGATGTATGCCTTTTTGCTGTGTCCAACCTTGCCTATGTTCGATAAAATAAGATAGGCGGCTGTTCAACAGAACTAAAATAAATTTTGTTCTGTGTTCACCTTTCATTATCTTTGCACAATATGCGAAAATAGGATGCGGTTCGGCATAGCCAAGTCGGAAATGCGATTTCCGTTTGTCTCTGCGCTCACCTTTCACTATCTTTGCTTCACGAATCGAAAATAGGTTGTGCATAGGCATCTTCAAGAGAATAGGGGTTTGCCTTTTTCTTGTGCTGTTTTTGACGGATAATAGAGGTGAGCTTTTGTTTTACAGGAGCAAAAATGAAATTTATTTTGTGTCAATGTCATACTATTTTGTGATTTATACCGTATTTCAGTAGAATAAGGTAGTTTTTGGACTTTATGGACTTAACGCTATATACTATAATTCGAGGCTTAGCCATAGGCATATTGGTGTCGGCGCCGATGGGACCGATAGGGATATTGTGTATACAGCGTACGTTGAATAAAGGGCGATGGTCGGGCTTCGTGACAGGATTGGGTGCTGCATTATCCGATTTGATATATGCATTGCTTACGGGCTTAGGCATGTCTATCGTCATCGATTTTATAGAGGCTAATCAAAATATTTTGCAGATTTTGGGCAGTTTGGTTTTGGTGGGGTTCGGGTTGTATCTGTATCGCCAGAATCCGGCCAAGAATATTCGTAAAGCCAATTCTTCCATCAATACGTTTACGCAGGATTTCATTACGGCGTTTTTATTGACTTTTTCCAATCCTCTGATATTATTTCTTTATATAGGCCTATTTGCCCGGTTTAATTTTTTCTTGCCCGAATCACAATTGGGGCATCATGTGGTGGGTTATCTGTCTATTTTGTTAGGAGCTGTCAGTTGGTGGTTCCTGATAACTTACGTCATCAATAAGGTTCGTGCCCGTTTTAATGTGCGTAGTATTTGGTTAATAAATAGGGGAATCGGGATTATCATCATTATTATGTCTATTGTGGGATTTGTTTGGGGAATAAAAGATTATTTTTTGTATAATTTATAAACATCATGAAAAAAGTTATTGAAGTTCCATTTGTTGCCGGATTGTGCGACAAACCTTTGTCGCAGGTTCCCGAGATTTTGGAGGCACAGGGTGTGCGGCAGGCGATAGATTGCGTCGATTGGCCGAACGAGTTTCCGTATAAGCCTATTACCTCTTTTTATATAGCTCGTGATAAGGAGTGTCTCTACATCAATTATTTTGTAAAGGGCAATTATTTGCGGGCTGTGAACAGTACCGATAATTCTCCTGTCTGGGAGGATAGCTGCGTAGAGTTTTTCGTGCAGATACCGGGTGAGAAGTATTATTATAATTTCGAGTTCAACTGTATAGGAACGGCTTTGGCTGCCCGTCGCACCGGGCGGGAAGATGCCGAGCATTTCTCAGCCGATAAAATGGCTAAAATCAAACGTTATTCGTCGGTCGGTAATAAACCGTTTTGTGAGATGGAGGGGCTTTTCTCGTGGAATTTATTGGTCGCCATACCTTTTGAACTTATAGGGCTTGACGGCGGGCAGTTGCCGGAGAGTCTCTCTGCTAATTTCTATAAATGTGCCGACGGATCGTCTTTGCCTCATTATTTGAGCTGGTCGCCGATACCTATCGAAAAGCCCGATTTTCACCGTCCCGATTATTTCGGGGAATTGAGATTCAGATAGAAAATCGATCGTAAATAAAAAAAGCCTCCGAATACAGAGGCTTTTTTTATTTCGGAAGCCAATCGGGTAGCTATAAGGTTTAGCCATAAATTTCTTTTTAACAAACTCTCTCCGAAGAAACGATAGCTTTTTCGGTTTCTCCTCCATATTCCTTTGCTTGTCGAAGATTCAACAATTTCGATTTAACCCCTCCGTCCTTCGGACACCTCCCCTATATTTTGCTGCGCAAAACACAGGGGAGGAGGTTTAAAGTATCTTCCCAATAGTGGAATATAAATCCTTATTCTAAGAGTTGACTTTCTTATTTTTCAAGATATGGGGAGGAGGGAGACTCTTTTTCTTTTATAGTCTAGCATTTTTATGTGGTGAGCGGGAACTATCCAACCTTCTTCCTTGTGCTGCATTGGCAGTATAGGGGAGACACCGAAGGAACGGTAGTTCCAGAGGAGAGGGGTTGAAAGGTCGTTTATTTGTTCATTCTTCTCAGCAGCGAGAAGAACGAACCAAGAAGCGCTGCCGCAGTTATCCATGTACTTTTTTTATTAACCCCTCCGTCCTATGGACACCTCCCCTATATTTTGCGTTGCAAAACACCCCGTAATACTACGGGACACGGCAGGGAGGAGGGTGATAGTAACCCTCCGTTTAAACAGTCCTCGCCCTTTTTCCTCCGTCTCCCTTGCGACTTCGCCGACCGATAAAGGCGGAATAGGGGTTTGTGCTTTTGCTTGTATTCTAATCCCCTCGCCCTTTTCCCCCTATTGTTACCGCAACTTCCCGCAATGCTACGAGACACGGCAGGGGGGAGGTTGAGGAGTATTTCACTTTTTGCCTTGCTTTGATTTTAAGTGCGATACCCCGCAATGCTATTCTTGCGGAAACATAAGGGGAGTGGTTAGATTAAAATTCGAGTGTAAAGGTAAGAAGGGGGATCACAAACCAATTTTATCAAAGGAAGAGCCGTATCAAACTCTGTTTGGAGTAATGATACGGCTCTTCCTTTTTAGGTTTAGTTTAGCAGTTACAAACTGCAATTTTTCGGAACGGTCATTTTAGTTTTGACATTCTCGTTTTTATTTCGTTTCGTCTTCGACAACTCCGGTCATCGTTACTTCGATGATGTTTTTACCGTTGAAGAGTTTCTTTGTGAATTTCTTCATATCGTCGAGCGTAATGCTGTTAATAATGTTTTCGTAATCGGTATTGTTGTCGCCATAACCGAGAACATCGGATTTGATAATGTTTGTCCAATAGGAGTTTTCGCGAAGGTTTTGAGCATGTTGTTTAAGCATATACTCTTTTACTTTGTTGAAGTCTTTTTCACGAGGGCCTTCGGTAACAACTTTGTTTAGTTCGGCGTGAGCCCGATCGGTCAAACGTTTTTCGTCTTGCGGGTTGGTATCGAATCCAAACAGGAATAACCATGAGTTGTTGACGGGCGATAAATTGGAAGATGTCCCTACGCCGTAGGTTCCGCCTTCTTCTTCACGGATAGTTTCGGTATATACGATGTCCATGATTTGGTCGAGCATACTGAACATAATGTTGCTACGCAGGTCGTATTTTTGTTTTCCCGAATAGATGGCGTACACAGTAGATTTAGCCGTTTGCATGGGCAACGTGAAGTTGTTGTCGATAAGCCCCGGTTGTATGGTTGATATTTTACCGACTTTGTCTCTATTCTTGTTTGCAGGCAGCGAAGCGATGTACTTTTCAACAACCGGTTTCAGAGAGTCGATATCGAAATTACCCACGAAGATGAAGGTATAATCGGCTGCATTGGCTGTACGCTCTTTTGCAATTTCGAGAATGCGGTCGTAGTTAATCAGGTCGATATCTTCGGCTTTCAAGGGTTCCCGCATTATGTTATGATTGTAGAGCGTTGCTGAAAGCGAATCACTGAAAATGAACTGAGGATCGTTCGCATAGTTTGTCAGTACCGCTTTCATTTGCTCTTTCCATGCTGCGAAGGCATCTTCGTCACGATGTATGTCGGTAAAGGTGAGGTATACCAATTGCATCATGGTTTCGAGGTCTTTGGTCGCGCAGGAGGCATTGATCATTTCCATAGGTTCTCCCAAAGAAAAATAGGTAGATACGGTTTTACCGGCTAATGCTTTCATCAAGTCTGTTCTTCCGTATTTTCCGAGTCCGCTCAATTCGACAACATCATTGACGGCTTTCAGATTTTTAACCAAAGTACGATCTGTGTAATCATAAAGGGAAAGTCCGCCTTTACTTACAGCTTGCATAGAGATTTCATCGCTCTTGAAGTCTGTCGGTTTGAGGATAACTTTCACTCCGTTGGAAAGGGTCCATTCGGTTGTTCCAAATTTCTTTCCGGCAGCACTTTTTACAATTTTACCCGCAACCGGTTCGTCGGAAATGAGCGGTTCGTTGGATACATTGTCGACATAGGGAGTAATTTCTTCTGCTTCGACTTCTTTGATAGCGGCAAGAACTTGGTCTTTGTCGGGATAGGATACACCTTCTTTATCGGGACCGGTCAGTGAAATTACCATATTGTCTTCGCTAATAAGCGTTTTGATGTATTGGTTTACCATATCTACCGTAATGGCCGGAGATATTTGTTTGAGCAGATTGTATTCCATCTCGATACCCGGAATATATCCGCCATCGATGAAGTGTCTGATGTATTCTTCGGCGTAGTCGATGTTTTTGTGATTGTTGCGTTCTTTGTACATGTTTTCATACCGAGAAAGCAATGTAGCCCGGGCACGGTCGTATTCGGAAGCTGTGAATCCGAAACGGTCGATACGTTCTGCTTCGCGCATAATACCTTTTATGGCATCGATCGCTCCATTGTCTTTACCCAAAGCGATAAGGGTAAATGCGTCTTTGGTTTTGGAAACGAAGAAATCTCCGTCGAAAATCGCTCCGGCAATGAAGGGAGCATCCGGTTTTTGAGTGATTTCGGAGATGCGGTCGTTAAACATGATACCGACAACTTGTCCCATATAGTCATTGATGGCTCCGTTGATAGTTCCTCTCATTTCGCGGGGCATGGGGTCGTGTTTCATATAGATATCCACCCGGGTATATGTGGCTTCTTTGTCTTTGTGGAATGCAAAGATGGGCTCTTTGTTATCGGGTACGGTGTAGTAGATACGTTCTGCCGCGTTTTCGGGCATTTTGATTTTACCGAACAGTTCTTTGATCTGAGCTTCCATTTTGTCGGCATCGAAGTCACCGATAACGATAATACCTTGTTGGTCGGGGCGATACCATTTGTGATAGTAGTCGCGTAGTGCCTGATAGGGGAAATTCATGACAACTTCCATTGTTCCGATGGGCATACGGTTGGCATATTGGCTACCGGCAAACATGACAGGAACCGTGACTTCCCATGTACGCCAGTTGGCATCGGCACGAGTTCTCCACTCTTCATGGATAACTCCGCGTTCTTCGTCGATGTCTTTGTCATTCAGAGAGATGGCACAAGCCCAATCGTACAGAACGAGTAGACAGGAGTCTACCAAATTTTGATTTTGAGTGGGGACATTGGATATACGATATACGGTTTCATCGAATCCAGTATAGGCATTGATGTCTACGCCGAATTTGATACCCTTGTTTTCGAGGTAGTTTAACATGTTTTTACCGGGAAAATGTTCTGTCCCGTTGAATGCCATGTGTTCGAGGAAGTGGGCCAATCCGCGTTGGTCTTCGTTTTCGAGAATTGAACCTACCTTTTGTGCAATGTGGAATTCTGCACGATTCTTCGGCGTTTCGTTGTGACGTACATAATAGGTGAGACCATTATCGAGGACTCCGTAGCGTACGTTGGGATCGATGGGCAATGCTTCCATCTGAGGAGCTTGTTGTGCCGATACCCATTGGGCAAGGGCTACACAGGCAAGCACTAATCCCGATTTTACCATTTTCAGATTCATTTTTGTTTGATTTAAAGTGAGTTATATTGTATTTTCTTCGTCTTGGTATTCTAGAATATCTCCCGGTTGGCAATTCAGTTCTTTGCAAATAGCTTCGAGAGTGGAGAAACGTATAGCTTTGGCTTTCCCTGTCTTTAAGATAGAGAGATTGGCCGGAGTGATATCTATTTTGCCCGAAAGTTCGTTAAGCGAAATTTTTCGTTTCGCCATCATTACATCGAGATTGACAATAATAGGCATGGTCGTTATTTATATAGTGAGGTCTAATTCTTCGCGTTGTTTATAGGCTATATTCAAAATTTCGGCTAGTAACAGCAAAATAAATGCAATAGTGACCGAAGCGCTCAATTCGGGATAGCAAATTTGATTGTCTCCCAACGAGAGGTGCGAACGATAATAACTCGTGGTGATAAAGGAATCTATATAGCTAACGAGGTAGAATGTAATCATGAAATAGGAGAGTAATCTCAATCGTTTGATGTTTCTACGGTTCATGAGTCCATCTGAGGCAACCGATTTTATCAATTGCACTAATTTAATAATCATACAAATGAGGGCGATGAAAGAAAGCCCTGTCAGTATTACGGAGCTTATGCTCAGTGCTATGGGTGTCGTCGATGCCGGAAGGTAGAGAATATTGTCGGACGAGAGATTGAGACTTGGGATCGTTCCTATGTGGTTTAATTGCAATGAGTCCGGTTTGACTGTGCAAATCTGAAAAGTCGATTCTTCCAGCCCATTTTGGAATCCGATGACAGAAGAGTTGAGTCCCATCATAAATCCTTTGGAGAAATCGAGAAGTATGGGAATGAGAATGAGTAATGCGATTAGCAAATTCAATAATTGTATTTTTCTCTGTGTTCGTTTGTCGTAAAACATATACGTCATATTCTATATTGTCAGGACAAAGAAATAGAATATTTTCCGAACGAACAAGAAAAACAGTATATTTTTATCGAAAAACGATAAAAATAATTATATTCAAAAAATTGTATGGTGTTATTTATCGTCGATGTCCGATATATAACCGTTCATCATTGCATAGAAGCTAAGCCCCGATACGGTCTTGATACCTAATTTGGCCGTTAGATTTTTTCGATGGCTGAGTACTGTGTTTATACTTATATTCAGGCGATCGGCTATTTCTTTATTCATGAGCCCTTTGGCTACCAGCCTCAATACTTCGGTTTCCCGAGGCGATAATTCGTGAGGCAGGATTTCGGATTGTTTGTCTAAATGCTCGATGAACTGTTGTATTTTTTCGAGCAGAGATTCTTCGCTTTCGTGTATGTCTAACGAAGTCATTGAAGTTTCGGGCAGATGAGACCCATCGGAGGCGAGGAGTATGATTTTGCTTTTGCGAGGGAGGAAAAAATCGCTGTATCCGATGATTGTATCGGCAAAAAGAATATAGGCATCGAATTGTTCGGGTGCGTTATCGAAAAACTCGGAAATCTCGTTGTATAATATAGGAGTGGTGTCGAAGTATTTTTGTAGTAAATGCTTCAATCCTAAGTTAAGTAACGTGTATGGTGTAACGATGGCGATACGCATGGACTTCGATTACTTGAAACTTTTGTTTCGGCAGGCCTCCAACATACCGTCGGCAATGGGACGGAGTATTCTGTTTCTTATCCGGTTGTGTTGCTTGATATCTTTTTCGAGGCTGTATATTGCGAATATGACACCGTGGCAAAGATTGAGATCGTATTCGCCTTTTAGATGAATAACAAACAGGCTTTTAAGATCGTCTAATTTTTCTTCCAAAGAATCGTTTTCTTCTGTATCGGGTTGAAATTTTTCTCCGTAATATTCCCCGTGCAGAGTTTCGGCAGCGACTTTGATAGAGGGAAACCAGCAATTCTTGTCATTTTCTATGCGCGACAACAATTCTTTTTTCAGTTCGTCGAAGAATTGTTTCATGAGTTCGAGATTGTTGTTCTCGCTGTCGCTTTGGTTTATCAAGAAATTGAAATGTCGTTCTATATTGGGTATCTGGAATTGTTCATAGTAGGCATTCGTTTGGGTGAGGTAGTCTACTATTTGTGTAGCGCAAAATGATTTGAGCCGGTTTTCCGGAAAATAGTCTTCGTTGATAAAGGTGTTGAGTATGGTCACGAAAAACTCGCAGTCTAGATTTTTTTCTTCGCATACGGTACGTATGCTTTTGTCGCCGACCCCCAGAATAATACCGAATCGATTGATAACCGGTATGACGGAGGGTTCGTGCAAGATAACGTCGCAAAGTTTTGTCTCGGCGTTTATTAGTGCCATAATTCGTCCTTTCTATGAATGATATTGTTTTCGGTAATTATAAAGTCCATTTTTATGTCGTGGGGCTCTGCCGGTATTTCGTCGAACAGTTGCAGTCCATAGCAGATTCCAATTTTTGTGGCGGAGGTCTGTGCGAGCAGTTTGTCGTAATATCCTTTTCCTCGTCCCAATCGATTCAGCTTTTTGTCGAACGCTACTCCGGGTACGATTATCCAGTCTATCGAACCGGGATTGGTTTCCCGGGTGTTACCCGGTTCCCAAATACCGAAAGCCCCTTGTTTAAGAAACCGAGGATCGTAGGGGCTGACGATGAGATTGTCGCCGTTCACTGTGGGTAGGTACAGTTGCTTTTTTTTGCTCCATCTGGATAACATTAAACCGGTATCGACCTCGTCAGGCAAGGCGTGATAAAGCAGTATGCGCGAGACTGTTTCGAAACCGGGTAGCTTTTCTATTGCCGAGCATATATTTTGTGATAAAGCTACTCGCTGTTCCGAGGAGATAGTCTGTTTCAACTGTTTGACCTGTTGCCGCAGTTGTTGTTTTTCGCTCATCGAGGAACTTGATTTTCTGCCGGCAATTCGGGATATCCTTCGCCTTTATTCACTATATCCCGAGCCTTTCGCAAGGTTTCGTCATCTCGTAGTAGCAGTTTGTAAAATGCTTCTTCTCCCAATATGTTCCGGGCTATGTATGCCTGCAACGTGTTTACGATCAATTTCCTTGAAATATTGATGTAAACGGGACGGGGGCGTATTCCTTTTTGGGCGGCGTATTGAACGAAACTGTTCAAGAGAGTGTTGGGTTCAAGTATACTCAATAGGGATTCGACATCTTTTGCTGTTGACAATTTGTCGCGGTATTTATCCGTGTAGTCGAATGCGTATTGATAGAGCAGACCTTCGTTGGCTACGTTGTTGAAGTAGGAGGTGACACCTGTCGTGTCTCGTGGAACGAATATGTCGGGCATAATTCCGCCTCCGCCGTATACTTCACGCCCGTTGACCGTGTGGAACACCAACTCTTTGTTCTGTTTGATGCTGTCGGCATTGAAAAATTCGCCGTGCATGTATCTGTTTACGATATCCATGCTATAATCTTCGGATTTCCCTAATTGATATTCTTTTTGGATACAACGGCCGGAAGGTGTATAGTAACGAGCTACCGTCAGTCGAATGGCCGATCCGTCACGGAAGGGGATTTGTTGTTGTACCAGTCCCTTGCCGAATGTTCGGCGTCCGATTATCAAACCTCTGTCGTTGTCTTGTATGGCTCCTGCGAATATTTCACTGGCCGACGCAGACCACTCGTCCGTGAGAACTACGACTTGTTCTTTTTGGAATGTTCCCGTGCCGTTCGAAACGGCGTCTTCCCGTTCGAATGCTTTTCCTTCGGCATAGACTATTAACCGGTTGGCAGGAAGGAATTCATTCGCCATATTGATTGCGGCGTCCATCAATCCCCCGCTATTGCCACGCAAGTCGATAATGAAGTTTTCGGCTCCTTGATTGTGTAGTTTGGAGAGGGCTGTAATAAATTCGTCGTAAGTGGTTTTGCCGAATTTGCTGATTTTTATATATCCCGATTTGTCGTCGAGCATATAAGCCGCATCAACGCTGTTAACTGGAATATCTCCGCGCGTTACTTCATAAATGAGCGGATTTTTTGCTGTTTTGCGTAAGATTTCGAGTTTCACGGTCGTTCCCTTAGGTCCCCGCAAATTTTTCATGACTTTTTCGTTGCTAATGTTTTTACCAACGAAAGCAGAATCGTTGACCGAGATGATACGGTCTCCGGCCAGTATTCCTACTTTTTCGGAGGGGCCGCCGGAAATGACGCTGACAACGTTGATGGTGTCGTTCAGTATATTGAATTGTATCCCGATTCCACTAAACGAGCCTTCTAACTCTTCATTGACGCTTTCCAGATCTTTTGCCGGAATGTAGGCAGAGTGGGGATCTAACTCTCCTATGACTTTGGGCACGACATTTTCTATGAGATCGTTCCTGTTTACCGTGTCGACGTATTGTTGCTCGATGCATTGCAACAAACTTTCGATTTTGTCATACCTTGCTGTTTTGCCGAAAGAGGTATCGGCAGAGAAAAATCGTCCGATTAAAATTCCCCCGGCGATAGCCACGGCTATTAGTAACGGGACCCAGACGAAACGAGCTTTTTCGTTATTCATATTTAATAGGATAGTTTAGCTTTTTACTTTATAGATTCATCGGCTTGTGTATCGATAAAATCCACTTGTATGCCGGCTTTTTGCAGAAGTTCGATACCGTCTTGGAGCCGGTAGTACTCCGAGAATACGACACGACTGATACCTGCTTGTATAATCAACTTGGAACATTCGATACAAGGCGAGGACGTCACGTATAGAGTCGCTCCGTCGCTGCTGTTGTTGCTGCGAGCGACTTTGGTGATGGCATTTGCCTCGGCATGCAAAACGAAAGGATATGTGTGGCCGTTTTCGTCTTCGCAGCAGTTTTCGAATCCGGCAGGTGTACCGTTGTATCCATCGGAAATTATCATCTTGTCTTTTACAATTAAAGCTCCGACTTTACGACGTTGGCAGTAAGAGTTTTCAGCCCAGATTTGCGCCATTCGTATATAACGCTTGTCCAATGCCAGTTGTTTGTCCGTGATATTTTTTTTCGTGTCCATATCTTGACGCTAATAATTTACAAAAATAGCTGTTTTGCGGAGATTTATGTCCTTTTTTATTATTTTATAACGCAGGTTCGGATTCGTATGAAGTTCGGTACATCGGGGAATCGGGTGAAGAGATTCCGTGCTTTTGTTTTTCGAGATACGGTTAGTCGATGAATCTTCGCAATATATCGTTGTACGAGTCGATACGGCGGTCTCGCAAAAACGGCCACCAGCGCCGAACGTTTTCGGAGCGGGTTAAATCTATTTCCACGACTTCACACCATTCGCTGTCGTCGGGAGCGGCGGCCAGTATTTCGCCTTGCGGACCGCAGACGAAGCTGTGTCCCCAGAATTGTATACCGTTGGTTTGTCCAGAGGGATCGGGTTCATGTCCCACACGGTTGACAGCTACAACAGGTAGTCCGTTGGCAACAGCATGTCCTCGTTGGGAAATGACCCACGCGTCTTGTTGTCGCTTTTGTTCTTGGGTGGTGTCGGAGCTTTCCCAGCCGATGGCCGTAGGGTAGATGAGCATGTCGGCTCCTTGCAGCGCCATGAGGCGGGCTGCTTCGGGATACCATTGATCCCAACATACCAATACCCCCAGTGTACCGATGGAGGTTTTTATGGGGGTGAATCCCAAATCGCCGGGGGTGAAGTAGAATTTTTCGTAATAGGCAGGGTCGTCCGGTATGTGCATTTTACGATACTTTCCGGCGATAGAGCCATCGGTGTCGAACACGACTGCTGTGTTGTGGTATAATCCGGCTGCGCGTCGTTCGAAAAGAGAGGTTACCAAGACGATGTGCAGCTCACCGGCGATACGACTGTAAAATTCGGTCGATTCTCCCGGTATGGATTCTGCCAAATCGAAATTATCGGTCGATTCTGTTTGACAGAAATAGAGGCTGTTATGTAGTTCTTGCAGGACTACGAGCCGTGCACCTTTTGCAGCGCATTGTTCGATATGTTGTTTCAGCCTTTTTTTGTTGTCGGCGATGTCGCCGGTATTTTGTTGTTGGATAATTCCGACAGTGATTTTCTTTTCGGTCATGACAGGATATATTTATCGTAATACATTTCGAGGATATTGCATGGTTACGCAATGTAACGAACCATGTTGTCGAATGAGCGGTGAACAGTCTATTCCTACGACTTCCCGATTCGGGAACGCTTGTCGAAGTATTTCAAATGCTTTCTTATCGTTCAAAGGTTGTCGATAAGTGGGGTACAGGATTGCGTCGTTCAAAATGAGAAAGTTGGCATAGGTTGCCGGTAAACGCTCTCCGTTTTCATCGTAAACGGCTTCGGGCATGGGTAGGGGAAGCAGATTATACGGTTTCCCGCCGATCGTTGTGAAGGTTTGAAGTTGTGCTTCCATTTTATGCAATGCATCGTAGTGCTCGTCTTCCGAATCGGAACATTGTACGTAAACGATCGTATCTTCGTCTGCAAATCGGGCCAATGTGTCGATGTGGCTATCGGTGTCGTCTCCGGCGAGATAACCGTGGTCGAGCCATAGTATGCGTTGCAGCCCGAATGTTCGTTTGAGGTATTCTTCGATAACGGGTCGTGTCCATTCTCCATTTCGGTTGGGAGATAGCAGGCATTCGCTTGTGGTGAGCAAGGTTCCGGCTCCGTCACTTTCGAGGGCTCCCCCTTCCAGTACGAAATTGAGCTTATTTTCGTATAGGGCGTTAAAAACGTTTTCGTTATATAAAGTCGAAGTGATGAGGTTGTCGTAATTGGCTGCGAATTTAAGTCCCCAGCCGTTGAATTTGAAGTCGTATATAACGGGAACTCCGTCTTTGAATACCGTGATACCGCCGTGATCTCGTGCCCATGTATCGTTGGTGGGACATTCTATGAATCGGACGGATTCGATGTCGATCGTATCCTGTAATTGTTTTTTAACTTCGTCGGGGCAGGGGGTGACGATGATGAGCTTTTCCCTTTGGGAAATTTCGCTTGCCAACTTTTTATAACAGTCGGTAACTTCGTCGAGCATGTAGGCCCAATCGGTGTTTGGGTGAGGCCAAGTGAGCTGTATGCCCGATTGGGGATACCATTCTGCCGGAAAGGAAACATTAGGGGTCATTGTTTCGGAGCTTGAAATTTACGGTCGAAAAAAGGGTTCTTGGACGATACGCTCAATGCCAAAGCGATGATTTGGTTACAGCCGGGCAGGAGATTCATAGATTGTGCGGTTGTGCCTGCCGAGAACATCACCCGG